>Ga0206856_10107_pt1 | contig 13304 bp, 14 predicted proteins | sample Alteio_BWOrgCont_48_FD_152630 | JGI IMG/M metagenome (GOLD analysis project Ga0206856, IMG submission 152630) | Enriched cells from forest soil in Barre Woods Harvard Forest LTER site, Petersham, Massachusetts, United States -... | ecosystem: Environmental > Terrestrial > Soil > Temperate forest >...
ACGCGCGACACGCCTCCCTTGTACAAGAATTTCTATTTAGTATAAAGAACTATCTGTACGAGATACTAGGTTTGTCTTGCGCAAGTCGAGATCGAGCACCTCGTCCGCGTCCGATCGAAGACAAATTGATTGGCACATTTCTGATTTTCCCTATATTGTGTTGCGGAACGATTTGTCGACCTCTTAAGCAGACCTTAAGATCAGTTGCATCCCCCCCACTGTGCAATAGTCCAACCGGCGATGCTTTCCGCACTGGAGGATTGAGATGAGCAATCCATATATTGGCGAAATACGAATGGTGGGGTTTAACTTTGCCCCGGTTGGCTGGGTGCTCTGCAACGGCCAGTTGCTGCCGATCTCCCAAAACGACGCGCTCTATAACCTCATTGGCACTACATATGGTGGAGACGGGCAAAGCACGTTCGGGTTGCCGAACCTGCAGAGCCGGATCCCATTCCACATGGGCAATTCCCTGATATTGGGACAGCTTTCGGGCACAGAGACGGTGACCCTCATAACGAATGAGATTCCGGCGCATTTTCACACCCTGGCGGCGAACTCCGGGAACGGCACGAAGGCTTCGGCGGCCGGCGAGGTATGGGCTGCGTCGACGCTGGGAGAATTCTCGACGGAAGCGAATTCGCACACGATGGACCCAAGCGCCATCGCAGCAACTGGAGGCGGCCAGCCGCACGACAACGTGCCGCCGTTTCTGGTGATTAATTTCATCATTTCCCTCTACGGCATTTATCCAAGCCAGGGTTGAGACAGGGCCAGCATCGAAGCCGAAATTGAATGGCGTGATTGAACACTTGGAGGCTATATGGCTACACCGTATCTTGGGGAAATAAGGATTGTGAGTTTTAACTTTGCACCCAAAGGGTGGGCGTTCTGCAACGGGCAGACGTTGTCGATTGCACAAAGCCAGGCGCTCTTTTCGCTGCTCGGGACCACGTATGGCGGGAACGGCAACCAGACCTTCCAGCTTCCGAATCTGCAGGGAAGCATGCCTATCCACGCGGGGAACGGGTTCGTGCAGGGACAGGTTGGCGGCGAAGTCAACCACACTCTCATTACTCAGGAAATTCCCAGTCATACGCATACGGCACAGGGAGTATCGACGACCGCCTCTACTCCGGAGGCCAGCGGCAACACGTGGGCCGCGTCCATACAGAATCCCTACGGTGCAACGCCCAATACTACGCTTGGGCCGAAGGCGCTATCGACGGTGGGCGGGAGCCAGCCACATCCGAACATGCCGCCATACCTGGTTATGAACTTCATCATCGCTCTTCAGGGCATCTTCCCATCGCGCAACTAAAACAGGAAGGACTGATCCATGGCTGACCAATTTCTAGGAGAAGTTCGGGCCGTCGGCTTCAATTTTGCACCTTACGGCTGGGCATTATGTAACGGACAGATCATGTCGATCTCGCAGAACACGGCGCTTTTCTCATTGTTGGGCACATACTACGGCGGCGACGGCAAATCTACGTTCGCGTTGCCGAATCTGCAGGGTTGCGCCCCGATGCACCAAGGAAGCGGCGCAGGACTGTCCCCCAGAGATATCGGTGAAACAGGCGGCGAGACGGCGGTGACGCTGCTCACCACGCAAATACCTTCGCATACGCACGTAGCGCAGAGCGCGGCTGGCAGCACATCGGACGCGCCGGGCTCCACCGTTATCTTCGGTGGAGGGGGCCGCGGAAAAGGGGCTGCCTACGCCCCGGCGTCGCCCCCGAATACGGTTCAGATGAGCGCGCAGGCCGTCGCCACAGTGGGCGGCAGCTTGCCGCACAACAATATGCCGCCTTATCTCACTTTGAATTTCGTCATTGCCCTGCAGGGTCTTTACCCGTCGCGTGGGTGAATGCTAGAGAGCCGGATCACACTTCAGAATGCGACTCCCGAAGATATGGAGTTTCTCGCCCGCCTGTACTTCGATAGGCGCGGGCGGGAAGTGAGCGCGTGGGGCTGGCCGCAGGCACAGCAAGAGATGTTTTCTACGCATGCAGTTTGATGCGCAGCGGCGCTCGTACAGCGCGGAATTCCCCGACGCTCTCGAGCACATCGTCTGTGTTGACGGCACACCCGCGGGACGTATCCTGGAAAGCCGCGCGACCGCAGGGATGCATCTGATCGACATTGCCCTGCTAGAAGAGCACCACGGGTCGGCTCACATCTGCTTCGCCAATTGCTTGAGGGGTGTGTATCCCAGGGTGATGCTCTGCGCCTGCAGGTGCTGCAGGGCAATCCGGCGATGCGGCTCTACCGGCGCATGGGGTTCGTCGAAACCGGCGCCGATCAAATGTACGCTCAGATGGAGTGGAATCCTCCGCAACCACCAGAGAGGTCTTGAATGGTCGAGAAAGTCACGCTCAGCGATTTTGCCCCGCATCTTCACACCCGCTTCCGTGTAATACAAGCCGCGGATTACGAGCTGGAGCTAGCGGAAATCACCGATGATTCAAACGCGCAGCTGGAGCAATTCTCGCTGATTTTCAACGGAAGCCCCTCCTCGTGGCTGCTGCAGGGAATGTACAGGCTCACGCATCCGCAATTGCAGGAGTGCGAGCTCTTCCTGGTGCCCATAGGACCCGATGCCGCGGGCATGCGTTATCAGGCAGTGTTCTCACGGCTGATTCGATAGACAAGCAAAGCCCGTCTAGTCCGGCAATCTACTCCAGCCTCTTCGGTCCCCTCTGATCGAGCATGGAAAATACTGCCGTGCACGTCGGCCGGGATCCAGAAAGACCGGAGGGCACAAGCAGCAGCGGAAAGTTTCCCAGCCAATTGTGCGACAGCAAATATGTATTCTGCTTCAACGCAGCTCCCGAGCCCTGAAACCGCAGCGCAAAGCTGGTCACCGCCGGTCCCGGGGGAGCCTGAGAAACAGGACCGGTTCGGCGGATAACGGCCTGACCTGCGGATGATCCTTCCTTCGCCCCTGTGTTCATCTCCTCTACGGAAAGAAGAACCAGCTGGCTGAGTGTCTTGTTGTTAAGGCTTACGCGAAAACTTGACCCGATCCATGCTTCGAAGGTCTGCATGGAAACGCCATCGAGCGCGGTCAGGTCGTCGGGGTTAAAGGTTTGGCCTTGACTCTTGGGGGACTTCTGAGCAAATGCAGCGGGGAAAAGAGTCGCTGCGATTACTGAAAACGCAGCATTTTGTATAAAGAGCCGCCGTGTGGGAGTCATCGAGATCCTCCATCCGGGGGTGGATGGAGCTACTATACCCGTTCGCTGCAGGCGAAGCATTGTCAATGAAATTTATTTACGCAACGGCACGCGGAGAAATTGCGTTGACAATGTCCGGTGGCTAAGGGAGACTTTCACTGTTTTAGAAAGTCGCTGGCTGATTGCAGATATCTTCCCCGGCTATCAGTAGGACCTGATCCTCAGCAGGGATGGAACTGTACGTTCCGACCTGTATTTCTCTGCCTGAACCCGCAGTCATGTTTCTGTAGCCGATTTCGAGTTGCAGCTCTGGATATTGTGTCCCCCTGGGCAAGCGAACCTCAGGGGAGTTGGAGGCCCCAAAGATGTGCGCATCACAGCGGACGTACGGCCCGGCGTTTCCTCGCGTTTCGTTCTCCCTGTTCTTCGTTCTTGCCTGCTTGGCGTCATGTGGGAGCGTCGCTCTCGCACAGCGCAGCGCGCTTCCGCCGGCACCGTCGGAGCAGAACCATACGCTGAATCTTCGATTCTCCGGGGAGCAGCCCCGGCCGCTGGCGATGGCGTCAGGGGATTTCGACGAGGACGGCATCGCTGATCTCGTTATTGGGTATGGGCTGAAAAAAGGAGGCGCCATAGCTCTGCTGCGGGGTAATCCCGATGCTATCGCACCGCGAACAGAGTCCGGATGGCAGGCTGCGGGCAGGCATGAATACATCGAGCCGTTCCTCCAGAGAGGAAAGCCAATTCTCGTTGCCGTGGATCCCAGTCTCCTGATTTCGGCGGACGTAAACGGCGACGGGAATCTCGACCTGGTTTATGCCACCGAGGGCAGCGCTCAGTTGAATGTGATGTTCGGCGATGGCAAAGGAAACTTCCTCGCCCCGATCAGCGCGACGATTCCCGGAGGCATCACGGCGCTGGCCGCTTATCGGCCCGGTGCTCCTTTGATGGGTGAAGCAATTATCGCCGGATATCAATTGAATCAAGGAGCTAGGCTGTCCATTCTGAGCTACAGCTCAAATGGATTTAGTACACGCGCCACCTATGGTCTACCTCGTACAGCGACAGCGATGAGCGTGGCCAATCTCGATGCAGACCTGATTCCGGACACCGCTATTGTTGCGGGCGGCCAACTGCTGATCCTCCATGGCAAGAATGCGATTTCCGGCGGCGGCGCAATAACGACTGTTCCCGTCAGCGATGTGGAGGCCGTTACCGCAGGCGAGTTTGTCTTCGATCGCCACCCGCAGCTGCAATTGTCAGTGCTGACTTCCAATGGCGATGTGGTGACGCTTGCGCATCAGGGGTTCGACCCGACACCCTATACGCCGCAGGAGATTGCTGCGATGCGCCACGCAAATTCGAACAACATGCAGATGCCTGCGCAACCGGCCGACAATACCGGTGGTGCTCCCTGGATAGAAGTCGAGAGGAACTCCACGGCAGCGGTGCATTCGGTGAGCGGCAGGCCACCGATTATTGTGCGCTCTCGCAGTACTGGCGGCTTTGAGGATCTGGTGGTGCTCAACTCTTCACAGCAGCAGCGGACGTTAATCAGCCACGCGCTGACATCGCCTCGCGGCTTGTCCAGCGCAGTTGCATTGCCTTCCACTCGCGTCACTTCCGGTGGCCTCTCATCAGGAAATGTCGTTGCCGCAGTGTCCGCTCCAGTGAGCCCGGACGCGCGTGACGGGCTGGTTGTGCTCAGTTCCGATAACGTATCGCCGGATATTAGCGTGCCGAATTCGGGAAACACCTACTACGTCAATACCACGGCCGACAACACCACGGCGATCGACCCCCCCGATAGCTCACGCTGTTCGAACGGGACCGAGGTGTGCACTTTGCGTGACGCGGTCACATACTCAAGTGACGATGCGACGGACAATATCAACGCAGGCAAATCCGACACCATCATGGTTCCCCCGGGCACCTACAATCTTTCCTACAAACATGGAACCTTCGACGCGAACGCGAATGCTGTGACGCATCTGGAAATACTCGGACCTGTGACCATCATCGGCAGCACGTCCGGGGGTGGAGTCATCATCAACGGAAATAACTACGACGAGATCTTCACGATCAATCCTGGCGTCTATGGATCGTACAATCCCAGCGGAGATAGTAATGTCTTTAGTCTGGCGCTGGAAAACCTGACGCTCGAAAATGGCAAAAATCTTAATAATCCCGACAACAGTTCGACCGGAAATATCAACGACGTCGGCGGCTGCATCAACTGGGATGCCTACGGCACTGGCAATCTTACGATTACCAATTCGACCGTTGTGAGTTGCACGAACGGGTATGGGGATGGAGGCGGCGTCTGGGCCTACAATTCGGCTGGCGGAGGCACTGGAACACTGACTCTAAGCGGAGACACGATTAAGAACAACTCAGCGCCCGGTAGTAATGGCGGCGGTTTAGCCATCGATTACCCGTCTGCAGCGATTTCCGCCACCAACACTACGTTTTCCAGTAACACAGCGGGGTACGGTGGTGGCATCTTTCTCGAAGGACGTACGCCCCCACCCGCTTCACCAGAGAGCACACTGACAGGAGTCACAATCAGCTCCAACGCTGCGTCTCCGAACGATGGCGGAGGCATTCTCACCTATACGGGTGTTGTTCTCAGCGGGTCGCTCATCAGCAATAATTCCGCAGGCGGCTATGGCGGCGGCCTTTTTAGCAATACCGCTGGTGACGGATCGCAAACTACGGTTACCAGTACCAACTTCCTATCCAACTTAGCGACAACGGCAGGCGGCGCAATTGCAGTAGGCCTCGAATCTGAGTCGCAGGGGAACATTTTGCAGGTCGGCCTCAGCCGCATCTACGGAAACATCTCGACAAACGGTGCGAGCGGCCTGGCTAACGGCGAATCCACCGGAGCAGGAGAGGTTATTGCGACTGACAATTGGTGGGGATGCAACAACGGTCCGACCACAGCAGGAGATGGGTGCGACCAGGCGGTGCTCTATAACTCCGCGGGAACCCTGACGACTGTTCCCTATGCCCAACTCGGTTTCACCTCGAATATCACTACGATCCCGTTGGGCGGCAGCATGAACCTCACGGTGACCATGGGCTCCGGTATCGCCGGCGCTTTTCCGGCTGTGGCGACGAACTACTCTTACACATACAACGTCACCGGCGTGACTGCCAACCCCGCACTCACTACCGGCACCTTCAACACATCTGGTGTTGGGACCGCTGCGCTGACGCCGGTTCCTCCATCGTCCAACACTGGTGGCTCGGTCAGCGTGATGTTCGACAACCAGAAAGACACCATCGACTTTACCGCCGACGGTCCAACCGCGACCTCGCTGCACCTGACCGTGTCGCCAAGCGGGAACTTTCCATATGGGCAACCCCCCACATCAGTTACGGTGCAACTGATGCCAAGCAATGCCTCTGGCATTTCGGCGAGTGATTTTCAGGTGGTGTTGGATGGCTCGGTTTCCAGTTCCTTCATCTTTACATCAATTGGCACGAATCTCTATTCGATATCGGGTCCTTTTAACCTGCTGTCCCGGATGGACCACACCTTCGAGGTCGAATTTCTTGGCGCCACCGGCTACCAGGCCAGCCATGTAAGCACGACTCTGACCGTTACGCTGGGTTCAGTGATCATCGGAGACACGGTTTCTCCAACGAACCTCGTCCAGGGCCAGGGTGGAACTGTAACCGTCACCGTTACAGGAGTGGGAACCGGAACAACGCCGACGGGTTCCATTAACTACGCTCTCGACGGTGGCACAAGCCAAACCGTCACATTGGTGGCAGGATCCGCGCAGATATCGATCCCTACGGTTGTCGCGACCGGCAACCATACCCTCGCGCTCAACTACAACGGAGATACGAACTACACACCCTCCTCAATCAGCACCACGCTGACTATCTATGGCAGGTCGCTGACGACATTCGCATCGCTCAGCACCAGCGCGGCAACAATCGACGTTATCGGTCTGGGCTTCACAGCGCCCAGCGGCACGCTTGCCTTCACCGATGTGACCACGAGCAGTCCTGTCGTAGCGCCAGTGACGCTCAATACTTCCACGGCCACAACAGCTCTAACTCCGCAGGTGACGACCAGCACGGGGAGTAACACACTACCCGTCTGGACTGAGCTAGCCGACGTCAACGGCGACGGAATCCCGGACCTGATCACTTCCCTCTACCAGACCGACTCGGTCACCGTGCAGTTGGGCAACGGCGACGGCACCTTCGGGGCGGCCACAAGCATCCTGATTGGGTCGGGCTTCGGCCCGGCTGAGGTTCATGCCGTCAGCCTGCGCGGCAACGGCATTCTGGATCTGATTGTCGGCAGCTTTAATCTCAATGAGATTGCCGTGCTGCTGGGCAATAACAACAATGGAACATTCGGGACGCCCACGCTCTACACTGTCGGCTCGTCTGCGAACACTCCAACCTCGCTGACCACCGGCCATTTCAACGGCGCCAGCGGTGCTCTCGATGTGGCCGTCGCCAACTTCGCAGACAACACCATCAGCATTCTTACCGGAAATGGGAACGGCACCCTGACCGTCGGCTCGCCGATCAACGTGGGTCACGCTCCCGAGGCCATCCGTGCAGGCGATTTCACGGGTAGTGGCTATTCGGATCTGGCTGTTGCGAATTATGGGGATGGGACAGTCACCACGCTTCTGAACAACCAGAACGGAACCTTTACCCCAACTACCTTCAGCATGGGCAGCGGCGCGGGATCAGGTCCGCAGGCGCTGGCCATCAACGGCAGCGGGAGCAGCCTGTTGCTGGGGGTGGCAAACTATAAAGACAACACCGTAAGCGTGATGAAGAGCAACGGCAGCGGCGCATTCGGCGCACAGACGATCGTCAACGTCGGCAAAGGACCGGACGACGTAAGCTTTGCCGACTTCAATGGGGACGGCATCCCGGACCTGGCTGTGTCCAATTACACCGATGGCACGGTCAACTTGGCGTTGGGAAGCTCAGGTGGAAGCTATACTGTGCTTGGCCCGTTCAAGGTGGGGAATAATCCCTACTCGGCAGCTGTCGGCGACCTCGACTTCGACGGCACGCCGGACGTTGTCGTTTCCAACTGCTTCAGCAACAATGCGGGAGTCCTGCTGGACGGAACACGGATCGCCGTGCCCTACACCGGGCTGTCGCTGCCGTCGAGCAATTTATTCAACGCTACCTATACACCGGATGGGGCGAGTAAGTACGGCTCGAGCACATCCGCGAATACAGCTCCCTAGCTTAGCTAGTTAAATGGCTGACGCTGGTCCTGTTTGCTTATGTAATCACAGCATTCCTGGCACACCCCGACTGGGCCGCAGTGGCTCGGGCGACCTTCATTCCGCATATTGAATGGACCAAGAACTACATCGCTGTCCTGGTGGGAATCCTGGGAACCACGATTTCGCCATATCTATTTTACTGGCAGGCTGCGCAGGACCTTGAGGAAGATCGGGACCATGGCAAGGTGACTGTCGCCGAAAGGCGCGGTTCGACAAACAAGGAGCTTCGGATCGCAAGGAGAGACGTAATCACGGGCATGTTTCTTTCAAACCTTGTCATGTACTTCCTCATCCTGACTACCGCCGCAACCCTGAACGTACACGGTACCAAGAACATTGAAACGGCGAAGCAGGCCGCCGAGGCCCTGCTTCCACTCGCGGGAAGGGGTGCATATCGGCTCTTCACGTTGGGGATCATCGGGACAGGCATGCTCGCCGTGCCCGTTCTGGCTGGCTCCTCAGCTTATGCGATCGCTGAAGGAGCAACGTGGGAGCGGCCTCGCTCAATATAAAGCCTCAACTGGCCCGCAAATTCTACGCTGTGATCGCGATACTCATTGGGTTGTTATTTGATTTCGCCGGACTCAATGCGGTGAAAAATGCTGTTCTGGTCTGCGGTTCTGAACGGTCTTCTCGCACCACCCCTGGTCGTCATGGTCGTCCTGTTGACCAGCGATCGAAGAGTAATGGGGAACCGCGTAAATTCACGGGTCATGCGAGCGTTGGGCTGCGTCTGCGCAGTCATCATGAGCACCGCCGCCATTGCCCTGTTGATATCCCTGCGCTGAAGACGCGTTTGTCAGTTCTCACGCTTTACGGCGGCTACGAGGTCAGGATAGGGATCCACGGGATTCCCTTTCCACCACTGCTTTTCAGGCCCCAGCTCGAAGATTGCAAAATGCAGATGCGGCGCGCGCGCATCTGCATTTCCGGTCGATCCTACAAAGCCGATGACCTCCCCACGCTCGACCAGCATCCCTTCCCGCAATCCTTCCACGTAGCGGTCCAAGTGCGCGTAGTAGTAGCAATACACTCCGGTTTCATCGAACTGGTAAATAGTGTTGCCACCCGGTTTGCTGAGGAACAGTTTGCGGATAGTTCCGGATACCACCGCGTGCACTGGTGTCCCTCTAGGCTTGATGATGTCGATCGCTTCATGCCGGTGTCCGTTGTGAACTTCTTCGAAGCTGTCTCGAAGATCCGCGAGGGCGAGTCCATTGATGGGTGGGGCCATATTGAGAATGCTGGGGGTAGCGCCAACAGCAAAAAGCGCTGGCAAAAGTGCCGTAATGCAAAGGTAGAGCCTCAAACCTATTCCTCCAGCCTATTCTCTGTGATGACATGGGATGGCGCTGCGATCACGCTTGCCCGATTTGTTTTTTCATTCCTCGAAGACGACGGGCGTTCCATCTTTGACCAGGTCGGCGACCCGGGTGGCGTCCCAGTTTGTCATCCGCACGCAACCGTGAGAAGAGGAATGGCCAATCAGTTCCGGTTCCGCAGTACCGTGGATCCCGTAGTGCGGCGCGTTGAGCCCCATCCAGACAATGCCCACCGGGTTATTCGGGCCCGCTGCGATCTTTTCCTTTGCATCTGCGGGATCGGCGTTCCAGAACCGGTCGGGATTGTAGTTGTAAATCGGATTTCGCACCACCGAAGTGATAACCCAATTCCCAAAAGGAAGGGGGTCGTGCTCGCTGCCACTCGTCACCGGAGCGAAAAAGATCACTTCGCCTTCTCGGTCGTACACCATCAGGACCGACGCCTTCTTCGAGACGACGATCTTGACGGGTGCAGACTGGCTGTTCCGGCTGGTGGCGGGCGGTACTTGTGGCGCCGGCTGCTCGGCGGCCAATACGTTGGGGACACGGATGTTCTCTCCCTCGATGAAATGGGCGTGAACGTTCAGGTGTTTGAGCAAGGCGGGCGACGAGTGGAATCTTTCGCCGAGCTCTTGCAGGACGGATGTGTAGTAAAGCCCCGGAAGTTTCGCCATCTCCGTCATGCCTTGGGGAATCGTCTCGGTAAACGGCCCCGCGACGTCTTCCGCAGTAATCGTGTAGGACACGATCGATTCAAATGCACCGGCGCCGAGCGCCTCAAGCAGCGCCTTGCGGCCTCGCGGCCCTGGAGAGAGCCCGCGCGCGGTCTCGAACGCTGCCAGGGCCTGGCGGCTATTCTTTCCACCCGTCCCGTCCATCTCACCCGGCGAGAAGGAGGCCCGATCGAGAAGGACCTGCATTTCGAGCTCTGTAGGCCCGGCTGACCGAGCAGGCGGCGCCTTGCGGTTGGCCGCGATCGAAGTGGATGTGCCAAGAAGAATCACCGCCGTTGCAACGAGACACGACACGGTCTTGAATTTGAATGTCATGGCGCTTTCCGAAGCGCCAATGTGACTCTTCCTCGTAATGACGTTGAAAGTCATACAACGCAAAGCTATATGTTCACGGTCTGATGCGTCTGAGCAACATCGCTCACTCTGAGAAAATAATGAAAGGCATCCCGCCATGGCCCGGGTTTCAAACTGCTGTTGCTTGGCGAAGCCCATGTCCACATCCTGATAGCACGGTCCGCGGAAAGAGTTGCGGCCAATGCCTGGGGGTGGGTGTTCCGTTGCTGCCCCCAGACGGCACACGGAAGCCCCGCGAATCGATTTTCATCCCTCTTCCTTCCGTGTCACAGTTGCATTGGAAAAGCGCTTGGATCTCTCTTCCATCACATGGATGTTTACGCAGCCTTCGATTGTTCAGCCGATGGTTTCGGATTTCGCGCTCCGCTTCGAGCCAGTCCTGATCCGTTGGGCGCTCGCCGTGGACTCGCTGCCGGTAAAGTTCATAGGCCCGTGTGGCGATAAGTTATGTTCCCTTGCTGCTCGAGTTTTCACATTGTGACAACGCCTATGGACGAGATTTACTGTCCGGCTCCGACTGAAGCATGCTGTCGAATTGGCCTCGTGACAACCACCACTCGAAGCTTCTTCTCCGCCGCAGTCGCATCCTGCGGCCTTTCTTGATGGCTAGATCGAGCTTGGACGGTTCCCTGAAGCTCTGCTAGCTTTAAAGATTTTAAGATCGAGAGCAATGCATCGATGCTGCATCTCGTTCTGTGTCAGTGCCGCTTGGATAGAGGCCGAACCGAGTGTTTGGAAACAATGAAGGCAAATCGAATCAACGCTGCCGTCAGGGGAACTTGCGCCGACGGGCAATCGCCGCATGGGAGGCAATCCCCATGTGAATGGCGGACGGCTGCTGACCGCGCTCGATCTACCCGACTTCACAAACTATGCGCTCGACATTCCAGGGCCGGGTCAGGTTGTCGCTGAAGCTCCACGAAAGCTCGGCGACTTCTTTGGCGATGTCTTCAGATTGAATCCGACGAATTTCCGTATGTTCTGCCCCGATGAGACGGACTCCAATCGCTTAGGTTCCGTCCTCGAGGCTACTAAGCGATGCTTTATGGCAGAGACTGTCTCGATCGATGATGACCTCAGTCCTGACGGCCGCCTAATGGAAGTGTTGAGCGAGCATTGCTGTCAGGGGTGGCTCGAAGGGTATCTGCTGACTGGTCGGCACGGCATGTGGTCTTCCTACGAGGCCTTCGCGCAGGTCGTGGACTCGATGCTGACGCAGCATGCCAAGTGGCTGGAACAGTGCCGTGACTTCCCGTGGCGCAGACCCCTCGCATCGCTGAATGTCCTGCTAACGAGTCACGCCTGGCGAAACGATCACAACGGCTTCAGCCACCAGGCGACCGGATTTGTAGACAATGCACTCGCACGCAGGAGCGAAACCATCCGGGTCTACTATCCGCCAGACAGCAACTGTTTATTGAGCGTCTTCGACCGCATGCGGAGCCGCAACTACGTCAACCTGGTTACCTGCGGCAAACAACCGCAGCTTCAATGGCTGAATATGGACGAGGCTCGCGAGCATTGCTCGCGCGGAGCGTCCACATGGAAGTTCGCCACTAACGACGAAGGCGCGGAGTCGGACATCGTGCTGGCTTGCGCGGGCGACGTACCAACGATTGAGATATGTGCGACGTCCTGGCTTCTGCAGAAATATGTTCCCGGCATAAAGGTGCGGGTTGTCAATGTGGTGGATTTAAACGCTCTGATGATGCCGGATGATCATCCGCATGCGATGGACAACATGTCCTTCGACGCGCTCTTCACCAAGGAGGCGCATGTCATCTTCGCGTTCCACAACAATCGCTGGCTGATTCACAGCATGGTTCATGGGCGCTCGAATGAGAGCCGCTTTCATGTGCGCGGCTACATGGATCAGGGCACGACCACCACGCCATTCGACATGGTAGTGCTGAACAAGATGAGCCGTTTTCACCTTGCCATCGACGCGCTGAAGCATGTCCCACGGCTGCGTTCCCAGGCCTCGGACGCAATGGACATGTTCAATCGAAGGCTCTACGAACACCACGACTACATTCGACACCACCTGGAAGATATGCCCGAGATCAGGAACTGGCGATGGACGGCCGATTTCAGCGAGGCGAGCGCTCCTCCGCCGCTGGCTAAAGGACACCCCCGCGGAAGCGTGTTCACCGATAGCTAAATGGCAAATGCTCGATGAGAGCGGGGACGTGAAGATAACCCTCAGAGTGATCCATGCCCCGCATCGTCTGCCCCAAAGATTGAATTTATGGTGTGCGCATGACAGCGCCGATGTTAAAGTCAGCCTGCTGATCGCCGTCACCTAAGCAGGCGATGATTGCTTCGATCACTCGCTTCGTGTCCTCAGGTCCACGAACTGGAATCGAAATCACTCCTGCCTGTTCGGCCGGATAGTCGTTCCCTCCCGCAAACAAGGCGTCACCGATGAAAATC
>Ga0206856_10326_pt1 | contig 13289 bp, 14 predicted proteins | sample Alteio_BWOrgCont_48_FD_152630 | JGI IMG/M metagenome (GOLD analysis project Ga0206856, IMG submission 152630) | Enriched cells from forest soil in Barre Woods Harvard Forest LTER site, Petersham, Massachusetts, United States -... | ecosystem: Environmental > Terrestrial > Soil > Temperate forest >...
CAATTTGCGTGGTACTTTGAAGCGTACCGACGCCCATCACGACCTCCGTCCCCGCTGCAATCCCTTCGAGTGCGGAGATTTCATGTTGAAGCTGCGAAGATGAACAAAACCAAAGACAACGCCTGCCACGCAATCCAATCCCTCGTGAGTGCCGCTTCGGCAGTGAACGGCGATGGATCTCCTCAAGCCGAGTACTCGCCAGGTGTGGGAGCCGCGAGTGCAGGTTATGTGAATTACAATCCGCTCGGCGTCTCCGCGGGCAACAATGCCGCACTCAATGGTGGCTTGCCCAACACCAATACCACTACTAATCCTGCGGTCCCTCCCTGTGTAGCCAATGCGGGCCTGGTTTGCGCCGGACAACAAGGCGCCTCAACCGATGCGGGCCTTCTCACTCAATCGGGTCTCGATAAAGCACTCGTACCTCTTGCGAACCAACTGGCCGCACAGCCTTCGTCTTCGAGCACGAATCCCGCCGCAAGTCTTGGCGCCGCGATGGCGGGCCTCGGTGATGTCGGCACCGCACTCGCGAATATCGCGAAAGTCGCCGGAGATGATTCTCTCAAACTCGCAGGGGTTGCGAATCTAGGCGGATATACCACGGGCGGCGGAGCTTCACGTTCGACTGCATCGGCTCCTGCGATCGCCAGTCTCTTCGGCATGCGGGGCGAACTCAGCGCGGGCGCGACGAGCGGGATGACGACATTCAACTCTCCCGGTTCTGACGGCGACATCTGGCACTCGCACACGACGGATAATTTGTTTCAAATTGTTTCTGGGAAAATTTCGGCGGTCGCCACCCGGGTGAGATAAACCGTACAGCAATAACTCAGGGTTGCTCTCATGCCGAGAGTTCGCCTGGTTTGGTTCACCCCTCGCCCACGCCGATCTCCCCCAGCTCCTTGAGCGGAATCACATCGATTTTTTCATGAAGTTTGTAGGATTTTTCACCAGGATAAACTACATAAATGTGATGTAAACCCAGATCCTCCAAAGCATGTCGCATCGATGGAGTGAGCGTGGGGGCGTCCGCGAATTTCGCCTCAATACCCAAAAGCCCCTTTTTATCTGGGATGACGAAATCAATCTCGGCGTAAGACTGCGTGTTCCAAAAATAAACTTCATCTCGATAACGAAAACGCAAATTGCGAAGTACAAAAGCTTCCCAGGAGCTGCCAAGCTTCGGATGAGCCAGCAGGTCCTTCTTCGACCGAATCCGCGATAATTGGTGGAAAATCCCGGTATCCGAAAAGTAAAACTTAGGGCTCTTAATTTGTCGTTTTGCAATATTAGCAATCCAAGGCTGAACCACTTCAACCATGAACGTGCCCGCAAGAATATCCAGGTACTTTTTCGTTGTTGTGTCGGAGATCCCAAAATTCTTGCCAATCTCAGAATAGTTCAAGATCTGACCGTTATAATGCGACAGCAGCGTCCAAAACCTCCGCAGCGTATGAGACGGAATTTGGATCCCGAGTTGCGGAATATCCTGCTCCAAAAACGTGCGCATATAATCCTCGCGCCACTGCTGAGAGAGGGCCTCCGTTTTAGCCAAGTACGAACGCGGGAAGCCCCCCCTCAACCACAACCGATCTTGCACTTGCGAGCCACGATGCGAGGGCGCGGATGAAACTTCTTCGAGCGAAAACCCCGACAGGGAATAATATGAAATTCTCCCCGCCAAGGATTCAGAAGATTGCCGGATCAGTTCCCTCGATGCACTACCCAGTACGAGGAATCGAGCCTTTTTATTTTGATCTACAAAATACCTCAAAAACGAAAAGAGATCCGGCTTCCGCTGGATCTCGTCGATCACAATCAATCCCTTCGCTCCGCTCAAAGCTTGTGCCGGGTTCTCGAGTGCTGATAGATCAGCCGGATTCTCGAGATCAAATGTGAGTTCGGCTTTCATCGTACTTGCGAGACTACTTTTACCGCATTGCCTTGGGCCCAATATTGCGCAAACTGGCACTGCTTTTAATCGTTTAAGGATTTGGTCTCGATGATAGGGTCGAATCATTACCTAGTATTCTCCAATAGTATCACCGAAAATACAAGGTACGTTATCACCCAAAAAAATGTTAAAATACCGATGCAACTATTCACTTCGCCTGGTGAAGTAAATAAAAACCACTGTAATATCAATGCACTTGACAGAATCCCTTAAAACCCTCAAACTGTATCATATTAGTCATGTATTATAGTTTTCGGGGGAAAACTTAAATTGCATTACCAGGGGAACTCACGCAGAACAGAATCTCACACGCGGTCGCGACTAGCAGGGCGACTCACGTCCTCGCTCGTCCTTCTGACGTACTCGAGTGCGCTTCTCTCGCCCTCGCTCGCTCTCGCCGCTCAGAGCGTGTTGACCGATACAAGTGCCATTAACGGCGATGCGATCGCCGCAGGTCCTGTGAATTGCGACCAAGCATGCTCGCTGGTTTTAGGTCCCGACGGTCAAGCGATGCAGTGGGGCACGGATAACGATCAGTGGTGCTCGAATCACGGAGTCACAACCAATGGAGCAGTTCCTCCAAATTTGGCGGCACTTCCGGTTCCCACAGCTGCGGCAACCGCACCTCCATGTAACGTCACTCTTTTACCTTCAGATTATGCAACTCCCGCGCAGGCCGCTACCGCTTGCTCAACCGCCAACACGATGATGAATCAATGCAAGTTTCACAACGGTATGCTGCTCCCGCAGTGCTTGGCGTATGACGCTGCAAGAGGCGCGCTGAAATACGAATCAACGCTTCTCGTGATGGATGAAGCGACGGCAGCATTCTGTGGTGCTGTGTGCGCAACCCAATGGACGGTCGCGTCTCAAACAGCGCAATTAGCCTGCGATGGCCTCGGTGCTGCAGCGAGTGTTGCAGAAATCGTAGACGACATGGAGTCTAAATCTTCACCGCTCCAACACGACGTTAACGAACTCGAAGTAGCTGAAGGACTTGCAGCAGCAGGTGATACGATTGTCCTTGTTGGTGCAACTACCAAGACTGGTTCGGTGGCCACAGGGAAAACATCACCGGCACAAAAAGCATCATCTTGTATTACTTCCATTGCTTTTCTGGGATTATCCGTCCTCCGCATCAACGGCATCAAGACCCAAAACAGGAGCAAGGGCAACGCCTGCAGTGCAATTCAAAACCTCGTCAGCTCCGCCAGCGTCACAAATCCAGGCGGCTCACCACAAGCTCTCGTCACACCAGGACCTGGCGATACGACCCCCGGATATCAAAACATGAATCCTTCCACCGCTGGTGCGACCGCCGGCACAAACGCCCCACTCAATGGCGGCTCAGGAAATACTGCAACGACATCAGCGACAGTCCCTCCTTGTGTGGCCGATCAAGGACTTGTTTGCGCGGGTCAACAAGGGGCCGCAACCGACGCAGGTTTACTCACGCAAAGTGGCCTCGACAAAACCGTCGCCCCACTGGCAACCCAAATCGCAAGCCAGCCAAACGCAATGACAGACCCTGCAGCTGCGATCAGTGCAGCCATGGGTGACAAAGCGAGTGGCGACGTCGGCACCGCGCTTGCGAATATCGCCAACACCGCAATGAAAGAAGCCGACAAACTCGCCGGGATCGCGAATCTTGGAAGTTACGCCAGCGGCGGAAGTAGTGGTGCGGCCCCTTCTCTCGCGAAAATGTCGAGCCTGCTGAGCAATATGGGAGGCGCGGTCACTCCGTCGGGTGAAACGACTTTCAATAAAACGGCGCCAGCACTTCTGCCCGCGAACGGAGACATCTGGCACGCGGATTGGAAAGGGAGCATTTTCCAGCTGATTTCCACTAAAATCGGCCAAAACACGCAACGCGTGGAGACTCTCGATTGGGATCTCCCTCTCAACCGCGCGCTCATGGGACTCCCTCAGAGGAAACCCGCAAGCACCCCTGGAGCGACAAAATGAAACTTCAACACTCCGCTCTAGCGACACTCGTTGTTTACATAGTCTCTATGTACACTTCGGTATTTTCAGTGAGCGCCCTCGCCGCGCAAGACGTTTTGAACGATACGACGGCGATCAACGGATCTGCGGTTCCGACCGCCGCAGTAAACTGCGATGATGCTTGCTCGATGGTCAATAACGGTTGGAGCACGACCGATGACCAATGGTGTGCCAATCACGGAGTCACGACCAACGGCGCAGTAGTTCCACAAACCCAAACAACGACGACAACAGCGACTGTCTCAATCCCCGCCTGTAACGTCACGATCTACGCCGAAGACGTCCAAAGCGGAATGAACTGCCAATCCGTAAACACGAATATGGATCGATGTAAATTTCACAACAGCCAACTCGGTCCGCAATGCCTCGCGTACCAAGCCGCAAACAACGCGAACTCGATACAGATGCAACGAACGTTGTTATTTTTAGATGAAGCCACAACCATTGCGTGCGGAACCGTTTGCATTGCCGGTGTGGCGACGGCGGGTATGGCCGCTTCGTGGCAGTACGCTTGCCAAGCTCCCGCCATCGCCGCGGGCGCGGCAGAATTCGCTGACTCCCTCAAAATGAAAAACGGACCCATCGGCATGGCGATCGGGATGGTCGGCGCAGCGACAGCCGGTATGAACGGTGTGGCGGCGGTGGGAGTGATGGAAGCTCCCGATGTAATAGCACCTTCAGGCGGCGGAGCCCCAGCTCCCAATCCAGTAGCCCCCCCCGAAAGCGCAAGAACCACCACCTCCCAAAAAGCCATTGCTTGTTCGACGGCTGCACTTTTCGCCGTGATGACTGCTCTCCGATACAAAGACTTCATCGCCGCAAATAACGCCAAAAACAAAGCCTGCAGCGCGATTCAATCTCTCATCAGCGCCGCAAGTGCCGTCAATCCCGATGGCTCGGCGACGGCGGCATACAACGCAACAACAGGTGCTGGCGCTCCAGGATATTCAGCATACGGGTCCGCTACGGGCGGAAACTCAGGCGCCATCAACGGCAGCACCTCCACCACTCCCGCAACACAAGCCGCAGCAGTCTCCTCCAATTGCGCGGCCCAAGGTTTAGTCTGCATGGATACGGGTGGTGCGACGGATGCCGGGTTCCTCACCAACAGTGGGCTCGACAAAGCAGCGGCACCGCTTGCCAATCAACTCGGCGCTCAGCAAAATCCGAACGCCTTCTCGAGCGGCGGCGGAATGCTCAACGCCGCAACGGCCGGACTCGGTGACGTCGGCAAATCCCTCGCCAATCTCGCGCAAATCGCCGGCCAAAACTCTGGTGACCTTGCCGGCATCAATATGGGCTACAACCCTGCAAGTTCTATGTACGCAGGAGGCGGAGGCGGCGCACATGGAGGAAGCGGTGCTGGCGGCGGTGCGGATCTCGCCGGTGCACTCTCTGGACTCTTCGGCAATCCGGACGGCACTCCAGCCGCGAATCGCGCACCTTCAAACCTCGCATTTGGCGCACCGATGTCCAACGACATCTGGCACACGGGCACGAAGCAAACACTTTTTGAAATCGTTTCCACGAGAATTACCAAGAGATTGCAGACGGCCTTCTGATTTGACTTTTGTAATTCGTTGTAATACAATGAAATACAAAGTGAGGCTTTCATGGCAAAGCATGGTATCTCCCTCCGTATAGACGACGATAAGATTGATGAACTCGATCGACTCGCAAAATCGCAAAAACGAGATCGCAGTTTTGTGATCAACGAAGCCATTGCTACTTATCTTGAGATCAACAAATGGCAGATCAATCACATCAAGGCCTCCCTCGCTCAAGCAAACCGTGGGGAATTTGCCTCCGAAGTTGACGTGGCGAAGGTTCTTAAAAAATGGCGCTAAAGGTGCGCTGGACGCCTCTCGCATTGTCGAATCTGAGTAGTGCCTTCGATTTCATCTCAAACGACAAACCCGAGATAGCAAAAGCCATCATCGCTAAAATCATGAACAGCCTTCAGCAGCTTGAGACGTTCCCTGAATCCGGTCGAGAGGGTCAGGTTAAGGACACGCGAGAACTGATTGTGAGCACCACTCCCTACATCGTCGTCTATCGACTCAAGAAGGAACAACTTGAAATCCTGGCCATACTCCATACATCAAGAAAATGGCCGTAATTCAAGAGCCCGCTCACTCCCTCACATAGTGACAGGTATATCCACCCGGATTTTTGACTAAATAATCTTGGTGATATTCTTCGGCGCGATAGAACTCGGAGGCCGGCGTGATCTCGGTCGTGAGCGGGCGCTTCCACTTGCCGGAGCGATCCACTTCGGTGCGCACACACTCAGCGGTCCGTTTTTGTTCTTCGGTCAGGTAAAAAATCGCGGAACGATATTGAGTTCCGACGTCGTTCCCTTGTCGATTGAGTGTCGTCGGATCGTGCATCTTGAAAAAGAAGCGCAAAATCTCTTCATACGAAATCTTCGCAGGATCGAAAAAGATTTCTACCGCTTCCGCATGTCCGGTGGTTCCGGTTTTTACTTTTTCGTAAACGGGATTCGGAGTATTTCCGCCCGTGTATCCGACGACCACATCCAAAACGCCCGGGAGCTGTCGGAGCAAGTCTTCAACACCCCAAAAGCAACCTCCCGCCAAGAGCGCACGCTCACGCGTGCCGAAAAGCGCCGAAAACTCGCCATATCCCTCCGCCTCCAGACGAGACGCCGGGACAAAGCGCAAAGACGCCGAATTAATACAATACCGCAATCCTCCCGGTCCCGGGCCATCATCAAAAAGGTGACCGAGGTGCGAATCACCATGCTTGGAACGCACCTCAATTCGACGCATGAAAAACTGACGATCTTCTTTTTGAAGAACATTGGAAGACTCAAGCGGTTTTGAAAAGCTGGGCCATCCCGTACCTGAATCAAACTTATCCAACGAACAAAACAGCGGTTCTCCCGAGATCACATCAACGTAAATCCCGGGCTCCTTGTGGTCCCAAAATGCATTCTGAAACGGCGGCTCAGTCGCCTCATTGCAGGTCACTTCAAACTGCTCTCGACTCAGGCGTTTGAGAAGCTCGTCGCGGGTGGGGCGTTTGTAGATGTTACTCATATTATATCGCCGAATCCCCGTCGCCTTTTGTATCTGGCCTGGCTCACGCCAGGCCGGGCGACTTTCTCTCGGCTCCTTTTTTCACATTCGCGGTTTATCTTTCGAGTCGGCGACGCTTCCGCCTGTTTTGCTGCACAGGCCGGGCTGCTCGCTGGACCTGAGAATTGCGCATGGCCGTCGACGGCTGCCGCACAAACCGCTGCTGCGAGCGCACCGCTGAAAACGTCTGCGAACTTGATCTGACTTGGGGATTGGCGATTTCATATTGGCGTACAGCACTGTTTGCAACCACCACGCCCCGAACCGGGGTGACCGTCTGTACAGCCATCGGCGGATACTGAGCAGCGGGCGCTAGAATCACATATTGTTTTGAATAGGCCACCTGCTGCCGAACAATAAAGAACTCCGAGGAGGACCGAATGAACATCACTCCACCACCCCCGCCGCCTCCTCCACTCGGGCCATTGTTATTGGCGTACTCAAGAGGCCGTGTCTCATCGGGCTGAGGATTGTCGATGGCGTCTTGATATCGTTTGACCTCTGAGGCCAGTTGGGGATTTGCTAAAGTCCGAATCTGTTCAGGAGTCACCGCGTTTCGCGCAGCTTCGCAATCTTGAAACTCGATCGCGATCTTCGCATACGAATGAGTCACGCCCTGAATCACTTCCTCGGCGTGATCCTCGATGCGCGTCCCCTTCGGCGCAAAAGAGCATTCATTAGACAAGTCTTGAAGCGCCATCCCCTCTGCTTTAAAACGGGCACGCCCTGGGGAACGATCTTCGCCCTTCCCAATATAAACAATGTAACCCGCGTCCACAGTCCGCGACGGCTGTTGAGTCCAATCCGGAGTCTCGGCCTCCGTCTTTTTTGATCCAGAACTACAACCCACTGCGGCGACAGCTAAAACAGCACACAAGATCCCATAAACGAAGAGAGTAGAAACTTTTGATTTCATTCAGGCATTCTAACGAATTCCGAACTCAGGTTCGAGCAGAATCAGAACGTCCACGAAAAATTTTCGCCCCTTTGGAGAATCCCTTGCCCTCAGCAAGGGGGCTTGTTAAGCAGGTATTTAGGTTAAATCAAGAGGGAACCCACGTGAAAACAAACTCAAAACTGTCCAGTCTCACCGCATCGCTCATTCTCGCGACGTCGTTATTTTCGGCTCCTATTATGAATGTCGCCCAAGCGGATGTCTGCAGCAAAGTCGATTGCAGCTGGGCCTCCGACACGCTTCTCTCGCTCATTGGGATGCTCGGCAATGATAGTACTTTCGTTCAGATTTCGGGCGTCTCGCTGATCACGACTTCAGGCCTCCCTCTCCTCACGACTGCCGGTATCACGAAGCTGATCACGGGAGCTGATAAAGAAGAAGTGATCCAGCGTGCGGCGCCTGCTGCCGGTGAGTTTTTGGCCGACCACTCGATCATGCCCGAGGATTTACAGGCTGCTTTCACCGTCCTTCTCGCACAAAAAGGTCAGGACGAGGGGCAAAGCTCGGTGGCTGATCAAATAAAGACAGGCGCCATCACGCTGGATACACTCGCTACGGAGATCGTGCTGCAAACACAGTAGTCGATTGTAATAGAGTTTTAAGTACGAAGCCATTCGGCGAAGCGGAACATTTCGTCCTCGCTCCGACAGGTTCTGCAAAAGCGATAGAATTGCGAAGAAGCGCGAAATACTTTGTTGCACAGATTGCAATGAAGTCGATGCATTCCGATTTTTTTCAATTTTCTTTTTCTGAAAATTAAACTCCTCCCACCGTCCTCTGTACTTGGTTCAAATCTAAAAAAACGTGGCACACGAAGTTTCATGATTTTTACTCCTTAATGGTTTTCGTTCAGGTAACTTTCGATGAGTGATACGAGCGAGAGTGGCAAAAAGTCTCTGGCGAATCATGAAACAAAAAAAACCAAACAGCGGCACTTAATCTTGAGCTGATCGTATAACGAGCGAAAACCAAATAGGAGGCTCGTTCAATATGAAACTCATGCTCACCTGCATCGCATGTATCGGGACCACAGCGTGCTCAGTCTCGTCGCCCACACCATCATCGGTTTCAACGGCGGTCTCCGGGAGCGGTTCGCCGATCTCCTCCGGCGGAACCTCGCAAGAACCGATCGTCCCCGTGAGCACGCCGACGAGTGCTCCATCCAACCCGCAACCCGCCACTAGCCCGCTCCCTCCGTCTGTCACTCTTGATAGTGAGGAGTCCGCATTCGTCACACTCATCAATAATTATCGACTTCAAAACGGTGCACCCGCACTTGTCGTGTCGCTCGCTTTAACGGAGTCCAGCCGTTGGATGAGTGAAGATATGGCGAACAACAATTATCTGAGCCACACGGACAGTCTTGGGCGCGATCCCTTCACGAGAATGAGCGCATTTAATTACATTACGTCTATGTATGAAGGTGAAAACATCGCGGCCGGCAACGAGACTGGAGCTGATACCTTCGCACAATGGCAAAGCTCCCCTCCCCACAACGCAAATATGCTCGACGCCAATTATCTCGTCTTAGGAGTGGGCCGCGCCTATAATGCGAGTTCAGATTATGGTTGGTACTGGACGACAGATTTCGGATCCACGATCGAAGCGACGATCGCGTCGGATTCTTATTCCAACTCCGGAGCGACACTGCCCACATCGGAACCGGTAGCACCGGCGCCTTCCACCAAGTGACGAGGTGACTTCAGAATATAACCTCCGCCATAGACCGTCGCGATCTGATGATCGAAGCCTTTGAGTTTTCGCCGAATGAGAAGAATATGTGGATCGAGAATTCGTTCGGAAATTTCTCGATTGGACCAAACGGCCTCTAATATCTGGCGGCGAGTGCGAAGTTTGTCTTTGTGCTTCACGAAGTAGCGAACCAGATTGAACTCAAGCAACGACAGAGGAACCACGTCATCACCGATCCGGACTTCCAAACTCCGCGGATTCATACTTAAATTGCCACATTGAATCAGCGCATCCGTCCTCTTTTTGGGAGTCAGCGACTCAAGCAAGCGAATCTTGGACGCGATACGAGCCAAGAGTTCCTCGGTGTTCATCGGCTTTGACATAAAATCATCGGCTCCGAGATTAAACGTCCTCAATCTCACATTCAAATCCGAGAGGGCCGTCAGAATTAGAACTGGAGTAGCGCGAGTCTCGGGATCTTCACGCAAAAATTTCAGGGTCTCAAAACCGTCAGAACGCGGCATCATCAGATCAAGGAGGATCACGGTGGGATGGTGTTGTTTCGCGACGGCCACACCCTCAACTCCATCGTTTGCCGTGAAGACCAGATAATGCTCGGACAACAACTCCCGAAGGCATTGCCTGAGGTCTTCGTCGTCTTCGATCAATAGGACCTTGTGAGTCGTCGCCATCCCTCGTTATTCTATGATAATTCTTTTTTTATTCCTAGCCACCTCCTATAATCTTCACAATTCAGATCTGAATATGTTTGGGTACACTAAGTCAATTTAACTCAAATGGGGAGAGCTATCTGCTGTGAAACTACTCATGGTTTGCCTCGGTAACATTTGCCGCTCCCCGATCGCGGAAGTCGTCATGCAAAAGCTGATTCGGGAACAGGGCCTGAATTGGAAAGTCGATTCGGCCGGAACCAATCGCTATCACAAAGGCGGCCCTGCAGACCCGCGCTCGGTCGCCATCTGCAAAACTCACGGATTGGATCTCAGCAATCATGTGGCGCGGAGATTTGAGCCGTCCGATTTTAAAAAGTATGACGTGATTTACTCCCTAGCGGACGACGTCACTGCGGAAATTCGCAGTTTCGCACGCACATCCGACGATATGAAAAATGTGCGAGGGTTTCTCGATGCACTCCATCCCGAACAGCTCGGGCGCTCGGTGCCCGACCCGTGGTATGGCGGCGATGATGGCTTCGAGGAGTGCTATCAGCTCGTTGAACGAGCGTGCCGCGCGATTTTAAAAAGGTGAGCCTCACCTTTGGGTGGGGTGGTCCCCACCTTTTGGTAGAGGCGCGCGTCATTTTGAGCACTTCTCGCCCGTCTCAACAACCGCCTTCTCGGTAAAATCGATCACGGCGGGGTAAGTTCGAGTGATGCGAGCGTCGTAGGAAGCCTGGTAACGAAACTCAGCGATTTTATTCGCAGGGGTGATTAGCTCAAGGGGCTGTCCGGTTTTTTTCTCCAGAACTTCTTGCATCTGGAGAGGCAGGGAGATTTGGACTTCGTTTGTAGAGCCCGGGTTGCCAAGAAAGAGAGTTTCCCCGCTCTTTTTAGCGAGTTTTCCTTTGAAGCTATAGACCTTGCACGGGCCCGAATACGATAGAGCCTGAGCTGTCCATATCGTCACGATACAGCTGATGACTACAACTTGAAATCGCGACACGCGTTTGAACCTTTCATTTCATCAGACAAACCCTGATAAACTTTGGTGTAGAGTCTACGTTCAGCGACGCCGAGTAGATCATGCTGATCATCCAAAACACTCGCCGTAGTGGTCACGCGCTCTTCTTCAATTCTATATTTTTTGAATTCGGGAGAACTTCGAAATTTTTTCTCAACAGCAAGAACTTGCTGATAGTACTCCTTGTTCCCTGGATCTGCCTTAATTTGTCCTTCAAGAATGCGGACATCAAAATCGAGTCTGGAAGGAGAACTGCAAATAGGAGAAGGCGACCACGACTCCGTCTCACACACGGTCTTATCCATGGACTTTAAAACAGTGACTTCGCGGTTCACCTTTTGCGCTTTTGTTCGATAATCCACTACTTGTTGCACAAAATCCTCCCAGATGGACGAAGCGTCGACCGACTCGAGCAAGCTGCCATCAAGAGCGTCTCTCAATTTCGAAAGATCACCATCGCTGGGCAGAGGAGGAAAACAGGATGCTTGGTTATGTATAGACAGCGAATCTACGTAGTCCTGTGCAGACAAAGGGATCTCCGCAACCCAGCTCATCTTTGCAAACAGCCAACTCCCAACAGGGGTCGAAATTTGCGGCTGCCCCGAATACCCAAACTGCAGAAGCTGTATTTTACGAGAGGAAAGAAAAGCACTCTCCAAATCCGGGGCAGTCTTCATTTGATCCAAAAGACTTTCGTTATCCAGCTCAGAACCTTCATTAAATCCGGCAGTCGAAATCACGCAAGTCTTCGAAGAGGCCAAATTGATACATCTACCCGAATGGCACGAAGTATCGACGACAGCGAGTTTTACGCCCTTTTCTTCCGCTAGTTTTTCGATCGACTTTAAGTCGGCCAGATCGACAAAACCATCAGTCGTGGTGACTTCATGACAGATCCCGGAAGAATCGTCACTCCCATGAGTCGAAACAAAAAGCAGCAGCTTGTCGCCCGATTTCAGTTGATCCTGGGGATCTCGTCCCTCCAATTTCACCTTGAGATCTGCGAGTGTTTTTTGGAAAGTCGCCTTCGTGAAAGGCTGACCTTTCCCCTGACTGACTCTTCCGAGTTCAGCTTGGTCCTGCGCGTGGCTTCCGTCGTGCCGATAGATCGTCTCCCAATGCTTTTGCTCGGCGAAGTCGTTAAATTTGGTAAGCGAATCTAAAAATATCGTGCTCGGATCAGATGTGGCCTGAGTCGGAGTCTCCTCTCCCCCTCCAAAAAATACCGCCAAATCCCGCGCGAACACGGAATGAGCAGTAAGAAGCGCCCCCGTGAGTAGCGCAACCCGGAGTTTCGTTAGAAGATCGCGAGTTTTTATGCGCGGACGGACCATAGGAACTTATCGGTACTTCACCTGATGAAGTGAAAAATTCACACCATCAAATATCATTCAAGGTGAGATCGAGTCCGTCCGCGAAAGAAGCTTACGCCCAAGAGATCGTCATTTTTTTGGCCCGCCAGTCAATATTCCGTCCAAATTCGCATAAGCCCCCTCAAGAAGCATGCGCTCAATCACGGCCTGGCTACTTCGGTGATCCAGTAAACCATCCAACGCATTTATCTGCCAAGCGATCTGATCAAACGGGATACTCGTGATCTCAGTATCACTGACGGGCTTGCCGGAGTTAAGCGCAATCATGAGTTTGTCTTTGCGGTCCTGCTCAAGTTTGAGCATCTGAACCGAGCCCTCAATATCGTCAACCGAGTGGTCGTATTGAATAATCGCCGTCTGCAAGTTCTGCAGCACGCTTGAGGCAGTCTGATTTTTTTGAATTTGCAAAGCGGCGATCTGCGACTGATCAATCTTGATCGTCGCACCCATACCAAATCCGAGTGACTGACTGATATCTGCTGAAGGATCGAGCCAGTTAAAAAAGTCTG
>Ga0206856_10327_pt1 | contig 13246 bp, 13 predicted proteins | sample Alteio_BWOrgCont_48_FD_152630 | JGI IMG/M metagenome (GOLD analysis project Ga0206856, IMG submission 152630) | Enriched cells from forest soil in Barre Woods Harvard Forest LTER site, Petersham, Massachusetts, United States -... | ecosystem: Environmental > Terrestrial > Soil > Temperate forest >...
CTAGAAGCTGGCATCAGGACTGATGAACTAAACAACGATCACCTCGGCGCTCTGGAAAAACAGCTCCAGCTTATCGACCACGCGAGCCTGAAGGATCTAACCGGCGCTCTGGACACAATGGCGAAGGCCGCGGACTTGACCTTTGCACAGCTCAAAACATCTTGGTATCAGTTCGGCGCGGGGTCAACCGGCGCTAAGAGTGCCTTGGAGGACTTCCAAAGTCAGTATGACAAGCTGCTAGCCCAAGGCAAGCAAGGGGAAGCGGCGGACTTGTTGGCCGGGACGCGCAAGAGTGCCGAGCACGTCCTAGCTCTGCAAAAGCAGATCCAAGCCGCGGCTAATGCGAAGGGCGCGGCTATCTACATAGAGGGACTGCCACAGATGCAGTCTCAGATAAATGAGCTGGAGAAGTCCAAGGTTGGGTACACCAAGAAAGAGATTGAGTCCCAAGAGACTCTTTTAGACACGCTCAACGCTCAAGCGCAAGTCCAGGAGAAGGTTGCCGCGCTGAAGAAGGCGCAAACGGACAACGCCGTCCATACCACGGATGACAAGATAGCCGGGGACTCTGACAAGGCCGCACGCGAGCAAGCCGCCAACCAACGCAGGTCCGATGATGAAGCGGAGAAGCTGCGGGAGGAAGCCTACAAGACCGCGGTGGAAGGGCTGCAAGAGAACGAACGGCAGAAGATTGCCGCCACGCGGGAAGGCTCCGCAGCCCGGCTCGCGGCCATTGACGCCGCTATCAAGGAAGAAGAAGGCAAGGGCTTGCAGGAGACGGGCTTCTATAAGTCCTTACTCAACTCCAGGGTTAACCTAACTCGGCAGATGGATGAGGAGATAAAGAAACTCAATGCCGAAGCGGGCAAGGAAAGTGCGGAGCACACGGCGAAAATGGGCGAGCTGATGTTAGCCGCGGACCGGCAGACTGGACAATTGCGTGTGTCTGAGGGACGCATGAGCCTGCAAGAGCGGTTGGACATGGAAATGTCCTTCAACGCCCGCGAGTACGAATTGAAAAAGCAGGAGCTGCAAAGCGAAATCACCGCACTGGATACAAGTGACAAAGAATACGAAAACAAAAAGAAGGCACTCAACAATAAGATCCTGGAGCTGGACCAGCAGCTCGCCAATCAGGATGCAGCGCTCACGAACCAAGCACAGCAGAAGGAAATCGCGGGCATCCAGGCATTGCAGAAGCGCATGATTGACGCCTACGCAAACGGATTTACCCAAGTCCTCATGCGTAAAGAATCCTTCTCGCACATGATGAGACAAATGGACACCCAGATGGCAACCGATGCCCTCAAGAGCGCCCTTCAGCTTTCAATGGAGCTGGCAACCGTGCAAGGCCGCAAGCGCTTTGGTGATGCGCGGACGGCGGCTGCCGATGCCTTTGCTTCCGCGGGCAACCCGATTTTAGGCACGGTGTTGGCCGCAACCACCTTCGCGGAAGTTATGGCTCTTGAATCGGGCGGCATTGTGCCGGGAGTGGGTAAGGGTGACATCGTCCCTGCTCGCCTGGAGCCGGGCGAGGGCGTCCTCAATAACAGGGTCATGGACGGCCTACGGAATGTCTCCCGCGGCGGAGGCTCAAGCGGCGGGGAAGTACACAATCACTTCAGCTTCAGCCCACAGATTCATGCGGTGGATTCTGAGGGCGTGGACCGGATGCTCACCAAGCACCACCAAGTATTTCAGAAGCACATAGCTAGCCATGCCAGGAGGCTCAATTCGTAGGGCAGGCGAGAAGTAAAAATTTGGGGAGCTGGAAGACTTCCTGAGAAGCTAATGAGCAAATTCCTAGACATAGCGCTCGAACATGCTGCCCGCGGGTGGTATGTGTTCCCGCTCAAGCCGCGGGACAAGTATCCCGTCATCTCGAAGAAAGACGGCGGCAACGGATACAAGGATGCCACGCTAGACGTTGAGCAGATCAAAGCATGGTGGGCCAAGTATCCAAACGCAAACGTGGGCATTGCGTGCGGCGCGAGTAATCTATTCGTGGTGGACTGTGACAAAGGACTCGCAACCTATGAGGACTTCATTGCATGGCGCGAGCGCAACAAGATTCCCGTTACCATGACCGTCCGCACGGGACGGCGCACGTCCTATGCCGTGCAAATGGTCTTCAGCGGTGCCCTTGAGACTAACGCCGCGTGGACGCTAGACGGATGCAGCGGGGAGATACGCAGCATAGGCGGCTTGATTATGTCGGTGGGAAACATTCACCCGGACACCGGCGAAGTCTATGAGCTACTGATTGACACCCCACTAGCACCACGCCCGGCAGTGTTTGAACAAGCCGTAAAGCAGACGAAGGCAGAACGTCCCACGCCCGGCGAGCCATTGCCTATGCTTGGGCACGGAGACGGGCGGCATCCTTTGATGATGGAAAAACTAGGCACGGCACACCGCGCCGGATTCACAGAGCAGGAAGCCGTTGCAATGCTCATGGCGCTGAGTGATGAGCGCTTCTCAGATCCTATATCCGTGGAAGAGATAGAGCAGACGGTTGCGAGCTGCTATGCGAAATGGGCACCGGTTGAGGTTGCGCCGGAAGTGACCCTTGGCGAGCCGGAAGAGAAGAAGGTCATTACGGATTGGCGGGAACGCTATCTAACCTTTGAGCGAGTCCGGGACGCCAAGCCGGTTGAATTCTTGATTGAAGGATTTTTCGCGCTGGATTCGATTACAGCTCTGGCCGCGCCGGTTGGACAGCGCAAGTCCCTAATTGCTTTGAACGTCGCCCGTTCGCTATGCACGGGGGAGCCGCTGTTTGACTACTTCAAAGTTGCAAAGCAACCAAGTCGCGTAGTTTACCTGTGCCCGGAAATGGGTCTTAGTTCCTTCTCTACGCGGCTCAAGCAAATCGGACTTGATTCCCACGTTGGACAGAACCTTTTTTGTCAGACGATGGACGAAGACAGTGTCAAACTTGCTGACCTGGACGAAGAATTACCCGGCGCGGTGGTCATCATTGATACGCTAACCCGGTTCGTCGAAGGGGACCAAAATAAAGCGGAGGACATGAGCAAATTCGCTAAGGTGGTCTTCACTCTCAAGCGGCGCGGTGCCACTGTGCTCTTGCTGCATCACAGTCTCAAGGGTGCCGCTAATTCTCCGCTCTCATTGGATTCTGCGATGCGCGGCTCTACGGAGCTGGCAGCGTTTGTCACATGCTGTTGGGCAACGCGGCTGCAAAACCCGGATGAGCCGTACCTATCACCCTCGCTCTTGGTGAACGTAAAGCAGCGCGATTTTGAGAGCAAGCCGTTTGAGGCAAGCTGCGATAAAACATGCCGAATGCGGATGATTGGCGAACCTGGACAGATCGTGGAATTAAAGACCAAGGCGGACGCGGACGCGACAGCCGCGCTGTCCGCAATTCTGAAAGAGCATCCGAAGATGGGCATTATGAAGCTAATGGCTGCTCTAAAAGACGCTGGACATGGCAAAGGTCAAAAGTGGGTGACCCGCGCACGGTCGGCCATACTCGGGACGGGGGTCACTTTAACCTCAGTTTGACCCTATATCCCACTACCCATATCCCTTAGATAAAGACTAAGGGATATAGGTATGGTGTAGCCGGAATACATACTCAGCTATATCCCGAATATAAGGAGACCAACAATGGGAGAATCACGGTTGGACAAAGCGCAGCGGTTAATTTACGAAGAAATCGACGATCTGAAGGACAGCGCATCCCGCGTAACTCTCCGACGTTTGGAGCAGCTTGCCGAAGAACTTGAACGTATTGAATGCTCGTTGTGAAACGGAAAGGTTGTTGGAACCATGACAAGAACCGAAAAACTGCTCACCGCCATTACCGTGGTCGTCAGCTTTGAAACAGATGAATACAGCTACCGTCTGCTGATCGCCATGCGGGAAGTGCTATGCACCCTTAACAAAAATGAGTTTGATACCCGCGGTTACCTTGTGGAGCCTGAGGAGCTGCAAGACTCGTTTCTTGAGCTGTTCAAAGTGTGGCTCACCGTGACGCAGCGTGATGCGCCGAAGTCCCCGACCATGGACGATGCTTTGACCATGCTGACCGCTGCGTCTGTGAGCGCATCGCAAGTGACCATACCTGGAGCGGTGTAATGGTAATGCGACTGTGCGGCGGCGCGGGATGCCAAACCGCGATTCCAGAGAATGTGCGTTACTGTCCAGCGTGCACAGAAGAGCGCACGCCAAAGCAATCAGATGATGGAATCCGTAGCAACAGCGTTAGTGATCGTGAGCGCTACGCCTTTCTATACAAGGGTGAGCGGTGGAAGCGCAACGTACAGCCGAAGGCACTCAAAGCCTGTCCTATGTGCTCGCGTTGTGGAATCAAGGTTAGTGAATTGGTTGACCACATTGTCCCGGCAGGCGAAGTCATCAGACAGGCGCAAGAAAGCGGACTCTATCCGGGCAGACCGTATGCGGGCTTCTTCTTCAGCACCAACTTAACCGGCCTTTGTCGCGGATGTCATTGGCATAAGACCAACGAAGACAAGATGCACGTTGGCCGTGGCCGGATGCTGTGGCGTTAGAGCAGAGCAAGCCAAAGAAGGTCTATAGCTTCTGATGACCACGCGAGTATCAAGCAATGTTTTATTGCCGCGGACAGGGAAATTGTTGCCAGCAAGTGCTTCAGGGAGCACGCATCCCCATTTTGGACCGTACACGTCCATAGATTTGAATTTAGTAACTGAGCAGTAAACAGGGGAAGCCATGCCAAACAGGCGCATAAAGCCGAACGCAGAACGGAACGGGAAGCCGTTCGTCATTTACGGGCTAATTGACCCCATGACGTTGGAGGTTAAGTATGTGGGCCAATCTGCGGACCTGAAACAACGCACGCGGCAGAGAGCGCACAACGCCTATGATGTTGCAGTCCGCGAATGGACAGAAGCGCTTGGTTTCCTGCGACCCTACCGCGTCATCCTGGAGCGTGGAATCAACCGCGTTGTGCGAGTGAAGGTAAAAGCTGTGCGAAAGATTGGAGCGCCCGGTCCGAGTCCATCAGGCTTCTCCGATGTTTGGCTTTCATCCTGCCTAGAAGCGAAGTGGGCCAAGCGATTCCGTCGTACCATTCTCAACCGGCAAAGCACACTGATTCCCTCAATTGATGAAGTGCTGACTAATCCGCCCCTTCCGTGGGACGAAAAGGAGTAACACCAATGCCGCGCACTGCCAAACTCGATAAGAACCTGAAACCCGGACAGCCGCTCAAATCGGCCAACTTGTCCGACCGCGCCGCCCGCGAGTGGGACCGCCTTGTTGGTGAACTGGCCGCATCGCAGATCCAGCTATCCGAAGCAAACCGCCCCATGCTGTCCCTGGCCGCCACGATTGCCGCGGACATTGCAGCCGCGTGGGAAGTAGTCAAGGAAGAAGGGCAATACCTGCGAAACCCGAAGACCGGCGTGACCCAACTCCACCCCGCGGCCAAGATGCTGAATGAGCTAAGGCGCGATTACATCAAGGTGCTTGCCCAACTCGGCGCTCGCGCCGTGGCTGCTCCACCACCGGACAACGGGCCGACCTTGGAAGACATTCTCAGCGGCAGGGCTGAAAGCGAGGGGTAGGTGCCATCTTACGTAGTCTCATCGCCATAACCGCCCTAATGCGTGGCAAACAACCACCCTGGATGGCCAAAATTGACGCAAGGTAACCAACCCATCCGTGCTCTTGTCTCGCTATCTACGCCGCCTAGGATGTGAGCTGGAGGTCGCACCATGTTTGCACTGGCATTCGTTAGTCGAGCAGCAGTCGAGTCATACAACAACGGCATGAAAGATGGATTCATCTATGGCTTCGCTGCTGGAATCATCTTCGCCCTGATCATCAAGGCAATCAAGATCATTGCGAAAGACAAGGCAACCGCATAACGCCCGCGGCGGCTTTGCGCTCAATGACGCTCTAAGGACACATTCAGTATGGCTACAAATAAAGTAAGTCCCATAGACTCTGATTCGGGAGTGCGGCTCAAAAAGCTTTTCCGTGTTTTCAAACGAAGCCAGACAAGTGAACTTGGCGCAGCGCTGCAAGCCCTTCCTCCGGGCGAATTGGTCCAGGCGGTTACTCAACTATCCGCTTCGGGTGAGCTGCGGTTTGTGTCGAAGAAGCGCAAGTCTAGCTCGTTGACGAAGTTTTATCGCTACCACAAGGAAAACCCGCGGGTGGCGGATTGGTTCTTGGAAAAAGCGCGAGAGTTGAAAAATGAGGAGCATCGAAAGCGGTACGGCGCTCATGCTCTGATGCAAAAAATCCGTTGGGACGTGAACATCGGCGTAATCAAGACGGACGGCTTCAAGATATCAAACGACTTTAACGCATTCTATGCGCGGCTGATCCTGATGCGTGACCCCAGCCTATGCGGCCTTTTCGCGCTGAAGTCTTCGGCTGCCGATGCTCTCGTAGTTGACGGGCGAACTTGGTTGGACTTCGCAAAGGAGCATGCGCAGGAATTGTGGCCCGAGACCAAGAAGCCCGCGGGATCTGTGCATTCTCCTTCGGACCAATCGACTGTTAGTTAGGGGGCCGGTTGTCTTAGCCGGACACGATCAAACTTAGAAGAACCACCGCAGTGACCAGGACGCCCACGCCGTTAACCATTTTGCTTTCGGCAACTCCAGTAAAGGCGTAGGACGCAAAGTGCTCGCAATTCTGTGTCAGAAGACTATATCTCTCACCCAAACTTGCGTCCGACCGGCGCAGAATTTGGGGAACTTGGTCAGCCGGGGCACGGCGATGAAGAATAATCTCCTGCCCGTCCGCGAATACGTGCCAGTCGGAAATTGAGACGCCCCCTAGCTTAACGTTGTTTGCTATCTCCACAGCAATTCCGCCGTCCCACAGGGGAACAAGTCGGCGCACGATGCCGTGATGCCAAACGCCTCTTGTAGGAGACAAAACGCGGACCCAGTCGCCCGCTAAGATGGGGACGCCAGTTTGATACACCACGGTCGGCATAACTCCTCCGAAATGCTCAGGCCATTATAACGCGGGGAAGAAGGGTCCTTCTTTTTTGCCGTCCACTAAATGCGTGGCTCACGCTTTGTCCTGATTCCGTTTCTGATGACATAGGTGAACACACATGATGGGCCGGTCACCGTATTCATCGGTAGTGCAAGATACCGGGGCACTCCCAACACTTGCCCGCCGAGCACTGTACGGATACGGTCGTTAGGATCTCCGGCTCTTGGCCCGGAACGAAGTGTTTCCACTCTGCCATGCCTCCCATGATGCCACAGGCCAAATTTTCTGTGCTAATTTGTGCTACCGCTGCTTACTTGTGCAACTTCTCGGACTTCTAGGACATATAAGAATCTGTAACTTACAGATTCCATTAGAGCGTGGTTGGTTCGATTCCGACCCGCGCCTCCAAACTTTTCTTGCTGGTTCGTCCAGGTTTCACCGGAGCCGGGGAGAGGTTCGGGGGACGTAACACCCCGATCGTGGCCTCACCACGAGAGGGTCACTACTTTTTCTACATATCCTGCGCCCGGCGGAAAATGGATTTGGAGCTGAGAGAAATTAGCGGATACTTCTGCTCCGTCGGTTCGCAGGTGAATCTTCGGATCGTTCAAGCGCAGGAACAGTTGTTGATTGCTGTTCGCGAGAGCGGATAATCGCAGCTGCAAAGCGTGTTGAGATTCTCGCTGATCGAGAATCTTCATCTGCGAAGTTATGGCACCCGCTTCAGGCAAGCCGTGCTCGATACCCACTTCCGCAGCCGGCAATGGGATGCGTAACTCTCCATTCTCTATCCTTGCTCCACCTGCGCGCGACCGCAACTTAATGGCTTTGGATCCATCCCCGGTGAGTCGCACTGAGAGTGCCGATCCGTTCCTGCGCAGTTCGACGCCTACTCGCGACTGTCCTATGGGCACTCCCGCAATCTTTGCCTCACTCCACTGCGCCGGCAAGCTTGGAGTAATCGTAAGTGTGCCCTCGCTGGCACTCCATTCCAATCCGAACATTCCGCGCACGGTTGGCGTGACCACCATCGCCGAAGACCACAGCTGATGCGAAGTACTACGGCCGAACCATCGAAAGAATTCGCCGGAGAGTAACTCTGTAACCGCGCCCAAGTCCTGCGCCCAAGTAAGGTCGGCATTTTGCATGAGGTGAGCGTAGCCGGCCAGACTGCGGCCGTTGCGATACTCAGAAAGCGAAACCCACCCGGTGAACAGCGGCCACACGCTTCCCTGGTGGTAGCTGATGGGATCGTAGAAGCTCACGGCCGGGCTCAAATCACGTGTGCCCCAGTCGGTGGAGAATTCTTGCGACGCCCATCGGCTTAGCATTTCGCTTGCGCGTGACAAACTGAAAGTTCCATCCCATGCCGCCACTGCAGGATAAATCGTAGGACTCGCGTCCAGGGTGCCATCCGCATTGCGACTGAAAGCGTAAAAATTCGCATCGGGCAGAAAGTATTCTTTTTCCAGCTGTTGTGCAATGTGCGCAGCCCGCTTCTGGGCATCGTCGGCCAATTGCGCATGCCCCGTCGCCCGGGCAATGTTAGAAAACGCCGTGCTGGCTTGCTGATCAAGGGCGGCGAGGTAAATCTCTTGATGCGGCATTCCAGGCGGCCATGATTCCACCCACCCCGATCCTTCTGTATTCTCGTAAATGCCGTCACCATCGGAGTCGTGCGAGCGCTCGAACTCCCAAGCCTTTTCGAGTGAATCCCAATGCATGTTCACAAATGTCACGTCACCACTGATTTGAAGATAATCATTTGCTGCCATAAGCAACAACGGCGTGGCATCCGCCGATGCAAACGCGTACGGTAGACTTTTCCAGTCCACAAGATCGGCGGTCTGGGCCCATTCGTGAATGATCTTTCCCTCAGGGCTCTGACGGCGCAACAAAAACTCCAACTGGTCGCGCGTCAGCTGAAAATCGCCATAAGAATTCACTGCATAGAGAGTCCACAACGCGTCACGGCCAAAGTACCAGCCAAAGCCCGGTCGCGCAGAATCCCCCGAGCCGTAGAATCCGGCTACCAGCGCGGTTTCCTGGTGAGATGGAGTAGTCTGAACTTTCAGTTGATCGATCGAGATCTCCGCCCAGGCGAACGCCTCGTCGAACTGCTTATCGGGTGTTTCTATTACCAGATTCTTCGACAGGAAGTTCCTGAAATAGGTTCCGGTTTGTTCGTATAGCGTCTGAAACGAGCGCAAAAGATCCGCCAACCTGGCCGCGAGCGCGCCAGTCTGCGAGCCCGCGGCAGTATCCGCAGTTGCGAGTAGCAAGGGGAAAAATTTATCAGCATCGTGAGCCGGGTCGAAATGCAGGACGAACTGCAGCGGATATGTCTTGGGACGCTCCTGGTAGGGATTCATGATACCGGGCTCGGCTCCAGGTATTTCGATTGCAGCCGCGTGATTCGGGAAATTCAGATGCAACGCGTAAAATCCGCCGCCAGCCGCCTTCACCCATTCCGGGGATGGGTGATCGTCGGACGGGGCTGGCCACATGGGCTTCATCTCAGGGACAAATTGAAAGGTGAGCGTCAGCGGCCGTAGTGCTTCAATCTGAAAGAATGCGAGAGCACCCGCACCATCAGGCGCGTTGTGTGGCGCGAAGAGTACCTCCCGCAGAGTGAAATTAGCGTGGGAAAAAGTGATGGTTGTGTGATCGGGCCGCACTTCGACTACGGCTGCCTGCTCATTCACATCGATGGGCACAGGGTAGTCCTGCATCTCTGCGCTGATGCGCAGGTTGGCAAAAATCTTCCAGGGGAAGATCCATGCCTCGAAGGAGCCATCCTGCCGGCCCAGGATTGCCCCCCGGGGGCCGACGACGGTAAAAGGCTTCGACGGATCAGCCTCGCGCACAATCTTGAGGGGCACGCTGTTTTCAAACGGGAATTTGGCCAAGACCGGAGGCCGATCGTCCGACTGGCCGTTTGACTGCGAGCTTGCCATCAGACTGAAGAACAAAGGCAGAGCCGCTAGAAAAGCTGAATTCATGGACTCTCCTTACGATACGAAGTGGGGTCGCGGGCTTGGCTAGTGGAGAGCACCCCGGGGCGGGGTCGCATACCCCAACTGGGCGATCTTTTCCGGCGGGAGCGAATGCAACAGCTCAACAAATGCGGCATTGGTCCAACCAAATCCGACCACATTCACGGCATATCCCGCCGTCACATTGGTGTCTGAAGACCGAGTCACGACGTTGTACTTCTCGCGAATCGTCCCCTCTCGCACGAAGTTTTCGAGTACGGTTGAAAGAAACTCTATCGAGACACGGTCACCTTCCGCATTGTATCCATAGCGCCGCATGCCCTCTACAGCGAGCAACTGGATCGGCGCCCAGCCAAATGGATAATCCCATTGGGCTTGGGTATCCTCGACGCTCATCGCAATGCCGCCCGCTCTTTCGAATGAACTCAAATTCTTCACCACCGCCCGGGCTTGCTCAGGCGTGGCCAACCCAGCCCACAACGGATAAAACGTAGTCGCATAAAGATAATTCGATCTCTGTGCCTTATCGAAGTTGTAGTCAAAAAAAAGCCCTTGCCGCTCGTCCCATAAATACTTTTGTATCGCCTGGCGGCGCGCCTCCGCCTGCCTTTGCCATTGCGCGGTATCAGAGTCCTTGCCTAGCAGCCGGCTCATTTCTTCTAAGTCTCGCTCGGTCTTGAAGAGAAGACTGTTCAGGCATACGGGAGCGTAGTGGTGAGTAGCTGCGCCGTAAGGTTCGAAGCGGAATGAGATATCGAACCCCGACTCGCGCATGGATCGGTCGCCCTTGTAGTAGTCCGGCTTCAGCTTTATAAGACGTTCAGGCTCGCACGACGATTGGGATTGCGCCGTACCGCAGACCCGCACGGAATAAGCCGACCCAGAGGACCGGCCCGCCGGAACATCCGCAGCTTCGCCCTCGTAGGTGGGGATTCCGTTGTGGAAAAGAAAATATGCCGATGCCTGCCGATAGATGTCGGTCTCGTCCTGCAAAGCCTCCGGTGCAGGGCCGTCGCCGAAATCGTAATAGCGGGCTAGACCAGTGTCGCCCGCCAAGTGCGGCTCGCGTGTCCACATCGCGTGGCCCCGCTTCACATACGAATAGGCAGTCTCCAGCCAATCCCGGTCGTCTTGCCCAGCCGCTCTTTGCGCCTCGTGGACTGCCATGACCATCGAACTTAGAAATGGAGGTTGGGAGCGCGTCAAATAATAGGTGCGATTGGCGTTGAGCACAGCGCCATAGTGCTCAATCTCAAAGAAAAAATTCTCTACCATTCCGCGCGCGAGTTCCACCCGTCCATCCCGTAATAAACCGCGAAGAATGAAGTAGCTGTCCCAGCCATACATTTCGTTGAAACGCCCACCGGGCACCACGTACTTGTTCTTGAGGTAAAGCAATCCTGGCGGCTGAATCGAATCGGCGTCCGTGGTTCCTAGTTGATGAATGACCTCAGGCAGATGCGCAATCGTGACCTTACAGACGCGCTGGATTTCGTCGAGATCTTGAGGGGACTTAAAATCAGCGGGAAGATAAATAATCGGCGAGGCCGAGAGCTTGGGGTCCGAAGCTGCGCCGCAAGAACTCGTCGAGCGGGTCAGAGTATCCCACCCCGTATGGATATAGGCGAGAATTTTTCTTAGGCTTGCGTCCCCAGGGAGGCGTTCGGGCTGAGATTGGCCCAGAGCCGCGAGGGAGAATATCGCAACCAGCGCTGCGCGGAGGAAGCAAATGCGAAACCTCCCGCGGCTGCGTTCATTAGCACTAAGCCAAGATCCCTGCATCCCGTCGCTCATAGGCAGTTACGATAGCAAGAATGTGGCCGCGCAGAATCTCGAGCTCGCACAGCGAGTCGCAACAGATATCTCTGATCCCGCCCAGCAAGGTCATCTTGCCCGCTGCCATCGGTTTGCTCCACCTCAGAACTGGAGGCGCGCGGCGAATTGCAGCCGCCGCATCGAGGTTCCATCTTGCGAGGCGACGACGTCCGTGATCAATCCAGAGCTGCTTCCGCAATCAACGCACCCGCTGGGCTGACCCAGGTTGGGGCGGTTAAAGACGTTGAAAGCCTGAACCGTCAACTGGAACGTCATCCCCTCCTTGAAGAAGAATTTCTTGGAAAGAGCCAGGTTGGTGTTGAACAAGCCTGGCCCCCACAGAGAGTCTCTTCCGAGGTTCCCGAAGGTCCCGGGGTAGGGTCGCACGAATGGACCCTCGATATCGCCGGCAGAGGCGAGCGTCGGAACCGGCGTGAAATAACTAACCGAGTGCGTGACCGGATTGAAGGGTCCAGCGCCCACATGAACAGATGCTCCGGGAGCAAGACTGGGCCGGCACATCGTACCACCTTGTCCGTCGATATCCTGGTCTTGCGCGCAGAGCTGGTAGGACGGAGTGAAGGGTAGGCCACCCTCCCAAGTCAAGTCCCCATTGATCGAGAAACCGCCGATGATCTGATTTACCCAACCAGCAGCGTTGCTGCCAATTAACTGATTGCGGCCAAAGGGAAGATCCCAATTCCCCGCGGTCACGAAGACATTGCGCCGGTTGTAATAGCTGTTACCGTAGTCAGCTCGAGGATCCATGAAGAAGTAGTCGGATTCATGCGCGAGCGCATGCGACCACGTGTAGTGTGAGAGGAGTTGAAATCCCTGGCTGAAGCGCTTCTGCAAGACTACCTGCAGCGCGTTGTAGCTGGTGGTCGCCTCGTTCGCGTTATAGCGAAAAGACTGAGTCCACCCGTGTGGAACTCCAAAATGAACTCCTAGAAACTGCTGGGCCGTGCCATCAAAATAGGGCTGACGTTCATTCAATGTGTAGGGCAGGCTGGTTGCCGGGTCAATCGGCTCGACGCAGCCGGTTGGAGCGCCACTCGCTACGCAGTCGAAACCCGCGATCGTTTGCTGATTTACGTTGGCCTGGTTCGATGAGTCAAACATGTTGTGGATGCCGTGACTTCCAACATAGCCAATCTGCAGCGTAGCCGAGGCCGACAATCGTTGTTCAATCGCAAGATTCCACGCGTCCAAAGTTGGAATGCGCATGGTGAGGGGACGGGTCGGTAGTTGAATGTTGTTAGGTAAGGGGAAGTTCCCGTCCGAAGGAATAGTTGGGAAGGGCGCGATGGTGGGTCCGTTGGCACCATTCAATTGCACGGCCCAGTAATTTGCATTAGGAGGCGTGTCATCCTGCACAAAGGCCGTCGGATAAGAGAACGTCAGTACTTCTCCGAAGGTGTCGCCCGACCAACCCATGCCATAGACGCGCCCATAGCCTGCCCGCA
>Ga0206856_10328_pt1 | contig 13231 bp, 8 predicted proteins | sample Alteio_BWOrgCont_48_FD_152630 | JGI IMG/M metagenome (GOLD analysis project Ga0206856, IMG submission 152630) | Enriched cells from forest soil in Barre Woods Harvard Forest LTER site, Petersham, Massachusetts, United States -... | ecosystem: Environmental > Terrestrial > Soil > Temperate forest >...
CAGGATACGAGATACAGGAAAGCTACTTGACCAAACTCGTGATATAGTAATCGAAACTTTTGAAAAGAGCCAAAGCAATGTGAATGATGGCATGGATATCTCTTTCTGCGCTATAAATATAAAAGAACATCGCCTGGAATGGAGCGGAGCAAACAATCCACTGTGGTATATCCGTAACAATGAATTTAAGGAACTTGAGCCAGACAAGCAATCTATAAGCAAACAGGATGGGAAGAAGCCTTTTACTACCCACACTTTAAGCCTGGAAAAAGGCGATACTTTGTACCTCTTCACCGATGGCTATGCCGACCAGTTTGGAGGCCCCAAGGGTAAAAAATTTAAATACAGGCAACTGATGGAAGCGTTGCTAACAAGTTGCAGCAAACCCTTGGAAGAACAGAGGAATATTCTTGAAAAGAAATTTGCAGACTGGAAGGGAAGTCTTGAGCAGGTGGATGATGTTTTAATAGTAGGTATCCGGATATAAGAGGAAAGAAGGTACTATGTTTTATAAATCCATTATCTTTACTGGGTTTATAGGATGGCATGAAAAGAGGTTTACTCATTTATTTTGTAACGTTTTTAGTTTTCTCCTGCACATACAGATCTGCAAAAGAAAATAAAGAGACGGCATCATTGCCAATTGAAGCCATTGGCATTACAGCTGATGAGGATACTCTTAAGAAACCCGTTGTTGTGCTTTTAGATACGTGTCCGGCTCCAACAGTTATAACTATTTCAGCGAAACCATCCAGTTATACAATAAAAAGTAAAAAAGGTTCAAAGGTTGTGGCTGTTAGCCCCACTGTAACTAAGCCCGCAGATTTTTATATTCCCATGAACACCTATACGGCGGAACAGGGATTGTATTCTTCAATCGGCTGTATTTTTAGAGACAGGAATGGAAACTTGTGGTTTGGCACTAATGGTGGAGGAGTGAGCTGTTATAACGGGAAATCGTTTATTACTTATACAGCGGCCCAGGGATTATGCAATAGTGTTGTTGCAGCAATAGCAGAGGACAAAGACGGCAATATCTGGTTTGGTACTGAAGACGGGGCATGCCGTTATGACGGCAAGTATTTTAAAACCTTTACAACTGCCGATGGGCTATCCAGTAATAATATCGGATGCATTATAAGGAATAAAAACGGTAACCTATGGTTTGGCACACATAATGGTGGTGTAAGCTGTTACGATGGCAAAACCTTTACCAATATAACTACAGCCCAGGGCCTCATTAGTAATGCTATTTTGAGTATTTGTGAAGATAAGGACGGAAACATGTGGTTCGGCACCAATATAGGAGTGAGCCGTTATAACGGCAAAAGTTTTATCAATTATACAAAGAAACAGGGTCTTGTAAGTAATTATGTTAAGAGTATAGCTGAAGATAAAAAAGGAAATATATGGTTAGGAACCGGGGATGGTGTAAGTTGTTACAATGGTAAGATTTTTACCAGCTTCACTACTGCTGACGGGCTATGCGGTAATGTGATTACAAGTATAGCGGAGGATAGGAATGGGAATATATGGTTCGGATCAAATGGAGAAGGTGCCAGCCGTTACAATGGAAAATCGTTTACTACATACGGTGTGGCTCAGGGCCTTGCCAATAATAATATTAACAGCATAGCGGAGGATAGGAACGGAAACCTTTGGTTTGGCACAGATGCCGGTGGGGCGAGCCGTTATGATGGGGATGCCTTTACTACGTATACCACGGCACAAGGCTTGTGCTACAATGTTGTTTTTAGTATCGGGGAAGATAATAACGGGAACCTTTGGTTTGGTACTTTGGGGGGAGGGATAAGCTGCTACAATGGCAAAACCTTTACTACTTATACGCAGGCACAAGGCCTTTCGAATAATAATGGTGTGGTGGGAATAGAAAAAGACAGAAGCGGAAATTTATGGTTTGCAATATCAGGCGTAGGTGCTATTTGTTATAATGGCAAAACCTTTACAATATTTAATACGATGCAGGGGCTCCCTCCCATAGGTGTTGAATGTATTTGCCAGGATAAAAACGGGGATATGTGGTTCGGTACAAACGGAGATGGCATCTTCAGGTACAGTGGTAAAACTTTTACCAACTATACCACGGCCCAGGGCTTATGCGGTAACTATGTTTATACTTTAAAGGAAGATGAAAATGGAGATCTGTGGATTGGCTCGGAAGGAGGAGGAGCGAGCCGTTATGATGGGAAAAGATTTACAACATTCAATGCTTCCAATGGGTTTACTAACAGTACTGTTTTGTCTATAAAACAAGATAGCAACGGGAATATGTGGTTTGCTACGGATGGAAGAGGGGTGAGCCGCTACGACGGCAAATCATTTACTACATTTACTACTTTACTGGGCCTTGCCAATAACAGTGTTTTTGGCATTAGTGAAGACAGGAAGGGGAACCTTTGGTTTGGCACTAATGAGGGCTTTAGTGGCCTGATGGGATTTCGTAGTTCTGTGAAAAATCACCAGGAAAGGTCTGCGAGTATAATAATGGCTGATAATAAGGTTTCTAATAGCGAGCTTGCGGAAAACTATATTCCTGTTTTTGAGCCATATAATTTTAAGAACGGGTACCCTGTAAGGGATGTAAATACTCATGCCCTGTTCGTTGACAGCAAGGGTATTATATGGGCTGGTACCGGCGACAAGCTTGTGCGCTTTGATTATAGTGGTATACATAAAAGTACAGTATCTCCCAATGTTTCCATACAATCTATTAAACTGCAAAATGAAGGCATAAGTTGGTATGATATAAGGGCTAAGAAACTGCAAAATAAAAACAAAAGGCTTAACAGGGAAGATTCCATGGCTGCTATTAATGATGAAGTAACCACCTTTGGAGATATATTGAATTCTGCCCAGAAAGATAGCATGTATAGTAAATTTTCAGGGGTGGAGTTTAGTGGCATCACCCCCTTTTATCCCTTGCCAGAACACTTGGTTTTGCCCTACGATAAAAATAATGTTACATTCGATTATACTGCCGTTGAACCTGCCAAGCCATACCTGGTAAGGTACAGATATATCCTGGAAGGGTATGATGATAAATGGAGCCCTGTAACAGATAAAACTACCGCTGCTTTCGGTAATATTCACGAGGGTACATATACCTTTAAGTTAAAAGGCCAAAGTGCTGACGGAGTGTGGAGCAGCCCTGTAAGTTATTCATTCAGGGTATTGCCACCCTGGTATCGTTCATGGTGGGCCTATTGTCTTTATCTTATCTCAGTGATGAGTTTACTTTATGTATTGTATTACTGGCGCACTACTCAATTGAGAAAGGATAAAGAACATCTTGAACAGGTTGTTGCCGACAGAACTGCTGAAGTAATGCATCAAAAAGTTTTGGTGGAGGAAAAGAATAAGGATATCATGGATTCCATCACCTATGCTAAACGATTGCAGGATGCTATTCTTCCTCCTATAGAGCATATAAAGAAATTCTTCCCTGAATCTTTCGTGATGTATAAGCCCAAAGATATAGTGGCCGGAGATTTTTACTGGATGGATAAACAGGGTGATACTATTCTTTTGGCAGCTTGCGATTGCACAGGTCACGGTGTACCCGGGGCCATGGTAAGTGTAGTATGCTCTAACGCACTGAACAGGGCGCTTAAAGAATTCAGGATAAAGGAGACGGGAAAGCTATTGGATCAAACAAGAGATATAGTAATAGAAACCTTTGAAAAGAGTCAAAGCAATGTGAATGATGGCATGGATATCTCTTTCTGTGCTATTAATATAAAAGAACATCGCCTGGAATGGAGCGGAGCAAACAATCCACTTTGGTATATCCGTAACAATGAACTAAAGGAACTTGAGCCTGATAAGCAATCTATAAGTAAACAGGATGGCAAGAAACCTTTTACAACACAAACTTTAAACCTGGAAAAGGGCGATACTTTGTACCTGTTTACAGATGGCTATGCCGACCAGTTTGGAGGCCCCAAGGGTAAAAAATTTAAGTACAGGCAACTGATGGAAGCATTGCTTACCAGTTGCAGCAAGCCTTTAGAACAACAAAGGAATATACTGGAAAGTAAATTTGCCGACTGGAAGGGAAGTCTTGAACAGGTTGATGATGTTTTAATTGTGGGGATTCGTATTTAAGTTACACAGCAACTTAATCTTTCATGTCTTCTGTAGGGGGTAATTCTGCCTTTTGTTTTATGGCTACTCCAAGCTGGTAACTGAAGCTTATACCAAAAGTGCGATATGGCACGGAACTGGTGCTTTGTTCTGTAAAAGTAGTACCACTAATATTGGTAATGTAGTTATGGTATTTATTAAACGGATCCGTGGAAAAAATACCAATGCTTCCTTTTTTATGGTTAAACTGTTTTCTTATACCAATGCTATATTCAGAGTAGGAAGGTTGCATTCCCTGGAATGTGTAACGGGGTGAATTGAATAATCCGAAAACCTCGGCAACGATTTCATGAGGGAAGAAATAATCTATAGTAGCATTTACATTGTATTTTATATCTGTAACCGGCGGTGAGGGATAAATAAGTATTATCATATAATCATACATCAGGCTTGCATTGCCGTGTATATCCAGATTTTTGAAAAGTGTTGCAGAACCAAACACACTTATGCCGGGTGTTCTTTTTTCTACAGCATTGAAGGGCTCTGTAACAGAAACATTGTGTAAGGTATCGTTTCCAACTATGTACTCAGGATAGATGTCGGTGTATGATAAAATATCTTGTTTTTGGTCCCTGTAAAAAAGCGTAGTGCTAAATGATGCACCCGATGGAGTGACTATAGAGTAAGACAGATCTACCTTGTATTGATTTTCAGGCACCATATTGGGGTTGCCAAGGCTAACTGTGTTGCCATCTGTTACGGCTACAAAGGGATTCAACCTGTCAAACTCAGCCCTCTCCAATCTATAAGTATAACTGACCTTTAGGGTGTTATTGCCAAACTTTCTGGATATGATTATGGATGGCAAAAGATTGCCATAGGTTTGAGTATAGGTATTTGAGTTTTGAAGGTAAAAGTTGTTATCGGTATACTCATACCTCAAGCCTGTTATAAGGTGGCAATGCTTAAGTAACTTAAATGAAAGTGACGCATACCCGGCGTATACATTTTGATTATAGGTAAAAACGTTTGAGCGTGTTGGATCGTATGTGTAGGCATGCGTAAGTGTGTCGAAAACATTATACGCATAGCTACTTACAATATTATAAAGTGTCACCTTTCCACCAACCTCAAGCATGGTGTTTTTTCCCAAAGGCTGAGTATAATCTGCACCAAAGACTGCCAGTGTCTCTTTACCTACATTGGTGTCTTGCTCATCCAATAAATAATTATCCGGGTTTACTGGTACTGTGGATGACTCAAGTGATTGGTTTATATCGGCATATTCTTCATCCTTGTTATAAGAATAATTAGCAGTAATATCCAGTTCTCTACCAGCAGAATCGAATACATGTTTGTAATCGACATTTATATTGGTTTCTGGATAGGTTATAACAGTATTGGAGATACCTGTAACGTTTTGTGTATTGTTTTCACCTGTAATGCCATATACGGTGCTGTTGGTTACATCGCTTATATGTTCGAAAGTATAGCGGCTTGCATGTATGGAGATATTGTCTTTAGGGGTCATATCCCAATTAAAATTTAGAGCTGCCATTAGATTATAACGGCCTACGAGGGAAGTTCCGTTTTGGGATAGAGTGCCGGTGGTGTCGTTATTAGTGGATGTTCTGTAACTGCTATTGATAGCAGTTGAGGGTATGTAATAATTGCCACTGAAATTTGTACCCAGTTGCCATTTGCTCTGGCGGTATGTAATTGCCCCTGTTCCTTTATTGATCCTAGTTCCACCTGAAAGATTGATGATACTTGAAATACCTCCGGCAGCCGATTTTTTTAAAATAATATTTATAATTCCACCCATTCCCTGTGCATCATATTTAGCCGAGGGGCTGGTAATAACCTCTATCCTGTCTATCTGATCGGCAGGTATGGCCTGCAAAACATCTGCCAGGTTGCCGTTTGTGGCAGGAGATGATTTTCCATCTATAAGTACCAGTATTTCACTGTTTCCCTGTAACTCAACATTGCCTTGGTTATCTACAGCAACTTCTGGTACTTTTTTTAATACGTCCAGCGCCATGCCACCGGCATTTGTGATATCATTATCTGCATGGTAAACCAGTTTGTCCGGTTGGTTATCCACCAGGTTCTTCGACTTAGTGATGGTAACCCCTTTTAATTGCTGTGCCGTGCTGGCGAATAGAATATTGCCCAAGTTCGTATTCAGTTTGGCAGTGCTAATTCTAATGGAATCTTTTTGAATGGGCTTATAGCCAAACAATACTATGGTCATCTTATAGTTTCCGGGAATAAGATCAGTCGCAAGTATTATTCCTTTGTTATCAGTAATAAGTTGGGTTACCGGAGTTGTGCTGTTCTCCGGATAAACATTGACCAGTGCTGCCTCAACCGGCTTGCGGGTGGATGAATCTACCAGCACACCTTTTATAGAACCTTTAGTTTGCAGCGCAGGATTTAACTGGGCATACATATTGTATGCAAGTAAGGAAAGACAAAAAAGCAAAATGCCTTTTATAGATTTTCTGAATGACATGGAGGTGACAAAAGTGAGGAATAATTCAGTACGGATTAATAACCTAATTGGCTTTAGCCTTTTATATTCAGGTTATTTATTTCCGTACATGTCAAGGGCAGCTTTCAGGAATGTCATCCCGTCAGAGGGAATATTGAAATCTTTCCCATCCGCCTTTCCTGTTTCCACAGGTCCGCGTTTTTTGCCAAGGCGCACTACTACCATGTGTTCATCAGGAATAATAAAAATGTACTGACCCAAAATACCGCGGCAATAGGGTACAATATGCCCGTTACATCGCAGTATCCACCAGTTGTAGCCATAGTAGTCAGCTAACTGAGGCGCAATGGACGCCTTAACATAATCTTCAGGCACCACCTGTTTGTAAAACCAGACAAGCGAAGGCTGAGTTACCGTATCTATTGTGAGGGTAAGTACCGAGTTTGATTCATGTTTCATAAGTTCGGAGTGATCTTTTACTCTTCCGCCATTTAAATACAACTCTCCTATGCGTGCAAAGTCTCTTGCATCAGAATTAAAGCAGCAATAAGATTTTTCTACTCCTCCTTCTTCATCCAGGCTCCAATAAGCAGGATGCTCTGCTCCGATCGGCTGCCAAAGTTTTTCAGAGGCATAGTCTGATATCATTTTACCTGTGGCTTTCATCAGTATATATGCCAGTAAAGTAGAGTTACCGCTAAGGTATTTAAACTCTTTACCGGGTTGTGTGGTTACTTTATATTTTAATGTAGTACCTATCAAATCGCGGCCATAATACGCTTCGGCAGGGTAGGCGAAGGGATTGAGATAGCTTTCGTCAAAGTTAATGCCAGAGCTCATCGTAAGTAGATCCTTTATAGTTAACAGGCTATCCATGCCCTGTTTAAATTCAGGAATAAAATCGCTCACCTTTTGGTCAACGCTGTGTATGTTTCCGTCTCCTATGGCAATACCTATCAATATGCTGATAAAGCTTTTAGCCATTGAAAAGGAATTGCTGTGCGAGGTATCGCTGTATCCGTCCCAATATTGCTCATGGTATAGTGAGTCATTTTTAATGACCACATAAGCCACTGTTTCATACTTTTTAAAGTCGGGCACGTACTGTTCTGGAATGGTCTTTTTGTTATAACCTTTAGCTACCGGCCAGGGTTTGGGCTTACCAATATCCACTTTGCGGTTGGCAAAAATTCCATACTCATCAATAGCAGGACCAAGTCTGCCCTTAAGTATAGTATTCGAAATGGTTTTATAAAGATAAAAGCGGCCTGTGGCAAAAATTATAATATTTACAATTACCACTAAAGAAACTATGAATATGCATAATCCCTTGAATATTTTTTTTAATACTTTCATGGCTTAATTGTTTAGGGGTAATGAATGAATAACCAAATATAAGGAGAAAGCAATGAAAAATGCAAAGTCGCACTTCTTTATGATATTTGTAATAGAAAAAGCAAAAAATATCATGCGTAAATACACTTTAGTATGGATAGCATTAGCAATACTATTGTTTACTGCCTGCAAGCATAAAACCTTGTTTAAAGAGGTGCAGGCCACCGGTAAATTTACTATGCAGTTGCCTGAATATATGCAGGCAACTTCGGAGCTTTATAACGAAGGGAAATATTGCATACAGTATGAAAGTGACTCTATGAAGGTATACTTACTCGTATTTGATACTTCTCGTGAAAACCTGAATGAAAAGAGTCTGAATGATTATTACGATTCTATTATAGCGGGGCCAACTTCGCAGGGTGCATCAGTTGCTCCTCCCAAGTCTGTATTTGTAAATAAGGATTCAACTTTGCAAACCGAAATGGCCATCACTCTTAATAAAACTCCTGTGTATTACCGGATAGAGGTCATCGCTACACCAAGGCGTTTTTACTATATCTCGCTATGGTGCACTATGGATAAAAAAGAAGACCGGAAAGAGGATTTTGATAAGATAATGGAATCATTCAGAGATATAGGTAAGTAAATACAGAATGACAATTCTGTGACACTTTATATCTATTATCTCCGCATCTTTGCAGGGATTAAGAAATAACATTTGTGGACAGGTATTTTGTAATTGCTTTCACCCACCATTCAACGGGGCTCAAAAACCTCGAGTCGTTATTCATAGACCAGTCTTTTCTTCCAGCCAGGCTTGAAAAAGTTAAACAAGAACTTTCCGCCGATGGCCTTATGTATCTTGCTACCTGTAACAGGGTTGAGTTTATTTTTTCTATACCCGGCGAAGTTGAAAAGGATCCGGTAAAAAAGTTACTTGCTATCATGCATCCATCGTGGGATAGCAAAAAGACGAAATGGGCATTGAGCCATGTGCTTGAGCTCCGCGGAGAAGAAGCGGTGAAGCATGTTTTTGAGGTTGCATCTTCGCTCGATTCACTTGTAGTGGGCGAGCGCGAAATAATAACACAGGTAAGAACCGCATACGAGTGGTCGCATGAACATAAGCTTACCGATGACTTTATAAGAATACTTATAAAAAAGACCATAGAAGTTGCCAAGCGTATTTACACAGATACTAAAATAGCCGACAAGCCTGTGTCGGTTATGTCTTTAGCTTGCCGAAAAATGCAGGAATGGCGGGTAGGATTTGATTCAAGAGTACTGATGATAGGTGCAGGGCAAACAGCCGATATTATGGTTAAATACCTTACCCAGCATGGGTTTAAACAGTTTGCTGTATTTAACAGAACGGTAAAGCACGCTAAAGAATTAGCTGCAAAATATAAGATAGAAGCTTATTCCCTCGATCAGCTTAAAACGTATAAAAAGGGCTTTGATGTAATTATTACCTGTGCTAAAACTACTGACCCTATCATAACTGAGGGCATATTTGAAAAGCTTGCCATAGGTGAAAAGACAAATAAGATTCTGGTTGATCTGGGTCTGCCACCGAATATAGACAAAGCCGTTCTTAAGAAGAAAAACGTAAAGAGTGTAGGTGTAAAAGACCTGGGAGAGCTTGCTAAAAAGAATATGGAAGAGCGTAAAGCTGAAATAAAATTGGCTCGCGTAATTATCGAAGAATCGATACGTGATTTTTATACCGACATAAAAAGCCGCAAGATTGATATAGCTATGAGTGGCGTACCTAAACGCATGCAGGAAATAAAGGAACAGGCTATATCTTCGGTCTTCCATAAAGAAATACAATCCCTAAGCCCCGGCTCGCGCGAAGTGCTTGAAAAAGTAGTTGATTACCTTGAGAAGAAGTACATCAGTATACCCATGCAATTGGCGAAGAAAATACTGATGAATCAGGATAAATAAGGGATAAGATAGCCGTTATCCAAGACCAATCTATCCTTCTGTAGGTTTTGGTGTTTAAAAAATGCTATATTTGTTTTGGTGATGCATAGTCATGGAAGATAAAGACAATCTTATGAGTACTATATTGGCTCCCGGAGAAAATACAGAAAGCCAGGATTTTCCATCCGACTTGTTTAAGGTTGCGGCTGAAATGAGTGATGCCGGGATGGCAATTACCCATGATGGAATTGCCCTGCTGGCAAATGAGCAGTTGCTTAGCACATTTCAGAAGAAAAGAAGCGAAATAATAGGTCAGAACCTATTGCAGCACGTGTATTCAGAAGATGTTGAAAGGGCAAAGGAAGAGATACAGAAAAACCGAAAGATAGTTTACGAGATAAGGGTGGTAAGGGGAGATGGTACACCGGTACATACGGAAATAAGGGCGCATCCTATAATTTATAAGGATAAAAAGTGCCGGTTATTGTTGCTTAGAGATATAACAAGAAGAAAGATCAGCGAAAGCCGTTCCGTGAATTACCATAATATCATGAATGCCTTTCCAGAGGCGGTTATCATTCACGATTTAAATGGCGAGATACTGTTGGTTAACGACAGAGCAAACAAAATGGCCCAGTTTAAAAGAGGAGAAGAGCTTATTGGCACTAATGTTATGCAATATATCTTGCCGGAATATCATGATATTGTAAAAGAAGATAAAGCCAAGGTTGAAAAACTACACCCTGTTAACGGCAGGTTTATCAAAATAAGAGGATATAAAGAAAGTGAACCTAAAAGTGTTGAAGTGTCTGTGGTAAGAGTAGAGTGGGAAAGCGGACCTGCTATTATGGCTATATGCCGCGACACATCTCTGGAAGAACAAATTGAAAAGAGCGAGATGGCCAAACAGGTGATGCGGTCTATAAACGAGCATTTGCAGTGGGAAATAAAAGAGCATAAGCAGTTGGAAATAAAACTGCACAAGATGGTGCAGGAAAAGGAATGGCTTTTAAAAGAAGTGAACCACAGGGTGAAAAATAATTTGCAGATAATTACAAGCATACTTAACCTGCAGATAAACCAGATACGTGACAAGAAGGTGATCCCGGTAATGCGTGAGTTTCAAAATCGATTTTATGCACTTTCTTCTATCTATTCAAGTTTATACCATACTGATGCAAGCCAGGAAGAGATCGACCTTTCATTATATCTAAAGGATCTTACCCATAATCTCTTTATCTCTTATTCTGATCCAGAAAAGAAGATTGCAATGGAATGCAATACTGATGGCATTTTAATGGAATATGACCAGGCTATAACCTGTGGTATGATTGTGAATGAACTGGTTTCAAATTCTATCAAATATGCTTTTCCAGGTAAAAGAAAGGGAAAGATCGGTGTAACTTTAAAGCAATCGGGGAAAAAAGTTAAACTTGAGGTGTATGATAACGGAGTTGGAATAACTACCCAGAAAAAAAATAAGGACTACGTATCTCTTGGATTACAACTTGTAGAAAGCCTAGTTACGCAACTGAAGAAATCTGATTTGAAAAGAACTTCAGGAAAGGAAGGGACAAAATTCACTATACAATTTATCTACGAGGGGATAACAAAACGATCTGTTAAATAAAGAAATTCATGAAAAAGACCAGTGTTCTTATTGTAGAAGATGAGGTAATTATTGCCAAGGATCTTGCGCAAACTCTTACTAAATTGGGCTATACCGTGGCCGGGCATTGTGTTAAAGGAGAAGAGGCTGCATCTATGGTAGAACAAAAGATGCCGGATATTGTATTGATGGACATAATGCTTAAAGGCGATATGACCGGTATAGATGCTGCCAAGGAAATACGTAAAAAATTTGAAATACCGGTAGTATATCTTACCGCATATTCTGATGAAGATAGCCTTAGCAGGGCTAATGCCTCGGGTCCTTCGGGCTACCTGGTGAAACCATTTAAAGCTAATGACCTTCGGGCTACTATAGAAACAGCTTTGTATCGTTTCCAGGAAGAGATGAAGCTGAGGAAGGAAAATCAAATGCTTTATGAGCTGGTTCAGAATAAAGAGTCAAGAGATCTGCTTTTTGTGAAATCAAGCTTCCAACTCGTCAAGGTAATTATGAAAGATATATTATACGTAGAGGCACTAAAGGATTATGTTACCCTGCATACCATTGGCGGAAAATATATTATTCGTTCTACTATGAAAGGCATACAGGATAAGCTTCCGCCAGATCATTTTGTAAGGGTGCACAGGTCATACATTGTAAGAGTAGACAAAATAATTTCTATCGATCATACACGCATGATGCTTGAATACAATAAGGAAGTGCCTATTGGTGGTCTCTACAAGGATGAATTCCTGAAAAGGATAAATACTATCTAAAACACTTTTGTATTAACATTATCCTATATGGATATCGTAGAAATAGAATTGCTTACCGATACCATTGAGGAAACCTCAAATTTTTACTCCGGCCTTTTAGGCTTTGAAGAAGTATATGCTGACAAAGAGACTATTTCTTTCAATGCAGGCCAATCCGTTTTAACCTTTAAGCAATCAAATAATATAAAACCTAAATATCATTTTGCATTCAATATCCCCTGCAATAAAATTGATGAAGCAATAAAATGGACTTCTCCAAAAGCAAAATTACTTCTAACTCAAAAAGGTGAAATAATTTCGGACTTCACACACATTAATGCTAAATCAATATACTTCTATGACAATAACAAAAACATTTTAGAATTCATTGTCCGTTTTGATCTGAATAATCCATCTCAAGAACCTTTTAATATTAAATCAATTGAGGCAATAAGCGAAATAGGTATTGTGACAGACAACCCGGTAGCGTTTGCAGACAAAGTAGTTAATGAAAATAAGTTATATTTCTTTAGAGACTCGGGTCCAAGAAGTGACGAATTTGTGGGGGTAGGTAACGATAATGGCATCTTTATAATTGTAAAGGCAAATAGAAAATGGCATCCTACTTATAAGGATCCAGCTGAAAGACATTATTCAAAAATAAAATTCAGAGTAAATGGCCTGGCGGCAGAAATGACTGTAAATGATAATTCCACTGAATAATGGCTAAATAATTATTATAGCATAAAGATCTAAACCAGTTCGAAGTCTACGTACTTTCTTATCAGGTCTGTTTTCTTAACCTTAACCATTACTTCCTGTCCGAGTTGGAATTTAAGGCCTTTGCGTTTTCCTTTCAGGCAATAATTCTTTTCATCGTAAAAGTAAAAATCATCCTTCATATCGCGGGCACGTATAAGCCCCTCGCACTTATTTGCTTTTAGTTCAACAAACATGCCGAATTCAGTAACTCCTGATACAAGTCCGGCAAATATC
>Ga0206856_10329_pt1 | contig 13204 bp, 12 predicted proteins | sample Alteio_BWOrgCont_48_FD_152630 | JGI IMG/M metagenome (GOLD analysis project Ga0206856, IMG submission 152630) | Enriched cells from forest soil in Barre Woods Harvard Forest LTER site, Petersham, Massachusetts, United States -... | ecosystem: Environmental > Terrestrial > Soil > Temperate forest >...
CGGCCGATTAGCCGTTGATTCTCACGATCCAGCCACCATTCCAGCGCCGCCTTATGGCGCAGCACCCAATACACCAGTTCGCTGATGCCGCCGCGATCTTTCGAGCCGATATAACGGTGCGATTTAAAATAACCTTCCAGCATTTTATCGGCGGGAATGCGTTTCTGCGACATCCACGCCATTAAAACCTGGTCGATCAGCTCAATCGCTGCTTGTACGCGTGCGCCGGGGGTCATGCGATGCTCAGGGAATTAAGCGTCAATATGTAGGGTCCAACGCCGATATCATTCACATGCTGTATCAACCCTTTGGGTTTTCGGGTTTTGTCATCGGTCATTTCACAATCCTTTGTAGCATCTTACCCATCTTTCACACTTCCTGACCTTGCGCTAGGAAGCTATATTACAGTATGTAGCTTAAGTTTTAGTAGGTTAATAGGTAAAAAATCTAAAGGAATCTCAAGAAATCTAAAGGCAAAATCGTGTAAAAATGCTCAAAAGCCGTTTTTCGCTGATGAAGCATATTGATATATAACCATTGTTTTATTTTATAATAGGAAGGAGGGTAAAGAAGATGTTCCGAACGTATGCGTTACGGTACGAAATGAGGTGGAAACGATCCGATAATGCTCCGAATAGGTGAGTAAATGCTCCGAATGTATGCGTTAGTGATCCGAAATTTCGGCGGGCTTCAAACCATGCAGCGATTCATCGATCTGGTCTTGCGGAATTACCAATGTCCCAAGGACAATCATGTTGAGTATAGCGCCGTCGAGGTTGCCTGCCCGTAGTGTGAGGCAGATTCTTTCCGGCGATTGGTCGAGATCATAAGGAGTGGTGAATTTATAGCCATCATTTGCAGGATCGACGGCATATTTTCCGACGTTATTCACATCGATATAAAAATGATAAATGAAAGGATCTCTTTTGTCTTGTTTGCTGAGCAAGTAATTATAATGCTGCATTTCCTCTTGGCTGTAATGCATATCGGGGTTTATTTCGAAATCTTTCCAGTAAATACCGCTATGGTGGACGCCGTAGCTGATAATTTCATTGTTCACGGTTTTTGAGGTATCTTCCGGTCTTCCGCACAGAGTCGCTTTTTGTAAGAAATCTTTGTAACTGGTGACTTGTTCCATCAGATTCTCGCGGGATGAAAAGGAGATTTTGAGGATTTTTTGCGGATGTTGCTTGTGTTTCGCGTCTTCGGTGGCACGAATTTCCGTGGCGCTTTCATACGGCACCATTTGCGCGGATGCGAATTGCAGGCGATCATCCTTACTTAAATAATAATCGGTATAGTGAGTGACGACTTCTTTCACATCCTGATCGCAGGCGCTTACTAAGAACAGGAGGCAAAGAGAGAAAGCCAGGATGGTGGTACGCCGCATATTAACTCTCCAACCGGTAATTCGGGGCTTCCTGCGTGATGGTGATGTCGTGGGCGTGGGATTCGCGTAGTCCCGCGCTGGTGATGCGGACAAATTCACAATTTTTCTGCATCTCAGCGATGGTGCCATTGCCGGTATATCCCATCGCTGCCTTGAGGCCGCCCATGAGTTGATGAATCACGCCGGAGACAGGGCCTTTAAACGGTACGCGACCCTCGACGCCTTCAGGAACGAGCTTTAATTTATCGGCGATTTCCTGCTGGAAATATCGATCCGCCGAACCGCGCGCCATCGCACCCACCGATCCCATCCCGCGATAGGATTTATAGGAACGCCCTTGGAATAACACCTCTTCACCGGGGCTTTCCTCGGTTCCGGCGAACAGCGACCCAAGCATGGCGACGTCTGCACCGGCGGCAATAGCTTTGGCGAGATCGCCGGAGAATTTGATGCCGCCGTCGGCGATGACGGTGACGTTGTGCTTGCGTGCCACTTCGACGACGCTCATCACGGCGGTGAGTTGTGGAACGCCGACACCCGCGACGATGCGCGTGGTGCAAATGGATCCGGGGCCGATGCCAACTTTGACAGCGTCCGCACCGGCTTTGATTAATGCCTCTGCACCTTCAGGAGTGGCGATATTTCCTGCAATTATTTGAATCTCTTTATGTATCACTTTAATAGCGCTGACGGTTTCGAGCACGCCCTTGGAATGGCCATGGGCTGTGTCGACGACGAGGACATCCACACCGGCGGCAATGAGTGCTTCCGCGCGTTTGATTCCGTCTTTCCCGGTGCCGACAGCGGCGGCGACGCGAAGGCGGCCATGCTCGTCTTTACAGGCATTGGGGTAGGCCTTGGCTTTTTCGATGTCTTTGACGGTGATGAGGCCGACGCAGCGGAAGGCATCATCCACCACCAATAATTTTTCAATGCGGTGGCGGTGCAGGAGTTTTTTTGCGTCGTCGCGGCTGATGTTCGCGCCGGTGGTGATGAGGTTTTCCTTGGTCATTAATTCCGATACCAGCTGCTTGGGGTCGGAGGCAAAACGCACGTCGCGGTTGGTGAGAATGCCGACGAGCTTGCCACTTTTTTCTACGACAGGAATGCCGGAGATATGGTGGTTGTTCATCAGCGCAAAGGCCTCGGCCAATGTGGCTTCCGGGTGAATGGTCAGCGGATCGACGACCATGCCGGATTCAAATTTTTTGACCTTCAACACTTCATTCGCCTGCGCGGCATCCGTCATGTTTTTGTGGATGCAGCCCATGCCGCCGTGCTGTGCCATGGCAATCGCCAAGCGGGCTTCGGTGACGGTGTCCATGGCGGCCGACATGAGGGGAATGCCGAGCATGATGGTTTTGGTGAGGCGAGTGCGTGTGTCGGCGGTGGCGGGCAGGATATTGGAAGCGCGCGGCTTCAGGAGGACATCGTCAAAGGTAAGGGCGGATTGGATTTCGGACAGGTGCTGCATAATTCCCAAAACTTAATTTGCAGCTTTATAATGAGTTTGTAAGCACTTGTCACCTAAACTTATCTGACGGCGTTTATAAAATGCATATCGGGACATTTACGCGCATGTTTGGAGCATTTCAGAGCATTATCGCATCGTTTCGGAGCATTTCGCAGCGTTTCAGAGCATTATTACCCTTATTCGGAAGCTTTATTTACCTAAAATTTTATCGTTCCAGCATACGATCTTGCATCTAATCCATTGAAAAGCCTTAATTCACGCCTTTGCGGGAATGATGATATTTTAAATTTCTCCATTTTTGACGCTAGATTTCTTTAGATTACTTGAGGTTTTTCTTTGTAAAATTTCTGACCATCCTAATGATCTCATGAAAGAATATGGCACGGAAGGGGGATTTAGAATTTTTGTGTAGATGGTTTGGAAAAAGTCAATGTTTAGTTGTTTGATTTTGAAATTTGTCCATAACCGTCATTGCAATGACGAATAAGGAAATTATTAAGTCAAATCACTATAATTTTAGCGGCCAGAACGGCCAGAATTTCCGGGGCCATTTTCATCTTTCTTAGCGAATCTAGCAAGTAATGCCAAAGGGCCACATCCCGGACGATTTTGTGCGGCAATTTCGGCGTATTCTTTCATTAGCTGGCTAAGTTCGCTTTCATGCTTTGTTTTTAATTCATCCAGTGTATTTGGAATTTCAACCTTAACGAAATAGTACCAATTCCAACTAATGTGGGCCGCCAAAGTTTTTGCCTGCTTAGGAGCATCCTGACCTTTAATGCTCCAGTTATTATCAAGATTTGAAATTCGAGTATTAATACCTCTTTGAATAGCGGCTATTTTGTTGTTAAGAGTTGTTTTTGCCTCGGAATCCCAGTTTGCGGTAAGATCCTTGATTGCACTTTTCCACTCTTCACTTTTTGCGTCCCTGATCGCAGTTCTTATCATTGGTGTTTCTACATCATGAAGCTCTTGAAGTTGTGGTTTAATATCCCCTTGCTCTTTTTTATATTCATCTCCTTGTACTTTTTTCTCTAAATCTTCGTGTATTTTCCTCAGATACTTTATCGCACCACCTTGATCTTCCGGCATCTTAGAGTGTGTATAATCATAAGCCTCTGTGGCTTGGGGAGTGCTAACGCTGTGGCCACGCTGATCATACGCAGCACGTTTTGCGGGATCGGATAAAACTTCATAGGCTTCGCTTATTGCCTTAAAGTTTTCTTCTGCCTCTGCTAACTTATCAGGGTTCACATCCGGGTGCCATTTAGCGGCGAGCTTGCGATACGCCGCCTTAATCTCGGCTGTGCTTGCATCACGTGCAACCCCAATAGTTTCGTAATAAGCTTTGCCTATTATCATAGCGCCTTACCTGTTGCGGTGTTTTAAATATCCTTAAGGAATATACCACCCGGCGGATGAAAAAAATGTGACAATTTGGAGAAATTTTACGTCGTCGGCGGGTAAATATGTCACAGTCCGGGCTTCCTATTGGCGAAGCAGAATAATTTGCTTATTTCTGATGAAGCTAAATCTAGCTTCCCCGTCCCTCGTCTTTGCCTGAATCCAGATCAGGTCGGCCAATCCAACCAGTGTAAGGACGTTTCTGCCCTCTCATTAAAGTGGGGTGCGCAGGATCATCATTTATAGGATTCGTGTGCAGGTTGGGTTCTTTTTTCCCCGAGGGGCAATCTCTGTGGGCGCGCATACCTCCATCAGCACTCCGTTTTATTGCACGTACTGCGTTTCGTTCAGCATCGGTTAATAGCGTAGGAGCAATTCCATGTGCTTTTAATACCTCCGATATTGCGCTTCTCATTTGTGTTCTTGCTATGACAAGCGGGTTTTTTTGGTAAACGCCCGGGTATTCATGTTGAATTTCTCCAGAGCCCTCTATCGTATAACGCTTACCACCGGTAGCCTGAAACTCTTCTGCGATTTCTGTTAGAGGCATGCCCTCCGGCCCCTGAACAGAAGCGCTTTTGGGCTCCAAGGCTACCTTGTATTCTGCGCCATCTTGCGATGATCTCAATGTTAAGCTCACACTTGCTACGCTTGCTCTCTTTGGAGTCCCAGAGAATCGGTAATCAACTAATTGCAAACCATATTTTTGCAGTCTTTCAAGTGGCAGGACTTTTTCCAATGCCGCAAGAATGTCCGACTGTTCGTTGGTATTCATTACGGCTGCTCCTTGTCCTTGGCGATTTATATTGTTGTGTAGGGCGTATTGGCGCAGGCTAAATCATCACCTTCCTCGCCTATTTTGGCGTATCCATATGCCTTGTTTTTTGTTAAACACCGAAGGTATTTATAGCATTAATTCAGTTGTATTTACAAGTTACAGATATGCAGAAATTCTGCTGACGTTTTGATAAATTTGCCACACTCCGGGCTTCCCATTGACCCTCCAAGATAATCCTTGAAAAAAACTTTGGTAAAATTGCATTTTTTGCTTTATTATGACTTTGATTTTGTTTATACAGAATCGCTTCGTTAACAACTAATGGGTATTTTGTGGTTTTTTCTATTACTAAACAGAAAGTTAGAAGGCAGTTTGTAACGTTCCTGTTCAATGAGCCTTAAGGACAACAACCAACATATGGATTTAATTGATGAAAAACAGCATTACTGAGCCTCCCGGCTCCCGCCTTGCAGAGCAAGCACCCCAACTTAAAAAACTCCCCAAAGAATCGTCCGTAACACTGGTTACTCCATCGCCTGTGATGGATTCCGCTGTTCCCGCATACCGTTCTGTCGATGACATGGTGCATGAATTGCGCCCTGAGATGCCGGTCTATTGCCTGCGTCCGTCCACGATTGCGGCAACGGCCAAGCTGTTTTTGAAACAATTTCCCGGCGATGTGCTCTATGCTGTTAAAACCAATCCCGATCCGCGCGTGTTGCGCTATCTCGCCCAAGCCGGCGTGAAGCATTACGATGTCGCGTCGATCGCTGAAGTAAAGCTGGTCGCTGAACATTTACCCGATGCGAAGATGTATTTCATGCATCCGGTCAAAAGCCGCGAGGCGATTGCTGCTGCGTATTTCGATTATGGTGTGCGCGATTTCTCGCTCGATACGGTCGAAGAATTACATAAAATTATGGAAGTCACCGGTCAGGCCGATGACCTGAATTTGTTCGTCCGCCTTGCCATTTCTAATGAAAAAGCGGCGTATAGCCTGTCGGGAAAATTCGGCATCGCGCCGGAACATGCGCAATTGCTGATGCAGGCAACCCGCCAAAGTGCAAACCGTTTGGGCGTGTGCTTCCATGTCGGTTCGCAGTGCATGGACCCGGATGCGTATCTTCAGGCCGTGCGTGTGGTGACTGATCTGCTGGAACAAAGTGGCGTGTCGCTGGATATCCTCGATATTGGCGGCGGTTTTCCGTCGATTTATCCGGGCATGACGCCGCCGGCGCTTGGCCAATATATGAAGGCGATCAAGAAGGCGATCAAGTCTTCGCCGCTGCTTGGTGGGTGCCAGATTATCTGTGAACCTGGTCGCGCTTTGGTGGCCGAAGGCGGCTCCACGGTGGCGCGTGTCGAAGCGCGCAAAGGCAACATGTTGTACCTCAACGAAGGTGTGTATGGCAGCTTGTTTGACGCCGGAACGCCGGGCTTTTTGTTCCCGGTGAAGGCCATCCGTCCCGATGCGCAGAGCGGCGCGTTGTCGCAAGAGCTGGTGGAATTCGGATTTTATGGCCCGACCTGCGATAGCCTCGACACGATGAAAGGCCCGTTCATGCTGCCCGATAATATCGCGGAAGGCGACTGGATTGAAGTCGGCCAGCTTGGCTCGTATGGTTTTACCATGCGCACACAGTTCAACGGTTTCCATTCGGACACCACGGTAGAAGTCAATGACAAGCCGCTGCTGAGCGTGCTCGGTGTCAACTAGGAGAGAATAATGAAAGCGAATACAAAAACGAAAACAAACCCGAAGGCGCAGTTGCTCACCAAGCCGGTGAAGCATATCGACATCACGTCGTTCGATGCGCGCCCGATCATTGATGCCATGTCGCACATGTCGTTCACCTCGCGCGATCTGGCGAAGGCGACCGAGATTTACAACATGATGCTCGCTGACAAAAAATGCTCGATCATCTTGACCATCGCCGGTTCGACGTCGGCGGGTGGCTGCATGAAATTATATGCCGACCTGATCCGCTTTGGCATGGTGGATGCGATTGTGTCCACGGGCGCGGCGATTGTGGATATGGATTTCTTTGAAGCGCTGGGTTTCAAACATTATCAGGGCAGCCAGTTCGTGGATGATAAAGTGCTGCGCGATAATTATATCGACCGCATTTACGATACCTATATCGATGAAGAACAATTGCAGGCGTGCGATCACGCGATTGCAAAAATCGCCAATGGCCTCGAAGCGCGTCCGTATTCCTCACGCGAATTCATCAAGGAAATGGGCAAGTGGCTCACGAAGAATTCTAAGAAAAAAGATTCGCTGGTGCAGTTGGCGTATGAACATGATGTGCCGATTTTCTGTCCGGCATTCACCGATTCCAGCGCTGGTTTTGGGTTGGTAGTGCATCAGGCGGAGCGCAAAAAAGCGAAAAAGCCATACATGACGATCGATTCAATCGCTGATTTCCGTGAACTGACCGACATCAAAATCAAAGCGGGTACGACCGGCTTGCTGATGGTCGGCGGCGGTGTGCCGAAAAACTTTGCGCAGGATACGGTTGTGTGCGCTGAAATTCTCGGCAAAGAAGTCGACATGCATAAATACGCGGTGCAGATCACCATCGCCGACGTTCGCGACGGCGCGTGCAGTTCCTCGACGCTCAAAGAAGCCTGCTCATGGGGCAAGGTGGACACGGCGTACGAACAGATGGTGTTTGCCGAAGCCGGTAGCGTGTTGCCATTGCTCGCCTCGGATGCCTATCATCGTGGCCACTGGAAAAAACGTACTAAACGCAGTTACGCGAAGCTGTTTGCATAGTGTCATCCCGAGCGCAGTCGAGGGATATTAGTCTTGCATTGATTAGATCCTTCGATTTCGCTACGCTACACTCAGGATGACAAATAAAAGGTAATGCCATGCCCAAAAAAGCGCCCGCCAAAATTGGTCATAACCGCCCACAAAAAGCGGCGACCAAAGAGCTTATCGCCAAGGGTAAGAAATATTACACGCTGGCGTATAAGCCACGTGAAATGATTATTGACCATGGCGCAGGTTCCATGGTGTGGGATTTGGATGGCAACGATTATATTGATTTTGGCGCCGGGATTGCCGTAAACGGGCTTGGGCACCACAATAAAGAGTTGCTCAATGCGCTGACCGCGCAGGCGAAGAAATTATGGCACACCAGCAATACGTATTACTCCGAGCCGCCGATTCGTTTGGCGGAAGAACTGGTCAAAGCATCCAAATTTGCCAAGCGCGTTTTTATCACGAACTCTGGTGCGGAAGCCAACGAAGCGGCGATCAAGCTGGCGCGTAAATACGCTGCTGATAAAGGTCGCCCGCCGGAAAAACGTGAGATCATTACCTTCTTCGGATCGTTTCATGGTCGCACCCTGGCAACTTTAACGGCGACGGCGCAGCCAAAATACCAGGCGGGGTTTGAACCACTGCCCGGTGGATTTCGCTATTGCAAATTCAATGATTTTGATGAAATCGCTGCGATGGTGAATGAAAATACCTGCGCGGTGATGATTGAAGTGGTGCAGGGCGAGGGTGGCATCACGCCGGTAAAACCCGGCTTCTTAAAACACGTGCAGGCGCTGTGCCATAAGCATGATGCATTGCTAATGATTGACGATGTGCAGGCAGGCATGGGGCGCACGGGGAAAATTCTTTCGCACATGGGCGAAGTGGGGATTAAGCCGGATGTGGTGACAGTTGCCAAAGCGCTCGGGGGCGGCATGCCGATCGGCGCGTGCCTCATTGGCGCGAAAGCGGAAAATACTTTTCAGTTTGGTAGCCATGGCTCGACGTTTGGTGGGAATCCGTTGGCGTGCGCCGTTGCGCGCGTGGTGCTTAAAAAATTGCAAACGCCAAGTTTAATAAAAAACATCAGCGAGCGCGGCAAACAACTGAAAGCTGCGCTTGCTGCTATCAATAAAAAACACAATCTATTTTCCGAGATTCGTGGGCGCGGTTTGATGATTGGCGCGGAGCTGAAACCGCAGTGGCATGGCAAAGCCGGTGACATTACGGAAATGTGCCGCAAACATGGCGTTATGGCATTGCAGGCGGGGCCGAACGTTATCCGCTTTGTGCCGCCGCTGGTGATTACGGAAAAAGAAGTCAAAGAAGGTATTGCCCGTTTTGAGCGCGCCGTGGTAGCCTATATCGCACAAAAATAAAGGGGCGTTTTTATGATGCTGGTCAGGCCGGTTGCACTTTCTGATCACGCTGAGATACTGGCACTGGCTAATAAGGCCGGTATTGGGATGACGTCCTTGCCGCCCGACAGCGACGTGCTTAAGAAAAAGATTGCAGATTCTGTCAAAAGCTGGCACGGCGAGCAACGCCCGGAAGAAAATACATTCCTGATGGTGTTGGTTGATAGCGACACTGGAAAAATAGTCGGCACGACCGGTGTGGTGGCGCATGTGGGCATGAGTAAGCCATTTTATTCCTACAAACTCTCTACGATTGTACAAAGCTCGGAAAAACTTGGCGTATATTCGCAACACCGGGTGTTGCACATGGTCAACGATTATACGGGAGCGACGGAAATTGGTTCGTTGTTTTTATTGCCTGAGTATCGCCGCGATGGGATCGGAAGTTTCCTGTCGCGTTGCCGTTATTTATTGTTGGCGGAATGGCCGAAGCTATTTTCCGACGTGGTAATTTCTGAAATTCGCGGCGTGCAGGATGAGCATGGCGATTCGCCGTTTTATAAAGATATTGCAGAGGCTTTTTTCCAGATGGAGTTTAAACGCGCCGATTTTATCCATGCGACGCAGGGCGGGCAGTTTATCAGCGATCTGATGCCGCGCTATCCGGTGTATGTGAATTTGCTGGATGAAAAAGCACAGGCCGTGATTGGCGTACCGCTGGAGGCATCGCTTCCTGCTAAGAATTTACTGGAGAAAGAAGGCTTCCGTTATCAGGGGTATATCGATGTATTTGACGCTGGGCCAACTATGCAGGCGGAGCGCGGAGCCATTCGCACGGTGCGCAAAAGTAAGCACATTGTCGTATCGGAAATTCGGGCGGTGTCGCCGGAAACAAAAGCGATGATCGCCAATGTAGTCATGCCGGAGTTCCGCATTACGTTTGCCGATATTGAAGAACAAAAATCCGGTGTTGCGCTTACACCTGAGGCGGCGAAATTATTGAACGTAAAAGTGGACGATTTGGTGCGGTATATGGTGCTATGAACCCTATCGAGAAATTCGTCGAATGGCTGGATAAAGCCAAAGCCACCAAAGCCATTACCGAACCCACCGCGATGACTCTGGCGACAGCGGATGCAAGCGGTGCGCCGTCGGCGCGGATGGTTTTACTGAAAGATGTCGATGAGCGCGGGTTTGTTTTTTATACGAATCTCGAAAGCCGCAAGAGCGGTGAAATCAAACAGAATCCCAACGTGGCGTTGTGCTTTTACTGGATGACGCTTAAGCGGCAAGTGCGCGTTGAAGGACATATTGAACAGGTAAGTGATATAGAGGCCGATGCATATTTCGCTACGCGCGCGCGCGATAGCCAGATTGGGGCGTGGTCGTCGCAGCAGTCGCGTGAATTATCGGGTAAGGCGGAGTTGATGGCGGCCATTGCTAAAAATACGCTGAAATTTGCGGGAAGGGCGGTGCCGCGCCCGCCTCACAGGTCGGGCTGGCGGGTGATTCCGAGCCGTATCGAATTCTGGCAGGAAGGGTCATTTCGCATTCATGACCGCGAAGTGTTTATCCGCGAGGGTGAGGGGTGGGATGTGAAGAAGTTATATCCTTAGGTCACATCCGCATAGCAATTCGGCGTTTCGTAGAGCCGGATGCGGGTGCATTGAATCGGTAAATCGGCGAATAGTTTTGGGCAGACGGTGTGGATGATGTATTCCGCCATGTTTTCCGCCGTGGGGTTGGCGGGCAGGTAAAATATTTTTTGGCCGGTGATGGAGGAGATGGCTTTGCCGAGCGGTTTATCTTCATCGAACAAAATGGCGGTGTGATCCCAGTTGTCGTCGATCCATTTGCCCAACACATCTTTAATTACGCCAAAATCGACAACGCGTCCGATAGTGTCCAACTCGCGGGAAGCAAAGGTGGCTTCCAGCGCGTAGCGGTGCCCGTGCACATGTTTGCATTTGCCTTCGTGGCCGACGACGCGGTGGGCGGCGTCGAATTCGATGCGGCGGGTGCAGGTGAGGGGGGATTTTTTCATGGAAATTAAATATCAAATGCCAAAAGACAAATGTCAAAAGAAGTTCTGCTTGATCTTTGATATTTGACCTTTGACATTTGGTTTCTCATTCCTCATTCCCCGTGGCGAATTTGAGTGGAACATCCGTGGCACAGGCGGGTGGGCGGGGGGCGCTGGGCGAAACGCGGAGCGCTTCGGCGCATTCCAGGTCGCAGGCTTGCGCGCGTAATTTTGCAATGCTCGATACCGAGGCGGAGCTGCGGGCGAACGCGCATTCGGCGGTGCGGGTAACGGATGTTTTATCCGGCTTTACCGCTACCGGGGCGGCGGCTGCCGCTGCCGCAGCGGTTTTTCCGGTTTCGCCTTTGCCGTCGGGCACGGTCCAGCCGTTCTTTCCCATGCACTGGCTGAACAGCGATACCAATGTCGCTTTGCGTGAGCGGTCGTCATCGGCGCCTTCTTCACGCATGGCCATCGGCGCTTTTAGCTGGGCGTATTCGCGGCAGTAATCGCGCTGCTCGACATAATCGTTCTGCGTTCCCGTTTGGTCGACGCAGGCGAGATAACAACGCCAGCGATAACCGGAGCTAACCAGAAGGGCGGCAACTAATAATGATATTCGCAACCAGGGCACACTGCCATCCCGTGTGTATTAATGAATCGCTCCATAGTATCATAAAACGCAGGCGCGACAAGGCGGAACACGGCAATCCAATGGCTTAATGGGGATGCGATCAATATATTTTTCAAAATATAATAAAATTATAGATTGTAATTATAATATTTTTATGCAACCATTGATACGTAATATCCAACAAAGGCACGTTATGAAAAAAATACTATTGATTATTGAAGACAAGCCATCGCAGCTTCGTTTAGCGGAATATAAACTGCCGTTTAAGCTGCTCTATCATAGTCATGCGCATAATACGCCATTTCAACCTATGCTGCAATCCGATGTCGTGCTGGTCGATGTGTCCGCCACCGGCCCATCTTATGTGAAATTAATTCAGGATATTAAGGCTTGCAAACCGGAATGGCCGATTATCGCCCTCACGCCCTATGGGAACGATGAACTCGCCATGCAGGCGGTCAGCGCCGGGGCGCAGGATTACATCACCAAGCCGGTGAGCCTCGAACGCCTAACGCTGACGATTCAGAACGTGCTGAAAATACAGAGTATGAACCAGTCCATCGCCCGTCTTGAACGTACCAGTACGGGGCAGGTGCGTATTGCCGATATTGTCGGAAAGAGCGCCAGTATCAAGCGTGCCATCGCTCAGGCGGAGATGTTATCGACCTCCGACATGCCCATCTGGATTGAAGGCGAACGCGGCACCGGCAAAGAGCTTTTCGCACGCGCGATACACGGCAACGGCAGCCGCTCAGCCTATCCTTTCACCATTATCGATTGTGCAAAATTATCGGATCAGGAAGATGCTCCCAACGTTTTTCTCAGACAATTGCACGGCGCGGATGGCGGAACGGTTTATTTAAAAGACATCGGCGTTTTACCGGCGTCATTGCAATCGGCCTTATTGGAAATACTCGAAACGGGCGCGCTGAACACACCCAGCCGAACCGTGGCCGTCGCCGGTAATTTCAGGATTGTCATGGGATGTAATAAACCCGTGGAGGCATTGATTGCCGAGGATGGCATCGGGCCGCTGCATAAAAAACTGTACGGCATGGTGATCGCGCTGCCGCCGCTTCGTGAACGCAAGGAAGACATCGCGGTGCTTACCAAACATTTTATTTCGGTACATGCGGCGTCGGAGAATAAAATGATCGCAGACGTTGCCGACGATGCGATCAAATTACTCGAAAACAACGAATGGCCGGGCAATATTATTCAATTGTCGCGAACGCTGCAACGCGCCGTGCTTCTTTGCGGTTATTCCGAATTGGACGCCGGGACGCTGCGGTTGATTCAGCAGCTTGAACCGGTGAATTACTCCAGCCCCAGCAGCAATACGGTGACGCTCGCGCCGACGCTGGTGGATATTC
>Ga0206856_10330_pt1 | contig 13185 bp, 13 predicted proteins | sample Alteio_BWOrgCont_48_FD_152630 | JGI IMG/M metagenome (GOLD analysis project Ga0206856, IMG submission 152630) | Enriched cells from forest soil in Barre Woods Harvard Forest LTER site, Petersham, Massachusetts, United States -... | ecosystem: Environmental > Terrestrial > Soil > Temperate forest >...
GGCAATTCGGGCGGTTTCTCCATGCAGGTGGAGTTGCGTGACGGGAGCGGCGATCTCCCCAAGTTGCAGTCGCTGACCCAGACGATCGTCGACAATGCGCGCAGTCAGTCGGAGCTGGCCAGGCTGAACACGACCATACGCACGCATGTGCCGCAGATGAAGGTGGCGGTGAACCGGACGAAGGCGGAGGCGTTGCAGATTTCCGTCGGGCAGGTGTTCCAGACGCTGGCGACCTATGTGGGGTCCAGTTTCGTGGGGCAGATCAACAAGTTCGGGCTGACGTTCCAGGTTTATACGCAGGCGGATGCGTCAGCGCGGGTGACTCCGGCGGATATCGAGGCGCTGCCGGTGCGGGCCGGGAATGGGACGATGGTGCCGTTGGGGACGGTGGTCGATGTAACCCCGGATATCGGGCCGGCGCTGGTGCAACTGTATAATCTGTATCCGTCGGCGACGATTATCGGGTCCCCGGCGGCGGGGTTCAGTTCGGGGGAGGCGCTGGATTTGATGGACCAAATTGCCCAGCACGATCTGCCAGTTGGTTCGGATTCGGAATGGACGGCGATGTCGTTCCAGGAGAAGGCTGTCGGTAATCAGATGTATATCGTGTTCGGGCTGGGGATTTTGTTGGTCTATCTGGTGCTGGCGGGGCAATACGAGAGTTGGTTGGCGCCGGTTTCGGTGGTTCTGGCTGTGCCGTTGGCATTGTTGGGGCCGGTTTTGGCTTTGTCGGGTCTCGGGGTGGACAACAATCTCTATACGCAGATCGGGTTGATGCTGCTGATCGCGCTGGGGGCGAAGAACGCGATCCTGATCGTGGAGGTGGCTCGGGAGCAGCGGGTTATGCACGGTCTTTCGATCGTTGATGCGGCGATCGGGGCGGCGCAGGCGCGGTTGCGGCCGATTTTGATGACGTCTTTCGCGTTCATCCTGGGTGTGGTGCCGTTGGTGCTGGCCACCGGGGCCGGGGCGAATGCGCGGAAGTCGATCGGGATTTCGGTTTCGACCGGGATGCTGGCGTCTACCTGTCTGGCGGTGGTGTTTGTGCCTTGTTTCTTTGTGGTTGTGCAGCGGTTTGAGGAGTGGTTGCGGCCGCGGTCGGTGGTGACGGATCTGGTTTGATCAGGCGGGGGCGGTGGGCCTTTGGGCCTGATGCGCGGCGGTCAGGATGGCGGCGTTGATGGGGTGTTTGGGCGGTTCGTGCAGGGATTGGCGGTAGGCGGCGATCTGGGTTCGGGTTTGCTGGATCAGGGCTTCGACTTCGGCGTCCGGGATGTCCTCGATGGGTTCGGGGGCGGGGTCGGCCTCGGGTTGCGGCGGGTCGACGCTGAGGCGTTTGGCGAGGGCGTTTTCGTTCTGCTGGCAGGTTCGGGCGAGGCTGTTGGCGTTGCGGATGTACAGCAGCCGAATTTCGGGCGGCATGTCGGCGCCCTTGGCGGCGGCCATGAGTTCCATCGAGGTGAAGCTGAGGGCGATGATGCGCATGGCGTTGATCATCTCCGACCGCGTGCGGGCGCCGTATGATTCGAGGGTGTCGAGGACTTCCTGCCGAGCGAGTTCGAAGTCGGAGGTTAGGGGGAGGAAGTAGGGGAGGAGGTAGGTGATCAGGCGTTCCCGGAAAGGGCTGTAGGGCGGGGGTGTCGGCATGGGTTGGGGTCCGGGTGTGTTTATGATTTGTTCTTAGTGGAAAGTATGGGGTAAAGCAAGAACAAAATGGGTGGCGAGGCTGTGAACGGGTGCTGGTTTGTGGCGTTTGGCGGAGCCCAAAATTAGAACGATCACCTTGGCAAACACGATGGACCCAAAAATGAGACTGCCAAACTGGAGGTCGTCTGTGACAGCGAGCTGAAACCGTAGTGTGGATTATTACGAAGTCTAACGAATTTGTAATCGTGTCTTACCGTTACAATTGGTTCTGCGCTTCAACAAAGCAATCAATCGGATACGGAGTAGCACGAAGTTGGCGCGGAGTTTCACGGAGAAGAATGGCATTATGGCAGCCGACGCGATGGAAATCAGGCTAGGTTGGAGGGGTGTTGTCACCTCTTGCGCAGGAGATGCGTCGTGCGTGTCCTTACATTATTGCGGTACCGTGATACTGTAGGCAGGTTGCCTCTGGAGCGCCGAACGTGTGGGATGCTGTAGTCGCCGAAATTTGGGGTCATTTCGAAGGCGAATGGGGCATGACTACGTCAGCCCCCATTTCCTTCCTGCTAGCCGTGCTGTTAGGTACTTTCCTCGTATCTTCTTGCTATCGCGGTACTGGGATGGGAAAAGCCGGGACCAACGCGCCATCATGACCGCTACGATCGAACACCAGCGAGTGCTTCTTGCGGTGCACAGGGAAAAAGAAGAGACGTTCACAGAGAAATTTTCTGAGATAGTTAAGCGCCCGGATTTCAAGGTGTTAATGATGGGCGCGAATATATTCGTTCCGACCCAAGAAAAGGGCTGGTCTGGTATTGCGCTGCAAGCGAAAATTTGGAATGTTGGCGCGCCAAGTGTGGTGGTGTCTTGGTCGTTAACAATTATAACTCCTGGGCAGACTCCGGTTATCGCCCAATTGGCTTGGTCGCTGACTCACAAGTCGTCCATCCGGATCTCTCCGGCTCCACTACCGCAAGGAGGAACGATACGCCGAATGTGTCTCGGGCCGACTTGCAAGTGATCGAGGGCTAGGTTTCAAATGACGGTTCAACCGCGGTGCTCCCGGAACAATCCCAACTTTTCCTGCGCCGTGCGGTCTGAGTAGCCGAACAGGACCAGGTCAGTATCGGCTTGCAGAACCAGTTCCCTCCAGGACGGGACCACCAGGGTGTCGCGGGGTTCAAGCTTGATGTCCTTGCCGTCGACGCGGGCGGAGCCGGTTCCTTCTACGACGACGAACACCGTGCCGTCGGTTGAGGCCCTCGGGCGGGACGTGAAACCGGCGGGCAGCAGGCGGACGTGGGCGGAGATTGTGGGCATTACTGCGCCGCCATCGGCGGGGTTGGTGAATTCCAGTGCGTGACCGAAATGGGGGTCGGGGTCGGCAGACCGAGCGAGGGTGGCGAGGCTGTCGCGCCATTCGGGGTAGGGGTAGTGGAATAGCGGCTGGCTGTGGGGGCGGCGGTCGGTGGCGGTGCCTCGCATGGGGCGAAGGTTTCTGCCGTAACGAGATGATGTGTCGCCGGGCGGAACGGTTTCGGGGTGTGCGGATTCGGGGAGGTGTTCGGCGAAGCTGGCGTCGAAGTGCAGGACGGTGGGGATGTCCAGGCCGTCCAGCCAGATCATTGGCTGAGTTGAGGTGTTGCCATGATCGTGCCACTGCCAGCCGGGGGTCAGGACCAGGTCGAAGGGGCGCATGATGGCTTTCTCGCCGTCGACGGCGGTGAAGGCGCCTTCGCCCTCCATCACGAAGCGCAGGGCGCACTGGGCGTGGCGGTGGCAGGGGGCGATTTCGCCGGGCAGGATCAGTTGCAGGCCGGCGTAGAGGCTGGATGTGGCGCAGGACGAACCGGGCAGGCCGGGATTTTCCATGATCAGCACCCGGCGTTCGGCCTGGGCGGCGCTGATCAGGTCGCCGGCGCGCAGCAGGTAGTCTCGGGCCTCGGCGTAGCGCCAGCGATGCACCTGGGCGGGGGAGCGCGGTTGCGGGGTGACCAGGGCGCCGAGGACTTCCCATAGCGGATACAGGCTGCGCGGCTGCATTTCCGCGTAGAGCGCCTTTAGTTGGGTGGTGGCGTCGTTGCTGAGGACCGCGGACATGGCGTGTTCCTTTTATGCGGGGTAGATCAGGCTGTTCGGGATCATTTCTGAGTCGAATACGACGATGCGTTCTCGGAAGCGCAGGCGGTCCTCGTCGGGGATGATGAGGTCGTGGCAGACGGCGGACAGGACGATGTCGGTTTTCTTGTCGATCAGAGTTTGCACGACCAGCAGGTTGTGGCGGGTGCGGACGCTGTCGCCGTCGCGGGAGACGATGCGCAGTGGGCCGGGGAAGCGGCGGTAGTAACGGGGGGCGAACATCTGGGTCTTGGTGACGCCCATGACCCGGTCGATCAGCATGCCTCGGCTTTCGGCGAAGATCGTCGACAGGGTGTAGCCGGCTTCGAAGTTTTCGCGGGGGATGACGCGGTAGAGGCAGTTCTCGGTGAAGAACGCCGGCCATTCCTCCAGCCGGACGTCGTCCAGGGTGGTGTAGTAGTCGTCGTAGAAGTCGCGCATGGCGTCTCGGTCGATCATAGTGGGCCCATGACTTCGCGCCAGTAACGATACATGCCGCGGATGCCGACCTCGGTGACCATGTGGTCGACGCTTTCGATGTCGCGGCCACCCATGATCACCAGGCCGTCTTCGTCGGGGGATTTGGCAAAGCCCTCCTGGCTCATGGCGATGATTTCGCCGTCGTCGGCGGACACGAAGCCGGCAGGGCCGAACAGGTTGGCCTGGCGGGTGCGGCGCAAGCGCATCTCCGGCGTGTCGTCGGCGTAGCACCAATGGGTCCAGTGGAAGTCGAACCCGCCGGGGCCGGTCGGCACGATGCTGCGGATGCTGAGCGAGTTGATGTTCTGTTGCAGCACCACGCTGGGGAACACGGTGATCATGCCGACGGCGTCGTCGTCGGGGAATTCCTTCACCACGTCCAGGATGCGCGGGTCGGCGAGGCGGATGTCGTTCTTGTAGTTGCGCATGGTGGAGGTGACGTCGTTGACCTCCTGCTTGCCGGTGCGGCTGATCAGGATGCCGTGGCGGCCGGTCGGGTCTACTTCCGTTGCCGATTTCTGGTCGGCTCGGAACAGGCCGAAGGTGACGAAGAAGACGTGGAGGAGGGAGGCGTGGTAGGGGTCTTTGATGTTCTCCTGCATCAGTTTCCAGTTGCCGGGGATGTGCTGGCGGTTGTAGCCCAGGACTTCGAGTTTCCGGCCGTCGTAGACACGGGTGTAGTGCTGCCAGAAACGTTCGCCCAGGTAGTCTCGGAATGGTGGCGTTTCGTCGGAGAAGGTGGCCCAGACCAGGCCGTTGACAACTTCTACCTTCAGTTTGCGCAGACTGTGATTTTTGGGGTCGAAGTCGGGGGGCATGCCGCCTTGGCCGCGGACGCCTCGGCGGAAGGGCGCGCCTTGCAGGTCGCCTCGCAGGCTGTAGTTCCATTGGTGGTAGGGGCACAGCAGGTCTTTGACGTGGCCTTTGCGGGCCTGGCAGAATTTGACGCCTCGGTGGGCGCAGCGGTTTTCGACGACGCTGACTTCGGTTGGGGCGCTGCGGACGACGATTACGGGGCGTTCGCCAAGGGTGGTGGTCTTGAAGTCGCCGACGTTGGGGATTTCGGCTTCCAGGGCGCAGAACAGCCAGTGGGGGCCGTACCAGATGCGCTGGAGTTCGGCGGCGTAGATGTCGGGGTCGGAGTAGACCCAGTAGGGGACCTTGCCGTTCGCGTCGTCGGGCCAGATTCGGCTGATTGTGTTCATGGGTGCCTCCCGCGTGGGAGTTTTGGCGGGTGGGGTGGGTTGTGTCAAAGTTTTCTGGTGGTTGGGGGGTGAGGTGATGGTGGAAGTGCGACCGAGCGGGGAGGCGTTGGGGGCGGAGATTGTGGTGGACCTGGCGGGGGAGATCGATGAGGCGACGTTCCGGGCGATCGAGGCGGCGTTTCATGAGCATATCGTGGTGGTGTTTCGGGGGCAGCTTTTGTCGAGCGAGCGGCAGATCGCGTTCAGCCGGCGGTTTGGGGAGCTGGAGGTCCATATTGTCCGGGAGTATCTGCTGGCGGGGTTTCCGGAGATACTGCTGGTGTCCAACATCCGGGATGCGGCGGGGGAGAATATCGGGCTGGCTGATGCGGGGTTTACGTGGCACAGCGATGTGTCTTATCGGAGGCGACCGAGCCGGTGTTCATTACTTTATGCTATTGAGGTACCGGAGGAAGGGGGGCGGACGCTGGGGGATACGGTGTTTGCCAATACTGTTCGGGCTTATGAGGCTTTGCCGGCTGGGATGAAGGCCTGGTTGGAGGGGCGTAAGGCGGTGCATCGGTATTCGGAGCGGATGCGGGTGGCGGATAGCCCCAGGCCCAAGTTGACGGCGGCGCAGTTGGCGGAGACTCCGGATGTGGCGCATCCGATCGTGCGGACGCATCCGGTGACGGGGCGGAAGGCGTTGTACGTTACGAAGGGCGAGTGTGTCGGGATCGAGGGCGTGCCGGATGATGAGGGTCGGGCGGTGATTGAGGAACTGCATGATCATTGTATCAAGGCGGAATTTCAGTATCGGCATCGGTGGCGGGTGGGGGATTTGCTGATGTGGGATAACGCGACGGCGATGCACCTCGCGGTTTGTGATTACGCGTTGCCGCAGCGGCGGTTGATGCATCGGACGACGGTGATTGGGGATGTGCCGGAGTAGGGGGGTGGTTCGTGTCCTAGTTGGCAGCTTGGTGCTGGCCGGTTCCAGTCTCCTCCTATGGATGATTGGAAGCGAGGAGCGGCGTCGGGTGCTAATGCCCGCGATGCCTGCTCTGCACCATTTCGGGTCAAGACGAATGTCCGCCCAGACTTTAAGGCGGACATCGTTGACAAAAGCGTCTTGATTGATACGCGGAAGTTAGGTAGCGTCTACGGAGGAAAGCCTAACCGTAGGCCGCGTTCAGATTGCCGCCAGCTTAGACTGTAAATCACCTATCAGCGGCTCCAATGCTGCCACTAACTCCTCATGCCGATCAAAGCGCTCGGGCAGTTGTGGGGCGGTCAAGCGATGCAATGGATTCGTCTGGATCGGGTACAGACCCCGGAACGCTTGGGCCAGTAGTTCTCTAGCGGCATCGATGACACGTGCGCCGGAATAGCCTAATTCTCCTCCGATATCGAAACGAAGGCCCTTCTTGATACGGACATCTTTTGGGATATCCCAATATCTTGTTCGGCAGTCCTCGGTACGGTCATAGAGATCCTGCAAGCGCGCTGCGTAAGTAGCGTCTTTCGATGACACCGCGAGGGCGGCCAGGGACGTAACCTGCACATTGGTAAGGTTTGCAGCCTCGACTGCTCCTCTTTGAAATCCCGCCTCGCATAAAATTATGCCGCGATCTGCCCCTGTGTCAGACACTATCTCTCGCAATGCCAGGACATGGAGCTTTGTGACGGCGTCCTTCCAATGTTTGCACTCGATGATCCACGTAGCTTCGAACCCGGCGACAGCGAATTTTACAAGTACGTCAACATCGTGGTTAGTCCTTACGCCCGAAATCGTTGCATCTGTCGACGCCGATAGGCCGAGTGACCGAAAATAACTCTGCAGCCTCTTCTTGATAGTCTTTCCAGGTCGGCATCGCATGGAATCTCCTTTGACGTGACTGAGGTGTCTCTATAGTAGCAGCGGTCAAAAGGGCCTATCACCCGAATCGGGATAGTTCTGGACGCAGTGAAGGTGGTTACGGGATGCATGGAAGGCATGCGCAAACGAATCGATGTGAGGAGTATAGTGACTCCGTGAAACGTCGATAGTGGTGCACCTGACGTATGGAAATCGCCTTCAGGACGAAAGGTCTTCGAACTATATGCCTGTGCCGGGCAGCTATGGATGAGCAATACGGGGCCGAGGGGGGAGAGTTGCTTAGGAGAGTTCTAGCGGACATGCGTGCCGCGGGATGCCTGGGTGACGTGCCCCTTCTGGCTTTGTCGGTCGTTCCTGCTAGGCTCGGAGGGGAAGTGAAATACGACGTTGGGGTAGGTCTAACTCTCGTGCTCAAGGCGAACCACCAAAAGCCACCCAAGCTCAGGGGGGGCGGCATCGATTGGCCTCTGGTCGACCGGATTCTTATCGAGCGGATAGAGAGGACCCATGACTAACATCGTCCCCTCGCAGGTGTTCGAGCCGAATTGGGCAGTGCCACCCGGTTCTACCGTCGCCGCCATCCTATCCGCGCGATCACTTTCAAGGGAGAGCTTCGCCGATGCTCTTGGCGAGAGCATCGAAAAGGTTCAGCGGCTGCTTCTGGGCCTCGAAACCGTGAACGACGACCTCGCGGATCGGCTTTCCCGGTCTCTGGGATCGTCACGGGCGTTCTGGCTGGCTCGAGAGGCCCAATATCGGACCGACTCCGAGCGTATCCGGCTGCGGGAGGTGGGTGTATCCCGGGAGGACTGGGTCAAGCAGTTCCCCACCCGAGAGATGGCGACCTTAGGTTGGATCGGGAACTTCCGTTCGTCGGATCAGGCTGCTGACGAGTGCCTCAAGTTTTTCGGCGTGGCCGATGTTGCAGCGTGGCAGGCCCGGTACGCTGGGGCGGCCGCGGTGGCGGCTTTTCGCATGTCGAGCTCGGTCAAAGCCAATACTGGGGCTGTGACCGCTTGGTTGCGCTGGGCGGAACTCGTCGCTGGTCGTACCCCCTGCGCCCATTGGGACCCGGAGGCGTTCAGGGGGCGGCTACAGATCGCAAAGCGATTAACCTGGCAGAAAAACCCGGCTATTTTTCTGCCGAATTTGCGACGGCTTTGCGCGGAGGCCGGGGTGGTCGTGGTTGTGGCGCGGACCCCGAGAGGTTGTCCGGCAAGCGGGGCAACACGCTTCCTGTCGCCGAACAAGGCCATGATGGTGCTAAGTTTCCGCTACCGCTCGGACGACCAGTTCTGGTTCACTTTCTTCCACGAAGCGGCGCATCTTCTCCTGCATGGTCCCGACGCACTCTTCCTCGAAGATGAAGGCGAAGTCACCTCGGACGAGGAGAGAGAGGCGAATGAGTTCGCTGAAGCAACGATGGTGCCCCCGGAGCACCTGGCGGAGTTGGTAACTCTTCCCAGGGATAAGGAATCCATCCTTCGTTTCGCACGACGAATCGGCGTTGCGCCAGGTCTTATCGTGGGCCAACTCCAGCATCGGAAACGCGTCGCCCCTGATCGTCTGAATCGGCTAAAGCGGCGCTACGACTGGGACCAGATCGAAGCTGATCGGCTCATCCCCTGAATCGTATGTAGGTGCCTGGGGATTTCTGCCAATTGCATAGGGCGTCTTCGAGAACCTGAGCGCCAAGGCCGGTGCTTTGCCCGAAGCCTACAAGCGCTGCTTCCAATTCCGCGGCCGACAGGTTTGCATCCGGCGTCCCCCCGAACAGCAGGCGAGCACCCGCCAACGGACCCGTTGCCCCCTTCAGGAACGTCGAGCCGGGGTCGATCGGGGCGATGTCCAGTTTCCCGAGCATCGCCAGGAAGTCGAATTTTCCCAGGCGACCGAACCTTTGGACCACATCCATCGATTTGTAGAGGGTGGCAAAGACAACCTGCGGATCTTGACCCACGACCTTGTGGAGTTCGCGGATGATGTCGGCGTGGGTTTTAGGGGGGCCGACCCAATCAACGTAAGAGGCAAGGATGCCAGCTGTCCCCATTTTCGAGAATGTTTTCAAGCTCTCGTACTTGCGGTGGCTGCTGAAGCGCCGGAGTACACCGTCTGCTCCCCTCAGCGCGTTCTCATTTGTGGCGAGCCACGTTTGGACGGCGGAGGGGTTTCGAGAGATGGTGGCCCAGTCCCACTTACCGCCTTGTCCAAGCTTGCCATAGATATCGCGGGTTAAGCGCCACCCGTCGATTGCATGCTTGCCGAAGTGAGTGGCGAGGAATACCAGCCACCACGCCTCATCGGGCTCGCCGCCGCGATTGTGTAGGACTGCTGCCCGCAGTGGATCGAACATGTCCGACGCGGGATCCATACGCGCAGGGTCGTGGCGAGCATCGCGAATGTGGTGGGCGAATTCGACCCGGCGAAGACTATCGATGATCTGAAGCACCAGAATGTCCAGATGCCCGGCACCTGCCAGGCCTGTGAGGAGACCTGCGGTGGATTGATATCGCGCAATAGCTTGCGTCAAATGAAGGGCGCGCACCTTGTCGCGTGGACTCATGATGTTCTCGTTTCATGGAGGGCGGCCAGTATGCCAGGCAGGTCCTGTTGGGCTTCAAGGCTACGCTGCAACGCAACTTGGCGTCCCCGGATGAAGGCGTTGTAGACGGGACTCACCATCTCGTTCTTCACTTGTACTAGCTGGCGCATGTCTCGCTTGTCATGCAGCGCCTTGATGCGCAGCAACCGCGCCAAATCAAGCCAGTACGGGTTGATGTCGGATGCGGGGAGTTCCGACACGCCAGATCTTGTCGCTCGCTCGGCCCGAAGCAGCCACTGCACGGAAGCCCAGGGGTCGCCCTCGGGCATGGCGGGCATGCTCATCGGTGTCTGGAAGCCCTCGTTGAGGTAGTCTCGGGCTTTCTCCTCATCGGTATCGTAGAGGTGGAGGCTGCCGACGAAGTGGCTGTAGGTTCCAATCTCAAGACCAAGCGTCCTGGCGACCAATTCCTGAAGGAAAGTGAAGGCGAAGACGTCGCCCGGGAATCCCCGGTAGACGTCGTTCGAGCGCATGGTGGCGGCGACGTGTAGCCTGCCTTTGCGCCGCAGAAATTGAAGGGTGGTGGTGCACGGTACATCGCCGTTACCCGGCTTCAAGTCGGTGCGATCGAAGATCTGGGCGACCGCCTGTCGGGTGTCCGAGTTGCCCTGTTTGTGCTTCAGCGTGGCCAGGAGCTTCGCCATCTGGCTCTCTTCGCCACCGCCGAACAAACGAGGCCCATACGCACCGGGTGCGCGTACCGCCCTAGGCGAAGCCTTGATGAATGTGCGATATTTCGGAATGTAGTACTCGATTTGCTCTAGGCGATCAGAGCCTGAGAGATACCACAGGGTCTCGCCAAGGAAGCTAATCAGGGCCCCTCGGCCTTCGGTGCGGCTGAGCCGGGCCCTTGGGTTCGGCAACTCCACGAGCACTCCGGTGAACTCGCGCGCCCGGCCCTTCCCAGGAAGGATCGACGCCCCGCTCCTGAGAAGGCGGCGAATGATGTCGCCGAGTATGTCATCGAGAGTCTCAGCCTTGAACAGCATTTGCGATGGTTCTAGCGCAGACCGTCCGATTGCGAAACTGTTACAGCGCGCGGTGATCCCGCCGGCAGGTGTGAATCGTCATTTCTTCCTCGGCTTCGACCGCGGGCCGAGCTGTGAAGGATTTGTGTGGATCGAACGCAGTCCGCTGCTCAACCCGTCAGATCCTCCGTACGACGCTATCAGTTGGGAGCAACCCAACCAGACGGACACTCCACACCGCCGTCGCGCCACCACCCCTACCACACCCCTTGCACCCCCGTCCCAGGCAGTGCATTGGTTTGCTCCGACGAGGAACTGGGCCAAGGCAGCGCATCCCGGCGTCTCTTGCTGCCCTGAGAACGAAGGAATCAACGGATGCGCCTTGCGGTGCTGAAGGAACGGCGGGACGCTGAGACCCGCGTGGCCGCGACTCCGGATACCATCAAGAAGCTGATCGGCCTGGGGCTGACCGTTGCGGTTGAAGCCGGCGCGGGGGCGACGGCGTCGATCTCCGATGCCGAGTTCGCCGCCGCGGGGGCGGAGATCGGTGGCGATCCGGCGGCGGTGCTGGCGGATGCGGGGATTGTGTTCGCGGTGCAGACCCCGGGGGCGGAGGAACGGGCGCTGATCCCTCGCGGGGCGCTGCTGGTGTGCATCGCCGGGGCGTTCGCGGACCCCGAACTGGTGCCGGGGCTGGCGGCGGCGGGCATCGATGCGGCGGCGATGGAGTTGCTGCCGCGGATCACGCGGGCACAGTCGATGGACGTGCTGTCGAGCCAGGCGAACCTCGCGGGGTATCGGGCGGTGATCGAGTCCGCCGGGGCGTTCCAGCGCGGGTTTCCGATGATGATGACGGCCGCCGGGACGGTTCCTCCGGCTCGGGTGTTCGTTATCGGGGCGGGGGTGGCCGGGTTGCAGGCCATTGCCACCGCCCGGCGTTTGGGCGCGATCGTGTCGGCCACCGATGTGCGGCCGGCGGCGAAGGAAGAGATCAAGTCGCTGGGTGCTAGCTTCGTCGGGGTGGAGGACGCGGAAACCGCCGGGCAGACCGGGGCCTATGCGCGTGAGATGAGCGACGCGTTCCGGCAGAAGCAGGCGGAGCTGATGGCCACGACGGTGGCGAAGAACGACATCGTCATCACCACGGCGCTGGTGATGGGGCGCAAGGCGCCGGTCATCGTCACGCAGGCGATGGTGGACAGCATGAAGGCCGGCAGCATCGTCGTCGATCTGGCGGCCGAGGCCGGCGGCAACTGCGCGGCGACCGTTCCCGGGCAGAGCACGACCACGGCGAACGGCGTCACCATCCTGGGGTTCAATAATTGGCCCGGGCGGATTCCGGTGGCGTCCTCGGCGCTGTATGCGCGCAACCTGCTGACGTTCCTGACGACGTTCTGGGACAAGGACAGCCGGATGCCCAAGCTGCCGGAGACGGATGACATCGTGAAAGGCGTCATGCTGACCCGCGGCGGCGCCGTCGTGCACCCGAATTTCCTGCCCCAACAAGCTGCCTGAGCGTCCGGAGACCCCGATGAATCCCTCCCAACTGGCGGACGAAGCGGCCCGCCTTGCCGATAACGCGCTGGAACTGGCCAATCACGCCCAGGCGCTGGCGATGCACGCGTCGACAACCGTGGCGCCCGAGGTCAATCCGTTCGTCTTCCTGCTGGCCATTTTCCTGATGGCGTGCTTCGTCGGGTATTACGTGGTGTGGAACGTGACGCCGGCGTTGCACTCGCCGCTGATGGCGGTGACCAACGCGATTTCGTCGGTGATCATCGTCGGCGCGATGCTGGCGACGGGGCTGGCGACGTCGTCATGGGCGATGCTGTTCGGGTTCATCGCGGTGACGCTGGCGTCAGTGAATATCTTCGGCGGGTTCATGGTGACTCACCGCATGCTGTCGATGTTCAAGAAGAAGCAATAAGCCGATGTCCGCAAGCCTGACGTCCCTCGCTTACCTCGTCGCCGCCGTCTTGTTCATCCTGGCGTTGCGCGGCCTGTCATCCCCGGTCACGTCGCGGTCCGGCAACCGCTTCGGCATGATCGGCATGGCGATCGCCGTGGCGGCGACGCTGCTGCAGCATGGGATGGGCGGCTGGGGGTATCTGCTGATCCTGTTCGGTGTCCTGATCGGCGGCAGCATCGGCGTGACGGTGGCGCTGCGCATCCAGATGACGGCGTTGCCTCAGTTGGTGGCGGCGTTCCATTCGCTGGTGGGGTTGGCGGCGGTGTTCGTGGCAGCGGCGGCGCTGAATGCGCCGCAGGCGTTCAACATCGGCGTGCCCGGGAATATCTATACCGAGA
>Ga0206856_10331_pt1 | contig 13164 bp, 9 predicted proteins | sample Alteio_BWOrgCont_48_FD_152630 | JGI IMG/M metagenome (GOLD analysis project Ga0206856, IMG submission 152630) | Enriched cells from forest soil in Barre Woods Harvard Forest LTER site, Petersham, Massachusetts, United States -... | ecosystem: Environmental > Terrestrial > Soil > Temperate forest >...
AGAGAAAACCAACTACGTTGCAAATGGTATTGTTGACGTGAGTGACAAAGATCTCGTGGATCTCAATGTGGATGTTCCTCACGGTGATATTCAGGACTTTATCCAAACGTTTGAAAATCTAACGAACGACCTTTGGTGGTTCCCTCATACGGTGGACGGTACCGTCGTGGGTGGAATTCGCGTGAGTGGCGGATTGAATCTGAAACTGCTCAGTGTTGCAGCTCAGTTTAATGGGACGAATTGGGATTTTGTTGGAGAGCATTTCAAGACCGTCTCCCTTCGCGGTGGATATGATCGTGGCAAATACTATATCGTCGATCTTAAATCGATGAAGCGAACCGGGCGCTTCGCGGGTCGCCTCGAATTCGATGCGAATCACGTTTTTGATTGGGATTTTCATTCACAGGATCTCACAATTAATGACTTCGATCATGTTGCTCAATTAGATGTCCCGATTCGCGGGAAGCTCTTGATTGATAGCTCCGGGAAGGGGAAGGGCGACGACCTTCTTTCCAACACGCAGATCAGTTTGTCGGATTTAGTGATTCGTGGTGAAACAGCTCCGTCGAGCCAGGTTTATCTCAAGAGTGGAAATCAAAAACTCGTTCTTAAGGGTCTTGCCCTCGGTGGTCAGGGTACGGTTGAGATGAACTATGATTTTCGGCCGGGAGCCAATAGCGATCTGCGCGGTGAATTGAAGCACTTGGATTTTTCTCCTGTTCTGCTTTTGATCAATCCGAAACTCATTCAAGACGCGGAGCTGAGTGGTTTTGTCTCGGGCGCCGTCGATCTGAGCTTTAAATCCGGAGAGATTGAGCGTTCGACCGGATCGGTCAGCTTGAGTGAATATCAACTGAGTAAAACGGGAGCCTTGTTTCGTCTTTCGGACTCGATGAATTTAAAAGTGACGGATGGTACTTTCGATCTAGGCGGTGTGACTTTAAAGGGACCTCAAGGGTCTGCGACACTATCGCTCAGCGCTCGGCGGGCAAGAATCAAGGGTGCCATCGAGGGTGATCTGGATGCGTCGATCGCAGAGATTTTTACGTCGACTGTTGAAAAGGCAGTGGGAACGGTTTCGTTAGATTATGATTTGAGCGGCACACTCAAAGATCCAATGATCTCAGGTCGGTCGGAGCTGAGTGCTGCGACGGTTCGAGTTCCATCGGTGGACTCTCCGTTTGAGAACGTCACAGGGAGTTTGCTCTTGAAGCAAAATCTCATGACCGTTCAAAATGTCCAAGCCGACTTGGCAGGCGGTCGTGTTAGCGCAGATGGCACGGTCACGCTTTTTCCGAATCGCTATCCCATCGTTTCGATTAAAGGCTCCCTTGCCGGAAGTAAGCTTAAAGTTTATCCCTTTCAATACGCAAAAGTGCATGGATGGGTTCAAGTCCATGGGGACGAAGTGCCGTATACGATCGATGGGAAAATCAATATTGATTCAGCCTTTTGCAAAGAGAAGTTCTTTTCGAGCAAAAAGTCGGGAGAGGGTCTCAAGGCCGCACAATATACCCCTCCACCGACGGCGCGAAACGAAGCGAATTATCCGAAGTTTAAACTCAATGTGGACGTCAACGCTGATCACTCAATATTTGTGCAGAACGATCTTTTCAAAGATGCGGAGTTTAAGGGCAAGTTCACTCTCGTGAACACGATCGAACTTCCCCGGTTGCTGGGCACCGTTGATCTCGTGCAGGGTAAGATGTTGTTCAAAGACCGAGCCTTTCAGATTCAGTCTGCGAGCGCCACTTTTGATAACCCGACCGTGTTCGATCCCATGTTCAATCTAACGGCGACGACCGAAGTGAACAGCGTGAAAGTGCAGCTCTATGCTGCCGGACGTTTGGACAACGATAAGTGGAAAGCGGAGCTTTCCTCTTCCCCTGTGATGCCCGAAACCGATATTTTGTCACTTCTCACTCTGGGGGTGACTTCAAAAGACACGAAGTTCAAGAGTGGTGACAAGACGGTGGTTGAGCAAAGTGAAGCCGTGAACGTACTTCTGAATTCGATGGATTTTAATCGCGAAGTTCAAAATAAAACGGGCTTTGAGATTCAGCTCGACGAGTCCGTGGACCCGACCCTCGGCACCAGTGCGTTTCGTCCCTCTACCCAGACTGCAACTACTGCGGCACCCAAAATCGTGATCAAAAAGCAGATTGCTGATCGGCTGGGGCTTTCGTACGGTAGTACCGTGGGAGTCGGTGGCACCAATGAACAAGAAGTCAACGCGGAGTGGAGGCTCAATGATGAGTTTTCGCTCCTCGGGATTTATGATCAATACGGAACGGATACAACAGGAAGCACTCAGGGCAACACCACCAATACGGTCTCTCAAGGGATCGATTTCAAATGGCAGCAGAGGTTTAAGTGAGACCCTCAGCACTGAACTTCTTCACCTGTTTTTATCTGATTTTGACATGTGTGACCTTCGCCGTTCAGCGCGCGGAAGCTGCGAACACAAATAGTTTCGCATCCGAGAGCCAAATCGAAGTGGACGAGATCGAAGTTTCTGGCGTTACCATTTTTTCTACTCAAGAAGTACAGGCGGCGTTGGTTGTCACTCCAGGTGAGAAGCTGGATCGCACCAAAGTGACGAAGACGGATGAGAATTTAAAGTCGATGTACAATGCGCACGGCTATGGTGCAGCGATGATCTCTACCCGACTCGTGAGGAAAAAAGTCCCCGACGGCGCATTCGAAAATGTTCTCGAAGTCGCAGTCAGGGAAGGGAAACCTACCCGGATCGCTGGCATCCATTTTGTCCCAGAGACGGCCATCAAAGACGAAAAGGTTCGGGCTTATTGGGACAAAGTCGCCCCTCTTTTGAATGCGAAGTTCGGTCTTAACATTGGCGACATCTTAGATCAGGAGCGTATCGCCGCGGGCAAAAGAGTGGTTCAAGATCTGCTCGCCTCCGAGGAGTTTGTCGGCGCCAAGGCGGAGGATGTTCGCTATATTCCGAGCGATGGTGTCGCTGGCTTTTCTGAAGCGAAAAACCCCGTGGATCATTGGGTGACTCTCGAGATCCACGTTGACCTTGGAGATCGAGTCAGCTTCGGGTTTCGTGGCAATACGGTTCTTAACTTGAGTGAGCTCAGCGGGATCGTCGACGATCAACGGCACTTAGGCTTGGGTAAAGATTACGTCGGCGCGATTCGGTCCCAAATTGTCGATAAATATAAATTGGCTGGTTATGCAAACGTCAAGGTCGATGCACTTACCGTTGAAGATCCCGTTGAGTTGGAGAAGCATGTCACCTATGTGATAGACGAAGGGCCTCGAGTGTCGATCGACTCGATCTCGTTTGACGGCAACCAGGTTTTTTCCATCGATCAGCTGCGAAGCCAGTTTTACGCGAAGGCTTCCGTGCTGGTTCAGCATGGTTACTATTATGAAAAAGATGTTCAAAAAGCCGCCGAACTCGTGATCGATTGGCTTAAGTCTCGAGGTTACCTGGGGGCGAAACTCGTGACGGTGAAATCCGAATTTCCCCGTGTTCCAACGACAAAGGCCCCCGGCAGTGAAGTGAAATTGACGATCTATATCTACGAAGGTGATCAGACCATCGTCCAAAGCACGACCTTCGATGGGGCTAAGGCGCTGTCACCGGATGCGATCCGAGAGATTTTGAACGTACAGGTGGGCGGACCCCTGAATCTATTCGCGTTTAGCGAAGGCATTGACGCCCTCAAATCCGTCTATCGCGCAAAAGGCTATCTTGATGTTCGCATCTTGAATGAAGGGACCGACTCCGTCATTCGATATTCAGAAGAAAACCGCTCTGCCGATATCTCTCTTGAGGTCTCTGAAGGCCCTCAATATCGGGTGAGCCGTTCGATTGTCGAGGGATTGGAAAAAACAAAAGAGGACATCGTCCGGCGCGAGTTCAAATTCGTCGACGGACAAGTGTTATCTGAATCTCAAATTTTAGAAACCGAAGCGGTGCTTCGCCGACTCGGTATTTTTTCGACCGTCGCGATCCATGCGACAAACGATCCGACTCGCGAAGGGTACAAGATAGTTCGTGTCGTGGTTCAGGAGGGGAGTCCGGGTTCCGTCGGCGGCGGTTTGGGGTTCCGCAATGACCTTGGGATTCGAGCTTTCGGGCAGACGGATTACACCAATCTCTGGGGTAAAAACCACACGGTCTCGTTGAATTTGAACGCGAATCGGCGTCTGGTGGATTATGAATTCATCGAATATCAGGCGCAATTGAGCTATATTTGGCCTTGGTTTGCAATACCTGAGCTGACTTTTCGACCTGCGGTTTCGCTCTCTCGCATTCATTACATTTTGCTGGATGCTGATAGTAGCTCTGCATCGCTGACTTGGGATCGGAAACTTTTTCGGGATTATAATATCACGGGGTCGTTTTTATATAGCTTGGAAAGCATCACCCAATACAACTCTGGAACGGCGATCGACAATCAGCAGTACCTCATCGGCGGCGTTACCCCGAGTATCACTTGGGACGCGCGGGATGACCGTTATAGTCCGACGACGGGATGGTTTTTGTCGGCCTCCTTTGAGTATGCAGCTCCCTGGTTATTGTCTCAAAGTGACCCGGCTTTGAGTTATTATCGCTTTATTACGCGCGTGGATCGATTTATCCCTGTTTCGCGAGACATCAGCCTCTACCTGAGTGTACGCACCGGATTTGAGAAGAGTTTGGCCCTCCCTCAGACCGTGAACGGCGTCGTCAACCAGTCGACCGGAGCCATCCCAGTGATTAAGCAGTTTGCCTTGGGCGGGATCGGGAGCCTACGAGGTTGGAATGAACAGGAGCTCGCCGTAGCTTCTCAGGTGACTATTCAAGGCACTTTGGCCTATGTTAATTATCGAGCCCAACTCGACCTTCCATTCACTGGATCGCTGCGTTTTGGCCCTTTTCTCGATATGGCGAACCTCCTGATCGACGAGTTTTCGTTCACGGATCAGATGAACGTGGGGACTGGGTTTGGGTTTCACTATCAGACCCCGGTGGGCCCTTTGAGCCTCGATTGGGGTTTTAAGCTTGGCCCGGTGCCGGATAATCACATCTATTTCTCAGTTGGGATTATTTAGGGGTTTCCTCTAAATATAATATGAGAATCCATGTTGACTTCAGAATCGGGGTCCTGTAATTCCATCACCCTATGTTGCAGAAAAGGTCTTATCAGGCGAAGCAGTCCGGTCCTCATTTCTTTGAACAGAAAGGGCCAAACGCACCAAAATGGTTTGTAGTCGATGCCAAGGATCAAGTGGTCGGCCGTCTCGCGACGGTTCTTGCCCGGGTCATCATCGGCAAACATAAACCTTCTTTTACTCGTCATGCGGATGCGGGCGATTTTGTGATCGTGTTAAACGCGGACAAAGTTGTTTTCACCCGAGACAAGTGGAACGGCAAACTTTATCGTGAGCACAGCGGTTACATCAGTGGCCTCAAGACGAAGACGGCAAAGCAAATGCTCGAATCCCGTCCCGAAGAGATCATCCGCCAAGCCGTTTGGGGTATGATCAACAAGTCTAGCCTCGGCCGCCATCAGATGAAAAAATTGAAAATCTTTACGACGGCGGAACATCCGCACGCAGCTCAGGACCCTCAGCCCCTTCCGGCTGGCGTCACTCGTCGTACTGTGGTCTCTCCGACCGCTAAGAAAAAACAAGCACTCTAACTTTTAAGAGAGCAAACGTCTCGACGTTTGCGACAATAGAGAGAAAAGGATTCAGATGGAAAAGCAACAGCATCAAGTAGGGAAAAGAAAGAGCGCCATTGCCCGCGTTTATCTTCGTCCACGCGCAGGCGAAACCGGCGTGATTCGTATCAACAATCGTTCGATGGAAGATTATTTTCCTCGTCCGTCTTCTCGCCTGATCATCATGCAACCGCTCGAATTGACGGCGACTGTCGGTCGTTTCGACATCCTTGTGAATGTTTGCGGTGGCGGAAGCTCTGGCCAAGCAGGCGCTGTGAAGCACGGGATTTCCCGCGCATTGCTTCTCGTAGATCCTACTTATCGCCCAGTCCTAAAGAAGGCCGGCCACATCACTCGCGACTCCCGCGAAGTCGAGCGTAAGAAGTACGGCTTGGCTGGTGCTCGTCGCCGTTACCAATACTCCAAGCGATAAAATTTTTCGGTGTAGGGTCGGGGCACGGACCATCCATGGTCCTATTGAGCCATCCATGGCAAACCCCGACCTACATGAAAATTTTTTCCCCCTCTACACTCTGGTTGTTTCGCACTTTTTTCTTTGTGCTGAAGCAAAATCGCTCTTTGTAATTCTTGAACCAAACCGGACAGAACTCTTTCCATGAAGACTCCGGGTTAATGCCGTACCCGCCGCCCTCCTGTCATCGCAAGTAATAGGATAACAATGCAGCTATCAAACACAAAACCCTGGCAGCAATGCAGAGTGTCCAGTTTTTTGTTTTAAGTTTTTCAAGCCGAATCCGATACTTAAAATAGTTGTAGCTATTTTTCATATTAGATCACCTCCATTCTATTTACCGATAGGGTGGAGGTATTTCCATATACGCTGTCCGGTTTGGCGTTTGCTCCAGTGGCAAGACGCGTTCCAGCCCCCCGGCGGCTATTCACTAGTTTCAGTGTGAATTTACGACTCGCGGACTTAATTCCAGATCACGACCGGCAACCCACAATATTTTGTTTAAGCGGCTTTTTCGCCGTCCGATTCGGCCTCATAAGCGAGCGCCATGCACTCAACTGCCCGCCCATATTCGTGCGCTGCTTTGGTTCGCTCGGCGCGGAGAAGTTCGTTTGCATACTCGGGTTCTTCAAGGACCTGCAGGTGTCGGCGTGCGCGCTGAAGATAGTGACTCATTTCGGGCGGCATTTCAGTCAGGCCGGGCGGGATGTGATTGATCAGAGAGTCCAGAAGATCTGCGGTGGTGTCGCTTCTTTCGCGAAGTCCATAGTCGTCTGGTTGCCCCCCTTTTAAAAAAGGGAGTTCGTTTGCTCGGGGCTCAAGGTAGCAAAGCTTTGCTTCGAGCCAGAACGCGCGGGCCAAGTGCTTGGTCGCCCGTGCCCAACGTTCTGCTGAGAGACGGTCGTTCCTGCGGAGAGCGTTGAAAGCTCGTCTGTAAAGAGTGATCACCTCGTCCGAATTAACCCCCGGAATCCCGTGGCGATCCCAATAATAGGTGGTCGCGGCATCGATGACCGAATTATAAGCTTTGCGGAGTTCGTGTTCGGCATTTTCAGGGCCGTGAAAGTTTCGAAGTTTTTCGTCAACGTGGCGAGTCATGAGTGTTTTACCTCATCCACGTAGGGTGCAAGCGAAGTTCCAAATCGTTGACGCGGTTGCCGAGATACCGTCATACTCTAAAAATGGTTTGGGCCACGTATAAGGAAAAAGTGAAGCGGCTATCGCTGCGTATTGTTGATGCACAAAAGCCAATCCGTATTTTGGATTCTATCAAATGGGATCCGGCAGTAGAACTGGCACTGAAGAAAAGTCATTTCAAACAAATGCCGAAGGTCGATGCCGCTTATTATGCGAAGATTGATATCGGTTTTGATCCCAAGGCTAAAATCAGTGAGCTTGAAGACTTAGCCACCGATATTCAGACTTCGCTGGGCGACGGTGATGCCGTGGGCGAACTCCTCCTGAAGATCACTCAACAATATATCGACGTGGTTCACCTTCTTCTCGCTCGGGGTACTAAACAGTTTTGGGAGTACAGTCGCAAACTCTACGGCTCCCCCAAAGATGCGATGTTTGACGAGCGAAACACCATCAGAGACATGGGGCAGTTGCTTTATACGATTCTCAATGGTTTTGATGATCGCGCGCTGGGCGTTGAATATAAAAAGGATGTCGAGGCCGGTGAAGTCGTTCGCATCCTGAATGATCGGTTTAAAGCTTATTTCCCGAACAACTCGGTTGAAGCGCGGTTGTCTGACGGAATTTTGGCGGACGCTGCAGCGGGCGGCGACGTAGTTAAGATCCGAGAGGGGTCGCTTTTTTCAACTCGAGACGTGGATATTCTCGAAGTTCACGAAGGATGGGTTCACGTCGGGACGACTCAAAACGGCCAAAATCAGCACGTGGCGAAGTGGTTGTCGAAAGGCCCCCCTCGTTGTTCAGCGACGCAAGAGGGATTAGCGGTGATCATGGAGATCTTCTCCTTCCGAACTTATCCTAAACGCGCACGCCATATTAACGATCGGATTTTGGGTATCGACAAGGCTGAAGACGGCGCCAATATTTTGGAGCTCATTGAGTTCTATCGGACGGAAGGCTACGACGAGGACGAGTGCATCGCAAACGCCAAGCGGGTTTACCGAGGTGGGGTGGTGGAAGGCGGGGCGCCTTTTACGAAAGATATCTCGTATTGTAGGGGATTTATTGAGAATTATAATTTTATGCGGGCGGCCATTAGAGCGGGAAAGCCCTACTTGATTCCTTTCCTTTTCACCGGCAAACTTCATGTAGATGATGTTCCGCTTCTCTATCAAAAGTATAAAGAGGGGCTCATCGATGCTCCTCAGCTCTTGCCGCCCCAATTTAAGGATCTGAATGGCGTGGCTGTGTGGATGAGTTTTTCGAGTTTCTTAAACCAGGTCGATTTGAAGCGCATTCAGGAACATTATGATAAACTTTTTAAGAGTTACTTATAAAGAGGGAGAGACAGAAATGAAACTACGCAATGGAATGCCTAAAGTATCGAAAATCCAAGTCATCGTCGGTGCTCTTTTACTGACAGGTTCAGTCGCAGGTGCGACGGAACTTGCGACGGTGAACGGCAAGGTGATCACGGACAAGGATCTCGTCTCGGCTCTCGGTGGTCTGAATGAAGCTCAGCGCAGCAATGCCATGAAGGACATGAATACTCGCCGCCAGGTTTTGATCAGCGTGATTGATCAAGAGCTACTGACCCAAGAAGCTGAAAAAGAAAAGCTCGATCAAGACGCCGAATATAAGGAAGCCGTGGCTGGGTTTCGCAAGCAGTTCCTTGCGAACCGGATTTTGCAAAAGAACTTAGTGGCGAAGTTCACGGACTCTGCGGCCAAAAATTATTACGAAAATCACAAATCCAAGTTCAGCACTGACCAAATTCACGCCATGCACATCCTCGTAACGGATGAGGCGCAAGCGAAGGATATCGCGAAAAAAGCGAAGGAGCCAAACGCGGACTTCCAAGAAATGGCTGAAAAGCTCTCCAAAGATCCTTCTGCGAAAAACAATCGAGGTGATCTCGGGTTTTTCGGACGCGATCGGATGGTCCCTGAGTTTACGGATGCCGCTTTTTCAGGCAATCCTGGTGACATTATCGGCCCAATTAAAACGGCGTTCGGATACCACATCATCAAGGTTGTGGACAAACACATCGGCCAGCCTATGACTTATGACGAAGTAGAGCTGAAGGTGAAGAACGAGCTTCGCAATGAGCTCATACAAAGCTACGTCGGCAAGCTCAAAGAGCAGGCTAAAATCCAGGTTCAAGACAAGAATCTAAATAGCCTCTAAGACTCGCGCAGACTTTAGTTGTAATCTCTCGCGGTGATTCCGTATTTCTGCAACTTGCGGAGCAGGGTCTTTTTCGGGATATTCGCGTGAAGCGCAGTTTGATTGATACGTCCCTTGAAGGCCTTGAGGGCCGATATAAGGAACTGTCGCTCGAACTCTTCTTTGCTTGCTTGGAAGTCGAGACGATTGATGTCAATTGCCGCTCCTACAGGTCCGGCAGTGACTTGGATGGTTGCGATCGACTCGTCGCCATCTCCGTCGCTCTCGTCTGATAGAAGGTCGTCGTCGTCGGTTTCGCTCGTGGACGTATCTTGCGCCGTCGTGTGAAGCGACCGGCCGCCCGTGAGGGTATCAGGCAAGCTCGAAGGGGTGATCTCGGTTCCTGATTCAATGACGAATGCATGTTCGATCACGTTCTCAAGTTCTCGAATATTCCCTGGCCATGCGTGGGCTTTGAGAAGCTCCATGGATTCTTTGGAGAGGTTCGTGATCTTTTTATGATGCTGATGATTGAACTTCTCGATGAAATAAGTGGCAAGCGCTGCGATGTCGTTTTTTCGCTCACGCAGTGGAGGTAGGTGAATTGGGAGCACGTTCAAGCGGTAGAAGAGATCTTCACGGAACTCTCCTTTTTTGATCATTTCTTCTAAGTTACGATTCGTCGCTGCGACGATACGGACGTTCACTTCGACTTCGCGGTTGGCGCCTACGGGAGTGAAACGTTTTTCCTGAAGGGCTCTCAGGAGCTTAACCTGCATACCGGCTGAGATATCGCCGATCTCGTCTAAGAAGAGAGTACCGCCGTCGGCATATTGGAATTTGCCGATCTTGCGACCATCGGCGCCGGTGAAGGCGCCCTTTTCGTGACCGAAGAATTCGCTCTCAATGAGGTTTTCAGGGATGGCCGAGCAGTTGATGGTGACAAAGCGATTGTCCTTGCGAGGGCTGTTGTGATGCAGCGCTTGGGCGACGAGTTCTTTGCCCGTGCCGCTCTCACCGCGGATCAGAACGGCGGTTTCAACTCTCGAGAGTTTGTCGATCACGCCGAAGATGCGTTTCATCTCATTGCTTTGACCGATGAAGTCCGTACCATTGGGGAGCCTGAAAACCGGCGCCGACAATGACATGTTTCGCACCAAGTGTTGAGCCTTGAGGGCTTTGTCGACGAGGTAAACGAGGTTTTCTGCTTTGATTGGCTTTTCGAGATAATTGTACGCGCCTTCTTTTGTGGCTTCGACGGCATCGCGGACGTTCGAAAAGGCGGTCAAAATAATCACGATAATCGAAGGATCGTGAGCCTTGATCTCCTTGAGAGCTTCCATCCCGCTCATTTTCGGCATGTTCACGTCAAGCAAGACGAGCTGATAGTTGCCCGCGCGAACGCGATTGACGGCCTCTTCGCCGTCCTTAGCTTGATCAACGAGATAGTGGTTCTCGGATAGCGCCGTTGAAACGGACATTCTCAGGTCTTCTGCATCATCTACAACTAGAACTCTAAACATATTCATCTCCTTTATACATCTCGGGCCGGCTACGCCTGCCCTGGTCATCTATACATCTCGGGCCGGCTATGCCTGCCCTGGTCATCTATACATCTCGGGCTATTACGATTTCTCCACTATGATGAGTGAAGGTTTTTCGCTTCGACTCCGTTTTTTAAAACTGAGGCCCATCTGTTTCGGACTAATCCCTGCCACGGGTGAAGGCATGGCCTTCAGAGGAAGGAAAATTTTGAAAGTGCTGCCCACGCCGGGTTCGCTCGTCACGTCGACGCGACCCTGATGAGCTTCGACAAAAAACTTGGTCAAATACAACCCGAGCCCGGTGCCGCCGACCACGGTAGTTGTGTCGTTCTTTGCGCGATAAAACCGGGAGAAAAGTTTTTCACGTTCTTCCGACGTCAGGCCGATGCCTTGATCGCGAACGGAGATCTCAACCCAGACGTCGACTTCGCGGGATTCGATGCAGACCTCTGACCCCGCGGGGGAGTATTTGAGTGCATTATCGACGAGGTTGTTTAAAACTTTTTTAATCAGTTGCGCGTCCAGTTTGATCGGGAAAAGCGGTTCCAAATTGCTGACGAGACGAATCTTTTTGGACCGAGCTTGAGCTTTGAAGTCCTCGAGGATCTTTTCGATGATCTGATTGACGTCCTTTGACTCCAAGTTCAGGTGGAGGCGGTCGGATTCGACTTTGCTGAGTTCTAAGATACTGGAGATGAAGCGGTTCAGTTCATCGGTCGAGTTGACGATGTGATGTAAAGTTTCTTTATCGCGATCAATCAGGCGTTCGTTGGCTTTTCGAAGGAGTACTTCCGCCAATCCTTGGATTCGTGCAACTGGAGTTTTAAGGTCGTGAGTGACGAGGGAGAGGAAGTTAGATTTCAATTCCTCGACTTGGGTGAGGACCTCGTTTTTGCGTTGATAATCCCAACGCTGTTTGTATTCGCGAATCAAGCGGTATGGAACGATGAGATAATATGAAACGAAAGTACCAACGAGCGGCGAGCTCTCACGCAACCAAATCCCTTTTTGAAAAAGAATTTGGCCTACCAATAAAAGAAGAAGAGCGAGACCAATCGTCGAGAAAACTCCATAAAGAGGGGTAAAGGTCATCACGCAACCGATGACGATTGCCGAGCTCACAAACGTTGAAAGCCAATTGATCCACTGAGGGGCTCGTGCGACGCCCTCGTTGTGGATTAAGGAGTCGAGTATATTGGCGTGAACCACTAATTTAGGACTTGTAAAAGAGGATCTTGAAAAAGGCGTAAAAGCGAAGTCGCTCGGATCTTGGCGGAACAAAGAGCCGAGCAGGATGATTTTTCCATTCAGAGCATTTGGAGGCAGATTCCCGCGCAAAACGTCAACAAAAGAATAATGAGTATAAGGAGCTACGATATCAGCGTGGGAGTTTACGCCCGGTCCTCCGTGGTACATGAAGAAAAAATATTTTGCTTCAATCTCAGGTACCGAATAAGTCCCATTCGGCAACTTAGCAAGCCCAGGAGCGGTCCCAGAACCGAAAAACGACGAGTCTCCCGACGCTTGAGTGCTAGCTTCGCGCAGGAGTTGAGCAAATTCAGTGTGAAAAACTGCATTTCCGTTCAGCTGTGTGAGTGCGCGACGAGTGATTTTGTCTTCGGCGAAGACATTACCATCTTTGTGAATGACTGCAATCGAGTGACGAAGAGAACTAAAGGGATAGGGTGGAACGATTTCGCCGGTGACGTCAAAAGGTGTTCCGATGAGAACGGGGATCCCGCGGGATTCGAATCGATTCGCAGCATCTACGAATCGATTGGCCCACTCGTCTTTGCGAGTGAGATCTGGGTTGGCGAGATTAACTTGGGTGAAGTCGATAATATAGCCCACCCCTTTTGGATTGAACTTTTCGAGCGCTTCCATAAAGCGCGCGTGGATATCGAGTGGAAGGGGAGAGATTTCGTCCAAGGCCTTGGCGCTCTCTTCGTCCAAGGTGATCAAGACGATTTGTGGGTCGGCTTTGGGCTGTAAACCGTGAATCATCCTGAAGTCATAGAGATTCGCTTCGAGCAGGTTGAACTCGACGTTCGAAAGGATCACCGTCAGAAGCATTGCGCCCGCAATGATCATGAATGGCTTTTCAAGTTTCTGCATTTTGGTGGTCCATTTTTCAAACATAGGCAAATCCAAATGGAGCAAGGGC
>Ga0206856_10333_pt1 | contig 13134 bp, 9 predicted proteins | sample Alteio_BWOrgCont_48_FD_152630 | JGI IMG/M metagenome (GOLD analysis project Ga0206856, IMG submission 152630) | Enriched cells from forest soil in Barre Woods Harvard Forest LTER site, Petersham, Massachusetts, United States -... | ecosystem: Environmental > Terrestrial > Soil > Temperate forest >...
GCGTGTCGATAATGTCGAATACCAGCGGCGTGTGCACAGGGATGGTGGGGTGCAGGCTTGAAGCTGGTGCCCATGCTTTGTAGCGCACACCGGCGACCTGTACGTCTTTTTCGCTGGTGGGTTTTAAGGGCAGGGCGCGGCCATTACAGGTGACGATGTGGTGCGGTTGCAGAAAACCCTGCACACTGACTTGCAAGCGCTCGACCGATGAATCAACCGAACGGCTGACGCCGCTGCCGCTCATTTCCTCGCCCATCACCGGCCACGGTTCGAGTGCCATGCTGAGTGTGAGCGTGATGTCGCCGATTTGTGTGGAACCGTATCCGGGGAAACGGAAGGTAAAAAACGGTTCGAACCATTCGGGGGCGAAGGTGTAGCCGCCGGTTTTCAGGAGCTGCAATACGTCATGAAAATCTTCGCGGACATAATGCGGCAGCATGAAGGCGTCGTGCAGTTTGGTGCCCCAGCGAATGAGTTTACTGTGGTACGGTGTTTTCCAGAAATGGGCGATGCAGGCGCGCAGCAGCAGGCCTTGCAGCAGGTTCATTTGTGGGTGCGGCGTCATTTCAAAGCCGCGCATTTCGAGGAGTCCGAGGCGACCACGGGTGCTGTCGGGGCTGTAGAGCTTGTCGATACAGAATTCGGCGCGGTGGGTGTTGCCGGTTAAATCGACGAGGAGATTGCGCAACTGGCGGTCGACCAGCCACGGCGGGATATGCCCTTTATCGGGAATTTTCTGGAAGGCGATTTCGAGTTCGTAGAGCGAATCGTTGCGGGCTTCGTCGATGCGTGGCGACTGACTGGTTGGGCCGATATACATGCCGGAAAAAAGATATGAAAGTGATGGGTGATTTTGCCAGAAGGTCACTAAACTTCTCAGCACATTCGGGCGGCGCAGGAACGGGCTATCTTCCGGTTTTGCTGCGCCCATGACGATGTGGTTGCCGCCGCCAGTGCCGACACGCCTGCCGTCGAGCAGGAATTTTTCGGTTGAGAGACCAGCTTTGTGCGCTTCGTCATAGACGGTGGAGGTGATGGTTTTGAGTTCCTGCCAGTTGCTTGCCGGATGGACGTTGACCTCGATTACGCCGGGGTCGGGCGTGACGCTGAAGCTTTGTAGGCGTTGGTCGGCAGGTGGCGTATAGCCTTCGAGCACGACGGGTATTTTGAGTTTTTCGGCGACGGTTTCGATGGCAGCGATGAGTTCGAAGAAATGCTCGATGTATGTCATCGGTGGCAGGAATAAATGCAATGTCCCGCCGCGCACTTCCGCGCACAGCGCGGTTTTGATGAGGCCGTTTTTATCTTTGGCGAATGCCGGTGCAGCGATAGATTTCGCAGCGCGTTTGGCGAGGGATTTGAGAAGGGTTTCGCGCGTTGGCAATGCGTCCATCTGATCGAAGGTGCTGCGATCGGGATATTCTTCCTCGGGCTTTACGATGGGGAGGTTGGAAAGTGGCAGGCGCAAACCGACTGGGGAGTCGCCCGGCAATAAAATCAAATGGCCGCTGCGGAATTTCCACGGGTTGCTGATCCAGCCTTTGCGTTTGTAGGAGAAATGCAGCGGCAGCACGAAACCGACGGGTTCGTTGAGGTTTTGGTCGAGGAGTTTTTGCAAGCGGGTGCGCTCGGCTTTTTCATGCACATCGGCTTTGAGGATTTCACCTTCGATGGGCAGGCGTTGTTCTTTCCACAAATAATAGGCGGTGTCCTCGCGGGCGGGGAGCACATACGACGCGGGGATACCAAGTGCAGGCGCTAGTTCCGCGAGGAATTTTTTGGCGGTTTTTGCGGTGTGGCCATAATCATGCGCGGGGTCGGCGAGGAGGTTGTCTTTTTGCCAGATGGGGTTGCCGTCTTTGCGCCAGAAGCAATTCATTGCCCAGCGCGGCAGCAATTCACCGGGATACCATTTGCCCTGGCCGAAATGCAGCATACTGCCGGTGGAGAAATGTTGGCGCAGGCGTAAGAGTAAATCGTGGCTCAGTTTCTTTTTTTCATCGCTCATCGCGGTGAAATTCCATTCATCGCCGATGCGGTTGCTGGCGGAAACAAACGTCGGTTCGCCGCCCATGGTGAGGCGCACGTCGCGTTTTTGTAAATCGGCGTCGACTTTTTCGCCGAGTGCATCGATTTTTTTCCACTGCGCATCGGTGTAGGGTTTGGTGACGCGGGCGCTCTCATAAATACGGGTGACATCCATTTCGTGGGTGAGGGTGGATTCGCAACGCTCAATCGTGCCGCTGATCGGTGCGGCGCTGGAGGGGTTGGGTGTGCAGCACAGTGGAATATGGCCTTCACCGGCGAAGAGGCCGGAGGTGGGATCGAGCCCGACCCAGCCAGCGCCGGGAAGATAGACTTCGGTCCAGGCGTGCAAATCGGTGAAATCAGTATCGGTTCCAACGGGGCCATCGAGCGGTTTGACGTCGGGTTTGAGCTGGATCAGATAGCCGGAGGCGAAGCGCGTGGCGAGGCCGAGGTGGCGCAGCATTTGACAAAGCAACCAAGCCATATCGCGGCAGGAACCGCTTTTTAACTTGAGTGTTTCTTCGCAGGTCTGGATGCCGGGTTCTAAACGCACTACGTATTTGAGTGCCTGATTCACCTGCTGATTGATGGTGACGAGGAAGTCGATCATTCCTTGCGGTGTACGGTTCACGCTGGCCATGAATTGCTGCAGCAATTTGCCTTTCTCCTTGATTTCAAGGTAGGGAATCAGCTCTTCGGTAAGCAACGTTTCATACGTAAACGGGAAATGCGTCGCGTAATCTTCGAGGAAAAAATCGAACGGGTTGAATACGCGGATTTCAGTGAGTAAATCGATTTCAACGCGAAATTCTTTGATCTTTTTAGGGAAGATCACCCGCGCTTGATAATTGCCGAACGGATCCTGTTGCCAGTTGATGAAGTGTTCTTTAGGAAGAATATTGAGAGAATAAGATTGGATGTGAGCATGCGTATGCGGCGCTGGGCGCAGGCGAATCGTCTGCATGCCAAGCGAAACCGAATGGTCGTAGCGATAGTGCGTAACGTGATGTAGCGCGGCTAGTATTCCCACGATATTTCGTTTCCTATAGCTTTTTGATACATACTTTGTTAACTAAGTTAGTAGATTAATATCCTGATTGCACCTGATTAATGGAGAATCCTTGAGCGATATTACCAGCGATATTCTTGCACTGAGCTTTGACAGCGTAAGTTCCCCCTCCATCAAGGTAAAATTACCTGAACAGCTGTATGGTACGCATCCGCTGGGCTGGGGCGTGGCGTGGTATCCGAACGATAATCAGGCGGCGATCGTCAAAAAAGATCCGGTCGCGCGCGGCACCGATATTCAGGTGGAAGCGCTGGCGGACTGGACAAATTTTCGTTCTACGGTATTTTTCTGCAAAGCCAAAGGAGCGGCGCGCGGCTATACACATCATGAAACACAGCCGTTTTCACGCAGCTTCGCCGGGCATGACTGGTTGTTCATGCACAATGGCGATCTGGATAAGCAAAGGTTAGCTGCGCTGCATACCGATAAATCGCGGTTTTTAGAGCCAGTCGGGAAAACCGATTCGGAGCTCGCATTTTGTTATTTGCTCGGAAAAGTCATGGAAACCGAAGCGCGCAAACTCGCCGATGTCCCGGCGGAGCTGATGCTGAGCTGGTTTGAGCAGCTCGATGCGCTCGGCAGTGCCGATATGTGCATTTCCGATGGCGTGACGATTGCCTGTTTTTATGGCACGAGTTCGACGCGCAAACTCTATTATACACGGCATCAGCCACCCGATCAGGTGTTGTCGTTCAATTCGGAAACCATGTCGGTGGATTTGACCGATCCGCGCGATACGTACCGCACAGCGTTTATGATTGCATCTACGCCGTTTGATGCCGGAAGCTGGCTGCAAATGATGCCGGGGCAGTTGCTGATCGTGCGGCGCGGGACGATTGTGTGGAACAGCCAGCCCAATACCAGCCAGCTGGCATTGTCGCTGCCGCTGCCTGCCAACCAATCGCAGCAGAAAAGCTCGAATTTTGGTGCGCAGCAGGCGGAACAGGCGCAGCTGCATCAATCCGTCGTCAATTTACGCTCGATCACGCAGACGCCGGAAGGCCAACTGCTGGCGTATCGCACGTTTGATATTACGCACACGACCGAATACACCTACACCGAACCGGTGGAGCACAGCACGCATACGTTCCGTTTGCAGCCGGTGGAAGATCCGGTGCAGGAGGTGCTGAGTACGACGTTTGCGATTTCCTCAGGCGGCGAAGAAATTTGTTATGAAGATGTGTTTGGCAATCAATCGATTCATTACAGCATCAACGCGCCTTACACCAAACTCAGCATTGCCAGCACCAGCCGTGTAAAAGTGTTTGCCGCGCCGCCGGATGATCACAGCCTGTCGCAACGGCGTTCGACGATTCCGCTGGTGTGGATGCCGTGGCAGCGCCAGATGATGACGCCGTATCTGTTGCCGCCGGAATTGCCGGAAACGCAGCTTCGCGAGTTGACCGAATATGCGATGAGTTGTGTTGAGCGCAACGATTATCACCTGATGGAAACGCTCAAGGACATGAATTTGAGCATATACCGGGATTATAAATACGTGTCGGGTAGCACGTCACTCAACACGACGCCGTTTGAGGTATATACGCAGCGCGAAGGTGTATGTCAGGATTTTGCGAATTTGTTTATTTGTCTGGCGCGGTTGCTCGGAATTCCGGCGCGTTACCGCATGGGATATATTTATACCGGTGTGAATTACGAAAATAAAATCCAGTCGGACGCGTCGCATGCCTGGGTGGAAATTTATATTCCGTATGTGGGCTGGCGTGGGTTTGATCCGACCAATGGTTGTATGGTGTTCCAAGATCACGTGCGTGTTGCGTGCGGGCGAAATTATCTGGATGCAACGCCGACCAGCGGCACGATTTTCAAAGGCGGCGGCACAGAAACGCTGAAGGTGGAAGTGAAGATGAAGGAAGTGGTGGCATGATGGGCATCTTTTTGTCATCCCTGCGAAGGCAGGGATCTTGTAGGTCCTATAGGATTCCTGCCTTCGCAGGAATGACAATAATTCAAATGGGTGACAATGGATTTTGATAAGTACCAGACCAAAAACTTCTACGATGAACTGATCGGACCGGACGGCAAACCGCGTCGGTTATCGATGCCGCTGATCGAGCAGATCAATGCGCTGCCGCCCAAGGAATTACGGCGTTTGCAGAAAGCAGCGGAACTGGCCCTGTATCAGCAGGGTATCACGTTTAGCGTATACGGCGATAAAAAAGGCACCGAGAAGATCATTCCGTTTGATATTATTCCGCGCATTGTGCCGGGCGATGAATGGGCGATATTGGAGCGTGGGCTGAAGCAGCGCATCGAAGCGCTCAATCTATTTATCGATGATATTTATAATGAGCAAAAAATTCTCAAGGATAAAATTATTCCGTCGTCGCTGATTCTTTCATCCGCGTGTTATTTGAAGCAATGTAAAGGCCTGAAACCGCCAAACGGCGTTTGGATCCATATCACCGGCACGGATCTGGTGCGCGATAAGGACGGCAAATATTATGTGCTGGAGGATAATCTGCGTTGCCCGTCCGGCATTTCGTATGTGTTGCAGAATCGTTCCATCCAGAAGCGTACATTCCCTAAGGCATTTGCCGCGATGAAAGTGCGGCCTGTGTCAGATTACGGCGATCATTTATATAATACGTTGCGCCATGCGGCACTGGGACGTGGTATCAAAAATCCGAATATCATCGTACTGACTCCGGGTATTTATAATTCCGCGTATTTTGAGCATACGTTCCTTGCCCAGCAGATGGGTGTCACGCTGGCGGAGGGGTCTGATTTGGTCGTGATCGACGATCACGTGATGCTGCGCACCACCAAGGGATACGAAAAAGTAGATGTGGTGTACCGCCGTATTGATGATGAGTTTTTGGATCCGAAGGTGTTTCGTAAGGATTCGCTGCTCGGTGTTCCGGGCATTATGGAGTGTTACCGTAAGGGCAATGTCACACTCGCTAATGCGCCTGGCACGGGTATCGCTGATGACAAGGCGGTGTATGCGTATGTGCCGCAGATTATCAAATATTATCTGGGTGAGGATGCGATTATTCCTAACGTCCCCACGTTCGCCTGCTGGAATAAAAAAGAACGCGAATATGTGCTCGCGAATTTGAAGTCGCTGGTGGTGAAGGCAGTGAATTTATCGGGCGGATATGGCATGCTGATCGGCCCGAAATCAACGCCCGCGGAGCGCAAGGATTTTGCGGCAAGGATTGCAAAAAATCCCCGCGATTATATTGCCCAACCGACGTTGAGTTTGTCGCGCACACCGACAGTCTGCGGTGAGAAAATTGAAGGCAGGCATGTGGATTTCAGGCCGTATATATTGTATGGAAAATCAATTTTTGTGCTACCGGGTGGGCTTACGCGCGTGGCGCTGACACGTGGTTCGCTCGTGGTGAATTCATCTCAGGGTGGTGGCAGCAAAGATACGTGGGTGTTAGAAGATGCTTAGCCGCGTTGCGAGTTCGATTTACTGGATGAGCCGCTATCTGGAGCGGGCGGAAAATGTGGCGCGGTTTGTGGCGGTGAATGCGCATTTAATGCTCGATATGGGGTTGGCGCCCGATCACGCGCAGTGGAAACCGCTGGTGACGACGTCAGGTGACGATGCTGATTTCGCCAAGCGTTACAAGGAACACAGCGAAAAGAACGTGATTTATTTTTTGACGTTCGATGATAAAAATCCCAATTCCATTTTATCGTGTGTTAGGTCTGCGCGGGAAAATGCCCGTACCGTACGTGAGGTGATTTCCTCGGAGATGTGGGAGCAGATCAATTCACTGTATCATCTGGTGCAAAAGCACAGCCGAAAGCGCAGCGTAGGTAATTTGCAGGATTTTTATGGGTATATCCGTGCGTCGAGCCATTTGTTTGCAGGGCTTTCTGAAAACACGATGTCGCATGGGGAAGGCTGGCATTTTGCGCGGTTGGGCCGCATGCTGGAACGCGCCGATAAGACTGCCCGCATATTAGATGTAAAATATTTTTTGCTGTTGCCGAATGCCACCTATGTCGATTCGCCGTACGATGCGGTGGAGTGGGGAGCGGTGCTGAAATCGGCGAATGCGTTTGAAATGTACCGCAAGCATTTTCACAGCATTAATTATCGAGATGTCGCGCATTTCCTGATTTTCGATCCGGTTTTTCCGCGATCGATGACGTATTGCGTGAGGAAGGCATCCGATTCGCTTCAGGCCATCCTGAGGGATTTGGAAATCAAAGTCCCTGCTACGGATGAGATGTTGAAACTGCAAAAAACACTGTTATCAACATCAATTGACAGTGTGTTGAGCAATGGGCTGCATGAATTTATCGATATTTTCCAATTCAATCTGAACGTGGTCGATCAGGCGATTTACCATTCGTTTTTCGCGCGTTAGAGCCGTCGTGTCAGCTGGTAATTCATGAGGCCGGCGACAACGCTGGATGGCAGGTCGATCATCATTAACTTGAATAATTCACGGTGTTTCTCGCAATTATCTGAGGGGTCCGTTTCTTTGCAATGGAACATTTTATCGCTCATCTGATTTTCAAAGTTATCCACCATACCCGGTTTTACAGCATTGATGACCGCTAACGTGCCCATTGCCGTTGCGAGACCAAGCGATTTTCCAAGCACTACTTTTTTAAACTCTTTTGCATCGTGACGGCCTTCCAGCATCATCTGGGTGGGAATATGCGTGGCAAAAGTGGTGCCCACCATAATGATTCCTTTGAGCAGCACCGATGCTTTTTGCTCTGCGCGTTTCATTAATTCAGCCGGATCTTCCGGAGTTAGGGGGTCTGGGTGTTCGGCGGCATGTTGGCACATCCTCGGATAAATGAATTGTTTGGCGACAAACTCTTTGATGGGCTGGATGAGTCCCGGGTGGTTGCCAATCAGCCACACGCTGCCAAGCGAGGCGGCGGAGCTGACGGCTTCGGCCACGGCAATGGACGTGCCCAGCGAAGCGTGATGCGCCGCTCTCATTTCCATTTTCGGTGTTGCTGTATTCATAACAAATTTCAGGGGCGAAGAGTGCCGCCAACAAAAGATTGAATTCCCTAGGATAAGTATACCAAAAATCCGGTTAGTAATTTGTGAATATTTGATGACAACGGCGAGTGCTACCGCCCGGGGAAAATATAAAATACCCAATATATTGATATAAATAAAGAATATTAGCATATAGCCGTTATGCCGATTTTCTCTAATCAGCCTCTTCCAGGCCTGCGCATTGCGGTGTTAGGTGAACTTTGACCCAAAGCGAGGGCAAACAATAGAAAGGACTCCAACATGACGCAATCACTGCAATTTTCGGCGGTTAACTCCTACGATCTGGCAGCGCAAATTTCCAGCGGCCAAACCACTAGCCAGGAAATCGATCTATCCGGCAATACGCTGTGCGGTTTTTTCTTCCCATCGGCGTTTACCGGAGCATCGCTTACGATCATGGCGACGACGGTCAGCGGCGGCACGTACCAGACTGTCGAGGTCGATGAATTCGGCAGTGGCGATTATACGATTACGGTCACTGCGAATAAATTCGTACCCGTCACCAACCTTGCCATAATTGCTGGCCTTCGTTTTATCAAACTTGTCAGTGCCAGTAGCGAAGCGGCCAATCGTACCATTCAACTGGTGGTGAGGCCGGTATGAGCAGTTTGCTGATGTTGTTATTCCGCCGTCTTTTGGCCGCCATACCCACCAATGCGTATGTGGCAGAAGATGGCGTCACCCCCTATGTCGCCGAAAACGGCGTAACCTATTACACAAAGGAATCCTGATTTATGGCAAAATCGAAACTGAGTGCCATCGCTTCCGGTGGCGCGTATAATTCCACCACTGACGTCGCGGTGATCGTTCGCAATGGTGTCGCCGATTATCTGGCGCAATTTCCCGCCGGGCTCGGTTATTTCAACGTTTTAGATTACGGTGCGAAGGGTGATGGTAAATCGCTCACCGATGTCACGACCACCTCCGGCAGCGCCGTCATCAGCAGCGCTTCATACAGCTTTACGTCAGCCGATGTCGGTAAATATATCACTGTTGCCGGGGCGGGAGCGTCGGCGGCGGTGCTTAATGCTACGATCAGCAGTGTCAGCAGCGGTCATGCGACCTTATCGATTACCGCCGGAACCAGTATTGCCGGAACCGCAGCAGTGACGTTCGGTACGGATAACGCAGCCGCGATTACCGCAGCGGTGAATGCCGCCAGCGCCGCCGGAGGCGGGGTGGTGAGGCTGCCGACCGGGATGTTTGTGGTGGCGTCCAAACTCACATGGCAGTCGAAAGTAAGTTTGCTTGGCAATGGCGCTGGCGCGAGCATTCTCAAATGGATCAGCCTTAGCGATATGGGCACGGGGCAGGAGGCGGTGATTGCCGGGATTTATAATTCGGTCAGCACGCCGTTTGTCGACTGTATGTTTTCGGATTTTGAAATCGACTGCCTCGCCGCGACAATGACCACCTATTCGTATCTCGGGAAATGTATCGTCTTTACGTTCATGCTGCGGCCAGTATTCCGTAATTTATATTTGCATGATAGCCCCGCCACCGGCCTTGGCGTCGATTTCTTACGCGATGGTATTATTTTAGGCAATAAAATCACCAATGCCGGACGCCTCAATGACGGCACTGGGCATGGCGGTTCCGGCATTAGTTGGGAAACGGGTGACGGCACCAATGTTGAATTCACCTATGTTGCCGGTAACGTCATTATTAATGCCTGTCGCTTCGGTCTTGCCAATGAAGAAGTCGATCCGCTGGCGACTAACGTTCAGCGCTCAATTGTCACCGGCAATATCGTGCGCTGCACTAACACCACCGGCTCGGGCATTCAGGATAACGGCATGAGCGGTTCGATCATTACCAATAACATCCTTACCTCCATCAATGCGTCCAACACGGGATTCGGTATTTCAGCGGGCGGCGGAACCAGTACTTACGATACCGGGCAGCAGGGGATTATCGCCAATAATTATGTCACCGGCTGGAATGAAGGCATCGTGCTTGACGGCGTCGGTTCTATTTCACCCTGCGGCTGGTCGGTGACCGGCAACACGGTGTATGCGCCGACGCAATACGGTATCCTTGTGCGCAATCTTGGAACGAACATGACCGATAGCGTTAACATCACCAATAATTATGTGAGCTGGTGCGCGTCGGCAGGGATCGCAGTGATTTCAACATCCGGCACGCCAACGTTTAAGAATTTGAGCATTTGCGGCAACACCTGTTCCAATAATGCCACGGTGACGGCATCGGATTCGCACCGGGCGGGGATATGGCTCGATGGCACGGTGACTGGGCTTAATATGCAGAATAATTATTGCTTCGATAACAGTTCCAACACGCAGAAATATGGCATTTCGTTCGACACCGGGTTTACCGTGAGCAATGCAAAAATCAGCGGCAACCATGTCAAAAACAATACGACGCAGGGGTTCAATATTCTTGGAACGTTAAGCGGCTGGATCACCGATAACTGGGGATATAATCCCATCGGCACGTCAAGCGTTACGCCCGGTGCGTCGCCGTGGACGTATACGGCAGGCAACACGCCGGAAATACTTTATCTCTATGGTGGCACGGCGAGCAGCGTGGTCAAAAACAGCGTGACGATCAGCACGGGTTTAAGCTCCACGGTGGCGCTTCCGGTGCATCTGCAACCCGGTGAATCGGTGACGGTGACGTATAGCTCTGCGCCGACGGCAGTGAAGGATCAGCGTTGACGATTGCCACTGCTTTGGTGTAGCCAGACAGGATGCTCTACAAAAAAATCCTGTATACGATGGGTCTGTTGCTTGCCATTTATCTGGCGGCGGAGGCATTGTCGTTCGGCGCGTATTACATTGCGGAAGAGAAATTATTTTCTTTTGCCGATATGGCGGCTCGCCGGATGACAGTACTTGCATCCTTAAAAAGCAGCGAGGAAACGAAAGAGACCTCGCCGCAAGGAACCGTGCCGCATCCGTATCTTGGGTTTGTCTACGATCCCACTGTAGAAAAAAATCCGCTGATGACGCCGTATGGGTTTCTGGCGGAGCGGGATCCTATCGTCGCCAGCAAAGAGGCGGATACCGCGATTGTCGCCATTACCGGCGGGTCGACGGCGGAGCAGTTTTTCGGTTCGGCGCATGGGGTGTTGCATTCTTCGCTTGAAAAAATGCCGCAGTTTCAGGGCAAAAAAATCGACATTATTATGCTTGGGCGCGGCATGTACCATCAGCCGCAGCTGGTGACGTCGGTTGCGTATTATCTCATGCAGGGCGGCAGGCTGGACATGCTCATTAATCTCGATGGATTTAATGAAATCACTGGCCCCACGGAAGAACAAGCCGATGGAATTTATCCGGCATATCCGTTCGCGTGGGCTGAAATATTTTCCGGGCAGGCGAACGCCCCGAGCCCTTCTAAACTTGCGGATGTGCTGATGTGGAAACATCTGCGTTTACTGGCTTTGGATGTTTTTGCGCCGTGGAATTTCTCGATCACTGCTTCCACCGTGTGGTCGCGTATCGATCATTATTGTGATGAGAAAACAGTGCTGGCGGAAGGCGCTTTGTACAGCAATGATAACAAAAAATTACCATATTTTATTACCGGGCCGGATACGCTCAACCATCTCTCCACTAAAGAAACGGTGGCATTCGGTGTGCAGCTTTGGGAGCAGGGCAGCATTCAGCTCAACGCCATCGCTAAGGCCTACCATTTTGACTATTTTCATTTTCTGCAACCTAATCAATATGCGGCGGGTTCTAAGCCCTTGTCGGACGAGGAAAAGCAACATGCGTATGAACCGCAAAACCCGCGCTATTCCTACATAACGGATGCCTATCCATTGCTGGAAGCGGGTGTGGAGCGTTTGCGCGCGCGCGGCGAAGCGGCGTACAGCCTCACCGGAATTTTTAAAAATGAACCCAGAACCGTGTACTTAGATGTCTGCTGCCATATCAATCCTGTCGGAAACGAAATCATGGCTAATGCCATCGTCCAGCAGATCACTGCGGATTATGTTCGCCGTGGCGTAGCGCATTAAGGCGTTTTAAGCTGCGCAGCCATGCTTGTTTCAGCAGTTGTTTTACCAGATACAACGGCACCGGGTATGGGCGCAGGAATGTGTTTATTGCGGCGCGACCATCGCGTTTTTTAACCGACAGAATCAGCAGCCGCCATTGCAGGCGGCAGTCGATGCTCAGATAATGTCGGCGCAATGCTTTTTGTTCGGGCTTATTCAGGGAAAGCTCAGCAAGCAGGGCGTTATCGCATTCGCGTAACGTCAGTAAATCCTGTTCGCTGTGATGGCTGCTTAAAGAATCGGCGCGCACAACGCACATATATCCCTGCGGCGGAACAAGCAGCAGTCGTGCGTTTAGCCCCAGTGCCCGCGCATAAAACTCATAATCTTCCCCGAGGCGTAAATGTTCGCGGTAACGTAAATGGTGCTGTTCCAGAAAATGCCTACGCATCAGCGGCTGGATAAACCCCATTTCCTGACGGTTTTTGCCAGATCGCGTGACATTGGAAAGCACGAATTCTTCAAAACCGATGATTCGCGGTGTGGTGATGCCCAGCACGTTTTTTCTGGGACCATTGATATTATTTTCAGGAACCTGCCATAAATCATCGGCAACCAAATCATGCCCTTCGCTAAACGCGAGCAGTTTTTTGATACGTCCGGGCAAGAAATAATCGTCGGCATCCAAAACGGCGATCCATGGGGCGGTGCTTTCGTCGATAGCGCGATTGCGTGCGCTTGCTGGGCCATTATTGCGTTCTTGCACTAAAATTTTTAACCGCCCGCTGCCATCGTCAAAACTTTTCGCAACAGCAACTGTCTCATCGCTGGAGGCATCATCGACCACAACTACTTCCGTTACTTCCGGCTCCGCCAGCGCTGACGCAACAGCGCGGGCGATGGTCGCACTGGCGTTATAAGCGGCGATGATAACGCATACGGTGGGGTGCATGAAATCCACACAAGAAGTCTGTTTATAGGCTTAATTTAATATGATAGCAGTGTAAGTGGTCAATATAAAAGGATAACCATGAAAAAAATCGCGGTGTTTTGTGCGCTGCCGCC
>Ga0206856_10334_pt1 | contig 13024 bp, 14 predicted proteins | sample Alteio_BWOrgCont_48_FD_152630 | JGI IMG/M metagenome (GOLD analysis project Ga0206856, IMG submission 152630) | Enriched cells from forest soil in Barre Woods Harvard Forest LTER site, Petersham, Massachusetts, United States -... | ecosystem: Environmental > Terrestrial > Soil > Temperate forest >...
CTTAAGGCAACGGTAGCATGTAGAAAGCGAAAAGCCATTAATGGGTCATCGGTTGATTGATGTTCTAGAAGAAAAAACAAATAGCCTGGCGTATTGTGAATGCGGCATTGATAAATAATATCGCTATGAATCTCACGCAGATCAGGAACGATAAAACTTTTTTCTGTTAGCTGTAAAGAATCGATATCAACGGTGTTATAAATATCCGGCTGTAAATAAATTTTAAGGAAATCTATTGCTATCTTCTTTTCTTTAAGATTCCGTTTGAAAAATTTGTCGTGTGGTTGATGGATAATAATGGTCATTTCTTGCTATCTTTGTAATGATTTAAGTAAAACGAAGTCTAGTTAAACTGGATAAAATGTATTAAATTTTTTACAGATATAATATATACCATTATACTATCTTAAAACTAAGAATGTATATTCAATATCAATGACTACTTTTAAGACACCGTTTGAGGAGCTCTATGGTACGACCAAGTAAATTTATAGACGCGGATGGTAAAAAAACCGTAAAGCCTTTCACTTTATCCTTAGATGCTAAGTTATATAAAGCTATTAAAATATTAGCTGCTGAAAAAGAGATTAGTATGAACGATCTTGTACGAGAAGGCATTGACTATGTGTTTAATAAGTATAAAAAGAAAAAATAATTGACAATACATTTTTAATGGCATAACATTTAAAATGTACTTATAAAGAGCGCTAGTAATTAGGATTACTACTCCTAGTTACCAGCTAACCACAATCTACTAAACTGGAGTAAATCATGGCTAACGTCATACTAGATCAATTCGTCCATCTAAAACAACCCGCTTGTGACTATCTGTCGCAAGGCCATCAAATTTCTTCCCATTTAACTGACCTCAAAGAAGCCATCGTAGAGCTTGTATTTGCTATAAATGCTTTTCTTACATCGAGCCAGCAGCGGCTTAGTAAGCATATCATCCCTGTCGATAATCTCGAAGCACTGCATCTCTGCCAGATTCGTGGCATAGAAATATTACGTGAAGCGGCTAGCGAACTCGAATCATATAAAGGATTTGAAGTGTATTCAGCTGCCCTGACTCAAATGGAGGTGGCACATGTCTAAAACTCTCTACAGGCCTATACAACATGTAGCGCTTGGAAAGCACTTGGATACCAGCCATGCTGCTAGTTCATGGCAAGCTTTTTCAAATTTCGTGAGTGAAAAATCTGAAATTACCACCGTAGAAGCAACAGCAACATCCGTCTGGGAAAAAAGTCGTTGGTGTATTTCTGAAAAATACGATGAGCTTATCAAAGATGCTGTCTATGAAGGCTATGATCGTTATGACGATTTACCCGAAGATCTGCAATATGCACTTGTTCTAGAAATTCTCAAAACAGAAAAAAGTTGTATCTTCTCTGACGCTGACCAAGATTCAGAGCTTGCCGACTGTATCGTTCAGATCATGCTGACACGCGGTGAACCATTTAGCTTCGATGCTTTGTATGAGCACCTAGTTACGCACTTTATCCATGGTAGATCAAATAAGCCGGCTTATTTTGCTGATACGATTAATGGCGCATTAGCCGATCAGATGCAAGCGAATCATGCAGCCCTGGAACAAGAATCTCTGTATGGCGATCCTGATGATATCGATGACGATTATTATCAATCCTTCCAGGAGGTGGCCCATGGTTAATGCTGCACTTCCTAACGTTTCAGAAAGTATTAATCCAGGAATTTATAGCATTTCTAATGAAGCGTACCACCAAGGACCAGGGATTAGCCGTAGTGGTTTGATGGAATTGAAACGTTCTCCTTATCACTATTGGTACAAGCATATCAATCCTGCCTATGTAGCAAAACCAGCAACGCCTGCTCAGCTTTTCGGGCATGCGTTTCATACGCGGGTACTAGAGCCTGATAAATTTGAAGGCATTAGCAATATCCTCACCAGTTATCAGAGAAAATTGTTTGGGGATTTAGAACCCATGTTAGCTAGCTTGAAGCAAAATAAGCTTGCTTGGGGGCTGATCGAAAATGCACAAATGGAGCAATCTCTTTATTGGCATGATCCTGATACGGGGATTTTATGCAAGTGTAGGCCGGATATTTTACGTCAGAGTTTAGTCGCTGATTTAAAAACCAGCAATGATGGCAGTGCTTGGTCTTTTTCAAAAGCTATCCTGGATTACGGTTATCACATTCAAATGGCGATGATCCGTGAAGCGGTACGAATAATTCAAGGCATTGATTTGCAAAACTTCTGGTTTATCGTCATTGAAAAATCGGCACCCTATGTGGTTTCAACGTATAAGCTGGATAAAGCTGCATTAGACAAAGGGCTGGAAGAATTTAAGTTCTTGCTTCAGCAGTATAAAGCGTGCTTAGCCGCTAATGATTGGCCGTCTTATGCCGTGCAAGAAATTTCTTTACCCCGTTATGCATTTAATTAGGAGAATAATATGTTATCCAGTACACCATCCAATGTAATACCTCAGTCATGGTCTGAAGCCATGCAATTTTCGGCAGCTATTGCGAAAAGTAGTTTTTGTCCGAAAGATTATCGTAATAGACCTGAAGATATTTTAGTAGCGATACAAATGGGTCTAGAGGTTGGATTAAAACCTATGCAGGCCTTGCAAAATATCGCGGTGATTAACAATCGTCCTTGTCTATGGGGCGATGGTGCGCTTGCTGTTGTTCAAGCCAGCGGGCAATTGGAAAGCATTGAAGAGACAGTACAAGGCGATCTACAAGCTAATGCTGTGGCCACCTGTGTTCTCAAGCGCAAAGGGATGCACGCAGAGACTAAGCGACAATTCAGCATTGAAGATGCGAGACGAGCCAAGCTACTTAATAAGCCAGGTCCTTGGCAGGATTATCGTGGTCGTATGCTACAGATGCGCGCTAGAGGTTTTGCTTTGCGTGATGCATTTGCAGATATTTTAAAAGGATTAAATATTCGTGAAGAAATGGAAGATATTCCTTCAGAAAAATCTGTTGTAAATGTCCAAGAGAATCAATCCTCATTAATTCAAGAGTTAGAAACGCAATTAACCTCAGAAACATCAGTACCAATACAACCTGAAAATACAGAATTACCTACTATGCCTAGTGGTAAATACGAAGGTCAATCTGTTACAGAAATTCCCGCTAATTATTTGCAGTGGATTGTTGCTAAAAATCATCAACACAAAGCAATTGCAGAAACTGAATTAGTACGAAGAGCAATACATTAAATAAATCATAATCCGCCAGACCCCGTTCAAGGGGGACAGCGATAGTGTGCAACTAACACCCTACCGCTGCCTGGCCACAACCAATTTCGGAGAATTGATCATGGTTACACCAAGCTTATATCGATCGCTTGTTCTAAGCAAATCACCTTGTCTTTACATATATTTTTTTAAGCGCCGTTATTGTCTGTATAAACAATTATTTAACGGTATAAATTGCCTAAGAATACAATTTCCCCGTTTTCACTCTGCACTTATTATAGCCATAGTCAAAATAAAAAAGAGCATGAACAATCACGCTCTCCACATCGATAAAGTACAGCAATATTTTGCCGATGCTAACCATAAAAAACTAATTGGAGTTGGCCATGGCTATTAGCCGATTAGCTCGGGATGAAGCTTGGTACAAATTAATTTCTCTCGAAGAACAATACTACAAAGCAATGGCAATATTTTGTTTATCTGAAGAAGGTATTAGCTCTCCAAATAAACATGAAATTAATGAAAAAATAAGTTATTTATCGCATATTTCACCTAAGAAAACGGCTTTAATTTCTAAGCCACTGACACTACGTGAGTTAGAGTGTATTTATTACGCGTCTTGTGGAAAAGAAGTTAAAGAGATTGCTCTATTATTTAAAAGAACCGAAAGTTCCGTTATAAAAATTCGCGCTTCTGCTTGTCACAAATTGCGTTGTGAAAATATACCTGAAGCAATCTTTGTAGCGACTCAACTCGGTTATCTACCTCTTAAAAACAAGCATCGATCAGTCAAATCTAAAGAACCCGAAGAGGTCGAAAATGTCACAATCTAAAACAATGTTCCAGTTCCCGTCACACGAGGAATAACAAAAAATGCCTACTAACATTGAAAATAACAAAAAAACGGAACAGATCCAGAAATCCTTAGCTGCGCTTAAAACACGATTACAGCAGGCCAAGCGAACAGCAACGAAATGGGACCTGCACGTCTGGCACAGTCAATACTCAATGCGAGATGAAGGCATACACGCCTTAGAAGACATGCAATTTATTGCTGTCGATGATTTTCAATCTGTCAAAGCCCTTGTAAAACTGGAACAGTTCTTTTCACGATCTGCTTCGTTAAGTCGTTTCGCTTTTCCGCATTATAAATCGTGCATCCATCCAAACCTGCTCACCTATGTTGAGATTGAAGTGCAACTGGATGCGCTAGCCGTGCAATCTAATGAATTAGCTTATCGTGGGCATCACTTAGCCGCCAGTGAAGCAAAAAGCGTTGTTTTTCATCTGAGTAATCTGAACTGCTGGTATTTCGTTAAACAAAACATAGCGTATGACGACTATCAAGCCTGTGCCTTGCAGATTCTGAATGAAAGCAGAGCTATTCTGGAACACTATCACCGCTATAAACACATATTAGGCAATTTATTCTTGCTGATTTTAACGGCAGGCACCGCTTTTGTCGTCAACAAAGCGGTTAATGGTCATTTTCTCTTTTTCAAACAAACCGACAGTGCAAAGCAGATCGATGTACTCAGCCAGATCATCACATCTGCTTTCCCCTTATCTCAACTTGCATGAAACACACATTAATAAGGAGCCATTGTGAAAGCCAGACAACAAAAAGAAAACGTTGCCAAGACACCGCACAGGCCATTACCGCTGAGTTCGGGGTGGCCCTTAGTTAAAACCGCATTGTTGATTGAAGATACGATATTAATTCAATATTTACACAATCACTATTTGCAAGCGCTCGGCTTTATTGTCGATATTGTGAGTACACAGAAGGCAGCGCTGCATCATGCCTTCAAGCAGCGCTATGACCTCATTATTGCGGATTTAGGTCTTGCCGACAACCAGAATGAAACCCTCATTCGTCACCTTCGTAGTACTTTTTCACTCAACAGAACTACACCCCTGATTGTGGTCACGGCGACCGGTACTCAAGACATTAAAGTCCGTTGTTTAAAAGCGGGTGCCAACGCATTTATGGTCAAGCCGGTGTCTAAATCGGTACTCGAAAAAATCTTATACACATTAGGCCATGGAAAGCCGTCTTTTAACGAACTTGAGCACCAGCCATCATCAAAATAAGCAACCCAGGAGACGTTATGCCCGAAACCTATTTTAAAGATTCGATACGCGTACCAGAGAAAGAGGCGGCTGTTCTGATGACAGTGATCAGTCTAGAAAACCATCTGCAACAGGGTGCTCATTGGAGTCAGTTTTTAAATTTAGTCGATCACTGCTTTGAAGAAAAGAAATTAGAAAAACTGATCATTATCACAACAGGTTATCTTCAGCGACATTATTTTTCACTGGGATTAGAATCGCCGCTGGAAGAGGCAGCCATTGAGGAAAAAGCACACGCTATGGACCATAAATGGTTAGAAAATCAGGGTTCTCGTTTAGAAAATGTAAAAATACCGTATGAAGTTATCCATTGGCGGGCATTACTAAATGAGAAATCCTTTGACGCTTTTCTGCAACAAATCAAGGCTGATTATAAGGACAATAAGGAATTCAAGCACTTAGTTGATGACCACGTTAACCGCTATGTTGCAAGAAAGATCTCACATTACTGCAAAGGAAACGATCAAATCGACCGTAATTATTTTTATAACATCGCCGTTGATTATATTCTGGAAGAGTGTGCCGCATTAGGTCAGCTGTTTTGCTGTCGCGCTGATTTGCTCACTTATCCGCAGAGCATCAACCCACCCGCAAACTATGTTTGGAAAAAATACTTTCGCGATGAACCCCTACGCTATGTGCGTTATGAAACAAAGTCTCTGGAACCAGAGCATCTTCCTGCACCGACAGTACCCAGCGCTTTATTTAAAGCTAAAATAAACGATACGTTTTTGATCTATATCATCGAGTATATGTATAACCTTTTAAAAAAAGAGCATTGGAATGTGACGCAACAATATCGGTTTATGCAAGGCGTTGATCGCTTGATCGCAGCGATTAATGCTGAGCATTTCCCATGTGACACTTCTCCAGAAACCATCACCCTAACCCGTAGGAACAGTCTATGATTCCCAATAGCATTAAAGAGATTACCAACGCATTAGATGCGGTTTTCCCTGCCAATCTCTTTCTGGTTAGCGAAACTGGGAAAATTCGCTGGGCTAACCAACGCTTGCTGGAGTGTAGTGGTTTTTCTAACATCAAGGCCATAAAAGGCAAACATGTCAGTTTATTTGGTGAGCAAGAATGGCGTCGTACACAAAGAGTAGCTGCATCACAGCAAACAGAGACCGCCTACGAAAATCATCAGGGAAAAGATTTTATTACGCTGAAAACACCTTTTACACAAGGCGGATTTCGTGGCGTCATCGGCTTATCCTTCGATATCACAGCACTAAAGCAAGCCGAAAAAGCGAAAGAAGAATTTTTTCTGAATATGGCCCACGATATACGTACGCCGCTAGCCGGTATTATTGGCACTTTGGAAATGCTGGATGAGGAGGAAGTGGATCTGAAGACAAAGAAACGACTCGCCGACTGTTTACAGGCCAGCCAGCAATTATTAGCGTTTTTACAGGATGCACATGAGATCTCACAAACACATCAAATGCTAGACTATAAGTCCTGTAATATACGCGCGCTGCTTGACGATACCCTGCTGTTATTTAACGCGGCCGCACAACTGAAATGCCTGAGTATTGAAATCGACTGCAAAATAATTGATGTGATCACCGATCGGTTTCGGTTACAGAAAATTTTAATTAATTTTCTTAGTAATGCGATTAAATACACGGAGCAAGGCCGTATTACAGTGGCTATTATAACTACCAAAGCGAATCTCATTATTAGCGTCAGCGATACCGGTATAGGCATTGATGACGCTCATCAAACCAAGATCTTTGAAAAAGGGTTTCAAGTGACGCCTGCGTATCAACAACAGGAGTATTCCGGCATTGGAAAAGGGCTGTATTTAGTGAAACGATATGTACTCGAGCTCGGTGGGACGGTTCACTGCAAAAGCCAGTTAGGCAAAGGGTCAACCTTCACCGTAGATATTTCGTTACAAAAAATTAATCCGGACAGAAAATATAATCGTTCAAAATATGACGTCTAGTCAATATAAAAAATATAAATTATAATTTTCTTTTTTAATCAGCAGAACACATATAAATCATATTTTTAAGATAAAAATAGTCGAAAAATACAAATCAAATAAAAGGAGTCAATTATGCCAGATCTTGCCACCATCTTTAATACTGCATGGAATAACTTTGAACAAACGGGCTGTTTCCAGTTAGCCGATACCGCATTAACATTGAATCAGTTAAATAAGATACAGCGCTATATTAAAAAAAATCCTCCACCCCTAGCCGATAATATTGCCCATTACCAATTTTATCTAAGCAACGTTAAACTCATTCCTAACTCTACACAGGATCAGATTTTAACCGGATCGATTACAGAACATAGCATCGGTCATAAGAGTGGTCATTTTGTTGATTTACATATCGTTCAGCTCGGTACAAACCGCCACGATAGCATCACGTTACAACCTACCGCACGAGAAAATAATTTAACGAGACAACAAGGCGTGTTTGAAGAGACCTTGCTCAATCTATTAAGCCAAAAAAATGCCTGGAATGCCATTAAATTAGACAACGTTATTTTTGAAGATAGAAGCTCCTGTTTAAGTCAGGGTTTTTATAATCATTTACTGAAAAATTTGACTGCGCATCCAGAGGTGCTAAAAGATTTCAGCGTTACTCTACCATCATCCTTTATCGACCAGAACGTATTGACTCAATTTTTTGCGATGAACACGGGTTTAGAAAACCTAAAGTTAGCATTCAGTGAAGTAGATAGCATAAATTGGCCGGCACTTGGTTTTGCTCTAGAATCACATCCCCATCTTAAGTACATTAGTTTTGGAGATACTCGGTTAAATGCAGCTGCTTACCACACCTTATCGGAATTACTTCATAAAAACTACCACATCGAACAAATTGAGCTAGCAGAGCCTAGCCATGAAGCACTTATGATACCGCATCGTGTATTAGTAGAACGCTTATTAAAATCCTGTGAAGAGCGATTCAAGGAAGAACAAGTAACGCAAGCCAAACTGATTAAGATGGCCACTCAGGCCTTAGCAAAAGGCGATACAGAATGTTTTGCCCTACTACTAAACCAGCAATCCGGACCGCTAGCAATTACTGCAGAGGCCTGGTTGGAAAAAGCATGCCAAAATTTACCCGCTTTGTATAGAAATCATGCTAACCACGTTCAACAGTATGCTTCAGATTTTCGGCTAGACTTACAAAAGCCATTGACGGAAGGTCACTCTAAAACCGTAGGCTATGATTTATTAGAGAAAGCTTTTGCAGAAAACGATAGTAAAAGTATTATTTGCTTAATAGACGCTGGTGCTAATCTATTAGAGCATACAGAGGACGCTAACACACTCATCAGACAACTGTTTGAGGGTGAAAAATCACCTTGGAAAACCAAAGTAGTTGAATATTTACAAAAAGATTTAACCCTATTGGTACCGGCTGTTGCCCAATTGACGCCCTTTGTTGAAGTGCATGGTCATCTGAATGAAATTAAGTTACATCTCGATCGGTATCTAACAAAGCTCATGCAACGAGCGAGCTGGCCGTCGTTTTTAAGATTGATTACGGGGGTTGCATTTCATTTTCGGGATAGAAAAGTGGAATGGGAACGGGCGTTAGAAAATCTAGTGGATGGTATAGAGGCCAGTGCTGATAAAAAGCCTGAGATCGATTATGCGGCCATGGATACCTTGCATCAGTGGATAAAACGTTTGCTTCATGACGCGCGGGACGCCAAGCGCAGCTGGCTGGGCCGTTCTGAACTAAACAATGAGCTGGAACGTTTAGGGACTGAATTAGAAACCAAAGTCGATGCCTGTAAGACAGCACTGCACGAGAAGGAAGTGACACACGCACAAGCAAGATCGCAAGAGCAACCGGAAAAAATAAAACAGTTAGAGGGTGAACTGAGCTCGCAAAAACAAGAGCGCGCTGAAGACAAAGCAGAATTCGATGAAAAATTAAAAGCACAGCAGGAAGAAATCAAGCAACTGCGTGAATTGATGCAACGCTACGTGTTACAGACGACATCTAACCAATCTACAGCTACTAAAGAAGAAATATCAAATAGCGAAGAAAAAAACGTGCGTACTTTTTTTAAGCCCTGATTCCTACTTAGAAATAGATATGCTAAAAGAGGTGTATGTTGAGTACTGTTCTGGAAGCGAAAGAAAAGCAGCTGGCCAAAAAGTCCAAGCGGCGCCTGCGTTGGTTCTCTGCTAAGCCTTTATACTCGTTTATCTCTGTTACTCCTGAGTTAAGCGAAGATGCACCCCTGTGGGGTCGCGTAGAGATGGATTGGACCAACGTACGGTTATTAGGTTTGAAACCAGAACAATTGCAAGAAGAGCTGCAGCGCTATTGGGCAAAACCGAGTTGGCGACAATGGTTCCAGAGGTTGTTTACTTCAATCAATCAACAGCTCGAAATCTGGTTTTATTACCAGCAATGTTTAGCATTGCGAGAGATAAAACAGAGCGAGCCAGAAATAAATTTCGATCTGAGTGTTGCAATACCCCTGACAGCCAGCCAATGTGTGATGGAAAAATTATCGGGTTGGCTTATCGAAGATGAACTAAAGTTTGAAAATTATCTGAGCAGATGCTCGGCTCGGTGGCTAACGAAGCATTTTGAAGCAACGCTAGGCGATTATACAGAACAGCGTAGCAAAAAGTTTTATCAAAAGCTCGAGAAGGAACTTAAAGCATCCAAAACAAAAGATATGACCAAAATAACGGAGGAAATACAAGCGGCATATCAGCAAACGGAAAAAATTATGTTGGCATATTTGTTAACGTGGTATCGAAATACCTATCCAACGACTCCCCATCAATCACGCGATTCAGTAGAGGAAACTCGTATGGTCGTGGCCGATCCTTTGGCAATCGCTTCTCCTGGGCAAATAGTGTCTCCAGCATATGGAGTTGTTGCTAACCAGGAAGAAAAAAGAGGGTTGAGCTCCCGAGATCCAGAGCTATGGACCAATGATAAACAGGCACAGCTAAGAGGTATTCTAGAAAAAAAACCAGACGATGTTACTCAGCAAGTAACTCACTTGTTAGAATACAGTTTAAGTACCTTCATTGGCTTTATCGAGCCTCAACTCCAGTGCTATCAGGATACAATTGATAATGCACTTAAGGTACAGGACGGCTATCAAAAAGCGCAGGAAGTTACGAAGTCTATGCAATCCAATATACTAAGCGCTTATCGACAAGGTTTGTTATTATTCCATCAGGATCACTATCACGCTTTGCTAAAGGATTTGAGTAGTGAGATGACTTGCAATTGGAATGGAATTTTCACCAGATACAAGCAATCATCGGATAACAGTTTGGCGAAGTTGAGTAATGGACAAGCACAGTTAATGAAGCATGTTAAGCAGTTTTCAACCAACAATTTAGCGCTAGACAACATTCAGCAAGATCTCGATCAACTAGAGGCGGACCGCCAAGCCTTTCGACAGGAATTCAATGACAAATTCAAAGCACAGCAGGAAGAGATTAAGCGACTGCGTGAATTGATGAACTGCTTTGGACTTTTCCAAGCAGCTAATGTGCCTGAAGATTCAGCTCAGCCCTCCGCCCCTGACGTAGAAGACAGTGCTAGCTGCCAGCCTTGATTTTCTATCTTGTCGCTTACTTTAGTTTTTTCTTGGTTTTTCTAGCCTGAGCATAAGTAATAGCAACGGCTTGTTTCTGAGGTTTATCGGACTTAATTTCCTGTTTAATATTTTCAGAGAAGCCTTTTTTAGTTTTAGCTTTTTGTCCTTTGATGAGTGGCATAACGATTCTGATCTTGCTACCCTATAGTGGACACTCAGAAGAGAAACGAAGAGTATAATTTTTGTTCTTTTTAGGGGTATGGTAATGAGCACAAGACAAGTCAGAAGTTATGATAAAGAATTCAAATTAAATGCGATAAGACTCCATTTAAGAAATGGGCGAGGATTTCAGCAAACGGCGGATGAACTTGGTATACCCTGTGGTACGCTAGTGGGCTGGGTTGATGAGTATAAGAGCCTGTTTAAAATCTTTTATAGATTATGTATGCTGATAGGCAACAAAAACTGTCTAAAGAAGATTTTTATGAGAAAGAGATACCCAAGCGATATCAGCAGAGAGCAATTTAAAAAAATCGAACCGCTCTTAACTTAGTGGCGAGGAAAAAAACGCGGCCGTGAAAGTTAGATTGATATGATATTTTTTTGTGCGATGTTATTTTTATTTAAAAGGTGGTTGTCAGTGGTGAATGTTACCCAGTGATTTATAGTGCTCCCCGTGGGGCAAGAAATGGCTATTCTAAGATAGCTGTTAGCACCTAAGTATAATAAACAATCTCCGCTGCCGGTTCATATACCATCTGATGCTCAATCGCTAAGGTAAGTGTTTGAAAGGCATCGACGGCATGGGATGTCCAGTCGTGCAGCGGATGGTCTTTGTAGATGTTGTTTTTCTCGTCAAAGACTTTGGAATAATTAGATAGGCAGTCAATTAATCGTATGGTATTTTCTTTGTTGAATTTGGTGCGATAAAGCATCCGTCGCATAAGATTAATGGCATCGATTTTACGCTGTGGTTTAGCGACACAATAAGCCGCTTCGCCTAGCTCCTGTAGAATATTTTGCGTACTTTTAGTCGTAGCTTTATCCCTGTTCTTACCGTCGTGGGGTAGAAAATGGCTGTGTAATCGCAAATGATGCTGGGTACAGAAATGATGTGCTGCATTGATATAGTATTGAATCGGATGATTATTGGCTTCAATAAAGTGGATGATAACGGGGTTATTCAGGTGATCAAATTGAGCAAGAATAACCGCCGTTGAATCGTTAACACCCAGATCATAAAAAGCATAAACAGGAACATTCGGTAAAATCAGTTCAGGGATAATTTTTTTATTTTCATCAAGGTTTAGCATTTCTTTAGAGAAGTACAGCCGCTCATGCTGCACGGTAATCACAGAATAATATTCTTGCTGGATAAGAAATTCAGGCATACCGGCTTTACGGTCTTCATCGATCATGGCATCCGTGATGTAACGATTGCCCGCTTCATCGATTAAACTTTCTACACTGTCCACGCGCCAGATCCAGGCAGGATTGGTTTTAATGGATTGCCAGTAGCGGTAGGCATGGTTCATGCCATTGAAAGTAGTCTGTAAAATAAACCAGCCCTTATTTTGGCGGAAAACGGGCATAAGAATGTGTAATACTCGTGGATCAGAGAAGGCATATTCAGAGAAAACAGCACCAAGGACGTTGACGCCTCTGAGTTTATCGGGATCGATGTCTGAACCTAACACACGAATGACGGAGCCGTTAATCAGCTGTATTGTCATATCTTGTTGATTGATATGCTGGATACAGCGTTTTGGAATCATGTTCAGGAAACGCAGACTTCTTCCTTCGTGTTGGTCATTTAATAATACTGCACCTTCCCACAGCACTAATCTAGCGCGTACATTAGTTGGGTAGATCATGAGATACAGACCAGGCTGTGTTAATGCGCCTTGAATGAGTAGATTCCAAGATTCGATTTCTTTACCTGAACGCCGTGGCCTCACTAGGAAAAAGCGTTTGTAGTGTTCAAGAAATAATTTGTTTTGTATGACTTGCTGGTAGGGGCGTAATGTGAGTAGAGGTAGTGTGATACGTTCACTTTTGCCAAAGTGGATAATTAAATTCCCTGCTTTATCTCGTTCCCAGACAAATTTATTTTTTATGCCTTGTATCAGCTTGATTTTTAGATC
>Ga0206856_10335_pt1 | contig 12941 bp, 5 predicted proteins | sample Alteio_BWOrgCont_48_FD_152630 | JGI IMG/M metagenome (GOLD analysis project Ga0206856, IMG submission 152630) | Enriched cells from forest soil in Barre Woods Harvard Forest LTER site, Petersham, Massachusetts, United States -... | ecosystem: Environmental > Terrestrial > Soil > Temperate forest >...
CCTGATCGCGGCGTCATCGTCGTCCTCGATCAGGTGACCGATCCGCACAATGTCGGGGCGATCTTGCGCACCGGGGCCGCCTTCGCGATCGACGCCTTGGTGACGACCGAGCGTCATTCGCCGGAATTTTCCGGCGCACTCGCCAAATCCGCTTCCGGCGGCTTGGAGCATGTGCCGATTTGCAGCGTCGTCAATCTCGCGCGGGCGCTTCAGGAGCTGGGCGATCGCGGCTATTGGCGCGTGGGCCTTGATTCAGAAGGGCCGCAATCGTTCGAGAATGCGCAGCTGTCGCGACCGCTCGCGCTGGTCCTCGGCGCCGAGGGCAAGGGCTTGCGCCGTCTCACGCGTGAGAATTGCGACGTTCTCGCGCGGCTCGACATGCCCGGTCAGATCAAGAGCCTCAATGTGTCCAACGCTTGCGCGGTGGCGCTGACGATCGCGCGCGCCAAGCTCGCAAGCGAAGTCTAGCCGGACCTCGTTTCGGCCGCCGTCATTGCAACTGTATCGCCGGCACGACCTTGGCGTAGTTGAGATCGTAGGTCTTGTTCAGCAGCGGATCGAGGGGCGTGCCTTCAGAGGCGTCGATGACTCGCGGTCGCCCATTCGGCGCCAACTTCGTCGCAGAAACCGGCCCTATGTCGGCGTCCGCCAGCTTGTCTGTCGTCGAGGCAAAGCGCGCTTCGCGACTGTTCTGATCGGCGAGCATTTGCGCAGGAACCGGATAGGTCTGCACCGGGCCTGGCGTCACTGTGTCGTCTGCCGCCGGGGCTTTGCTCAAAGGAGCGTCCAAAGGCGCATCATTCACGCCCTCCACGATGATGCCGCTATCCGCCAGGCCCTTGCCGGCGGCCGAGGCGGACAAAGGTCCCTTCGGCCCAAGTAAGGCTGAACGCGCCTGGCGTTCGGCGCCAAGCTTGACGAGACGAGGCGCCAAAGCGCCAGGCGTCGCGTTGGGCTTCGTCGCGCGCGGGGCGAGCGCGCCGAAGATTTTCGGGTCGGAGACGTCAAGCGCGCTCTTCTTCTGATTGGCGGGCGCGGCAGGCTGCGGCGCAAGATAAGCCCTCGGCAGGGCCCCGGCACGCCGGGGCCTTTGTCGTCGGCGGCGCTAGCCGCCGAGAGGGGGAGTGTCCCGAGCGGCAAAGGGGGCGGACTGTAAATCCGCTGGCTTAGCCTTCGTAGGTTCGAGTCCTACCTCCCCCACCACCTAACTATCTGATTTTGCGATATTTCCTATCAAACGACATAGGCCCGACATATCCGGGACTTGTAAGCTGTCACCGAGAAGGCCCAAAAACCTGGCCTTCCCGAGGGTTTGCGCCTCGCTTCCGGTCTGCCAGACCGAAAATCGAGGCCTCATTAGAAATTTCCGGCTCACCGTCTGGCGACCCTCAATTTTTCCTTCAAAACGCCGATGGCGTACTTGCCCGGACGAAGCGCGAAGTGGGCAAGCACCTGGCTAGAAAGGTGCCAAGTGCCAGAGCACTTCACAATGTATATCGCGTGATCGGCCTTTCGCCGGATCCTTCGGGATAGGCAAGGACAGCTGGGAAAGCGCATATCCCGCGGTTGCGACCTTCCTCAGCGACAGCGGAAAGACCCGAGTTGACCCGGAAGCGGAGCTACTGCCTCGCCTGAATGTAACGGCCCTGGATGTCGAAGATAGGCGACGTTGCTTTTCCGCCAGCATTCGCCATCTGGTCGAGGATTGGACGGATGATTCTGGCGCATTCCGCGTGAGTGGTCGGGATGGTCTCAAAGATCACTTCGTCGAAGTGAGACTGGTCCCTATCAAGGCAATCACTGAGATCGTCGGGCCACCGAGAATTTTGCCCACGCGCGAAGCTGAACCGTGCGCCGGCGACGCCGATTAGACTGACAAGCAGTGCATAGGGCGGGACAGCGGCAAGGTCATTCAAGTTCCGCATAATCTCGTAGATGAGAGTGTCGTCAAGGTTGAAGATGATCGGCGTCCCGGAGCTTCGCACTATCAGGGTCGAGTGCACGGTTTCGATGATGCCGTTCCGGTAGAGTTGGATATACGCGCGATGTTGGGTGACTTGTGGGTCGGCATTGGAGGTCTTGAGGATGCCATCAAAGTTGATGCGGGCGCCGTTTGCCGTCGAGGACCCAATGGGTACAGATGATCCGAAGTTCCGTTCGATCTGGCCCAGGGGAAGTGCCGAGGTCACATCGAAGGCGGAGAACGGACGATATGAAGGATAAGGCTGCCTCGGTTCATTAACTGAACCGGGGCTTGCCCCACGGCGATTTTGGCGATGCGGTCGAGGCGGAGGTTGCGAATGCGGTCCGCGAGCTGGGGACCAGAATTGAAGAGCGTCCGGAGTTCTTGGACGTCCGGCTCATATTTCCCGGCGGCCGAACGTGCCCAAAACCGGTTGCTGCCCTGGCGGATGATCCGGTGCGGCGGGTAGTAGCTACGAGGGACCCGAATGACGAGGACATTGCCACCTGCCTAGATGGGTACCGCGTGAAAGGCGATGTTCGCAATACGGGGTTGAAGACCGCCGCGGGCGACCTGCTCTATTCGATCGCCAAGAAAAGAATGGTTATCGGAACTAGGATCGGCCGTTTGACCATTTGCCTGCTGCTGAAGAGCCTTCGCTTCGCCGTCCCACTTGGTCGTCAGCACCCGTGCCAGCCGGGGTCATTCTTTGGTCTTACCAGAAGTTTTACGAAATCTAACGTATCTACATAATCATCGTGGTCCCACTCCCACTTGTAATTTAAACCGCTTCTGAAAACCATAGTCGTCGTGTCTTTGAGGAGAGTTGCTCGTCATACACGGAAAGTTAAAACTAGGGTCTCCGCCGCCGAACCGACCACCCGGAAAAGCTCCAATACCCCTATTACCTTTCCATAATTCAATGCTTTCAAAATACCCTGGACCAGATTGTCTGCCGTAAGAGGCAGAAAAGTCCCAATAAATATAATTCAGTCGCCCAAGATCTTTGGTATCATATTCTTGAATAATGACCCTTGGGTTTATAATATCACCCGTAGAATATCGTCCATTAACTATTGTGAAAACATCTCCGTTACGTCCATGCATTTCATAGATCTGACATCTCTCTTGATAAAACTCCTTCCACGGAGGGGGGAAACGCCAAGCCAAGAGCAATTCTCAATTGAAGGAGGACGGATCGCATCCAAACAAACCTGATTTGATCCATATACCGGCGAAGAACACGCCGCGTAAGTTGAAGAAGTGCAGAACAACAGAACAGGTGAGATTATGCAATGTAATAAAGGGCGAAACCTTATATAAGGTAATAAGGGGCGATACATTTCCACCTCCCCGAAAAATACTTGACTATATCATTTTGCGCGGTCTTGTTAAGACTTGTCAAGCGTAAGGTTGCCACGCCGCCACAACAATCGATCTTGTTGTGATACGGCGTCGCGTTGTGGAAAGCTTGGCAGGCTACCTGACGCGGCCCATCGCCCATCTGAATAGACCGCGCATCGTCTCGACGAAATGGCGGCTGGCGGCGGCGTGGGAGGCAAGCCGCTGACGAAGGAGTCTTTCGGAATTGGTTCAGAGAGGCTTGGCGGGCCGCGGGGATCAGAAAATCGGCACGCGGCATACGGAGAGCCGCTGCAACGGGGGACGCCGAGAAGGGCTATTCCGAGGCGAAGCTAGAAGCCAAAGCGGTCGACGCGGCGGTCGATGGGGTCGCATTACACGCGATCCGCGAATCGCGATCGGCTATCGATCCAGGCGTCCGAGCGAGTTACGAAAACGAGAGTGAAAGGTGCGGGGAACAGCTAAGAAGCCGTTGTCGATTCAATGCACCTAAATTCCCGCACCGGGTCATAAGGCCTTAAAAATGCTTGCTTGTGCCAAATCTACCTCCCCCCACCACCCACAGTCAATTTCTGTGGAGTTTCAGGGCCGTCGCAAAAAGAGCCGGAAAACGGGGCCTTTCCGAGGCTTTGCGCCTTGCTTCCGGTCTGCCAGACCGAAAATCGAGGCCTCACGAGGCGTTTCCGGCTCGCCGTCTGGCGACCCTCAATTTTCCCTTCAAGACTCCGATGGCGTACCTTGACCGACGAAGATGCAAACCGAACGACTCATCGGGATTGAGATGGCCCGCGCCGCTAAACTCAAAGCAAATGCACCCGCACGCCGAAAGGCGCCGGTGCGGCTGACCGGCGGCGCGGGTATTCGATACGAGAATCCGGTTGCAGCGCGCTTTCTGCTGGACTTGCTTGCTGGATTGAACAGCCTTGGTTCCGACTTCGGCCGGATCACACGGATCGACTGGCAAGCCCGTGACGCGGGGTGGTTAGCCGACGATTTGGCGCTCACCTGCGAGCCATCGTCCCATGAGAAGCGGTCCGTCGGCATCTCGATAAAGAGCAACCAGCAGGTCAGCGCGCGTGGCTTCCCGCTAGACTTTGTGGATCTCGCCTGGGGACAGTGGCTGGGCAGCGGTACGAGCCGAGTCTTTCAAAGGGGCCATGACGCAATCGTTCTCGTTACAGCCGAACTCCCGGATGGTGTGAAATCTGATTGGGCGGCCCTCCTCTCTGAAATCCTGCAGGGGACTGCCGACCGCATTGTATCCCGCTTGAACTCCAATGCGCAGAACGGCTCCCAGGCATCCGCTTTACAGCGTATGATCGTCGAGGGCTTTGCATGTCCGTCGCGATACGATCATTCGCCGGATGCAACGGAAACCGTACGCCTCTTACATGACGTCAGACTCCTCGATTTCGATTTTGACAGCCCAACGTCCCAAAGCCGTGCGCACGCTCTACGCGATTGCCAGAGTATTCTGACCTCTGGCGATGCGAGCGAGGCGCAGGACCTATGGGATCGTCTGGTCGGCATCGCCGATGAAAAACGCCCAGTGGGCGGATTCCTCGACTTACGCGGACTGCTCGGATCCTTGCGGGATCGTTTTGGCTTTCGCGACCATCCCGATTTTCGAACCGACTGGGAGATGCTTCTTCGCAGAACGAGGGATGCCTTGGCCGACGTCGAGACGCACATCGCCAATCTTGCTCAGCTTCCGAGAACCGAGGACCGCGCTTCCATGAGGCAAAAACTCGCCTCAACCAGGGTATGCGTCCTTGTGGGCGAATCCGGAAGTGGCAAATCCGCCCTCGCCAAGGAAATCTCGCTCGCCGACTACCCTCGCACAGTCTGGCTGACGGCCAACGTCCTCGACCACGATTCGCTAGTGGACTTCGAGAGCGCCGTGAACTTACGTCATCCACTCGTCGACATCTTGCGTGCCGCCCCTACGCGATGCCTGGTCGTCTTCGACGGCATGGAGGGCTACGCGGACCGGGCTCTGCGTTTGGCCGCAAGGATTTCGACAGAGCTTTTCTCCTCCGCGTCAGCTCACGTCCATCTACTGATCAGTGTCCAGTTTCAATTGGCCGACGTACGGTTGAGGCAGTTGTCTACCCTCGGAATGCCGCGTGATGTGCTTGAAGTCACACTGGTTGGCCGCCCTGAACCAGACGAGATCCAGGAGCTTCTTTCTCCCTTTCCGGCTCTTCAGTGGCTTGCCTTGCTTCCGCAGCTTCGACCCTTGCTCTCCAACCTGAAGGTCATGGATTGGTTCGCGCGTACCCTACCCAACTCGCAGTCGGCGACGGATCCGCAATATGTCGGTCTCACCACTGTTATCGACCAGCTTTGGCGACTTTGGACCGAAAGCCCTGCCGATGGTCTAGCGCGGTCGAACTTGCTTATGAAGCTCGCCATGGCTGAGGCGGAGACCTTGTCGCGTGGCATTCCGCGGATACAGTTAGGTCATGCTGAACAACAGACTCTGCGGGGCCTCGAACAATCTGGCCTCATCCGCATTCGTGACGAGCGCGTCTCGCTCGCACACGATCTGCTTGGGGATTGGGCGCGGTTAAGAGTGCTGGTGGCCGAAGACGCCACATCGTCCAGCACCGAAGACCGTGCAGCATCGCCGCGTTGGCAGCAGGCGGTCCGCCTGTTTGGTCAACGCCTCCTTGAAACCTCCGCCGAAGGCCAGGGACGATGGCGACAATCGGTGGAAGCTGTAAGGGAAGCATCCACGTCGGCAGGACTTCTGCGCGACCTCTTTCTGGACGCGCTGTTTCAAGCCACAAACGCAATCGAACTCCTAAACCAAACCTGGGATACGCTCGCCGCCGATGGTGGTAGATTGCTGAACCGATTGCTGGATAGATTTCTATTCGTTGCCAGTCTTCCTGATCCTCGTCTTGCCGTCTTATCGGATGACCAGGAGCAGGCAGCACGCCTTCAGCATCTCTTTCGCATTCCTTTCTGGCCCTACTGGGGACCACTCATCACGGTCCTCCATGCGCGCCGCGGCGACGTGGTCCGACTGGCACCCTACAGTGCAGCACGGATCTGCTCGCTCTGGCTTCGTACGACGCCTGACGAGCTGGGACCGCATCGACCCATGCCGTGGCGGATGCAGGCCGCAGAGCTCGCTCTCAAGATCGCGCGCGAGATTCACGCACGCAATGCGGAGGACCACTATTATTCCGCCGGCGGCGATCGAAACGTCTACGAGGCAGCCCTCTACGCGGCACCGTTGCTTCCAGATTCGGCGACGGCATTGTGCCTTGAGCTAGCCGGAAGACAGGATTTCTCGCCCGCAATCGCCGACCGCGACGCTGTAGCGCACCGCAAACGGCAGGAGGAGCGCGCCCGACGGGATTTGGAAGGGACCGAACGTAGTAAAGCACCGCCACCTATCGGAATACCGCTTGGACGTCGGCGCCCCGCGTGGCCCGATGGCCCGCGCGAGAAAGTCGATAGGGAATTTCTCGAGGCTTGCCTCGCCGGCGCCCCTATTACAGGTCTGATCAAGGCTAGCCCTGATACGGCGCTCGAAGTCCTCCTCGCGGTGAGCATTGAAGAGCCGCAACATGAAGATATCACGCCTTCGAGTTTGCCGGAGTGTGGACTTTCCTATTGGCCGGAAGGCGATCCCCCCGCCTATTTTCGCGGGCCGTTTCTGCAGTTTTTCCACCTGGCACCGAATCAAGCCCTTTCATTCGTTCTTAGGCTGACGAACTTCGGCACCCATAGTTACACCGAAGACCGCGTCTGGCTTGATGTGGTGGTCGATGGCGAACCTCGACACTGGTATGGCGACTCAAACGTCTTTCGCTGGCATTACGACTGGCCACTTTTGCACGGTTCCCAAATCCAATCGGGCCTCATGGCGCTCGAACAATGGCTCTACGAGCAGATCGACAAAGGGATTGCCATCGATCCTTGGATTGCCCGGATCTTCGCGGAGAGCGAATCTTTGGCGTTCGCCGGTTTGCTTCTAGACGTCGGGAAGCGCGCACCCGAGCTGTTTTTCACCGTTCTGGCTCCGCTATTCTTCACTTGGGAAATTTGGAATTGGGATTTTCAGGTCGCAACGCTTCGCCAGTCCGAGCGGCGGCCCCCGGGCTATTGGGGTCAACAAGCTCCAAGACTCTTCAAGCTTGCACAAGACTGGCACCAGCTCCCACACAGGTCGGAAGCCCTTCTCTGGCCCAATGGAGCGGTCGCACGCGCGATGCTGGGGCACTCGCATTTCCGCACTTTCTTTGAAGAAGTGCGCGCCGCATGGAGAGTTACTCTCCAGCAAGACGGGCAGCCGGAGCATTTGCGCTTGCTGATAGAGCGGCTCGATCCCGACAATTACACCTTCGAACAGCGCGGCAAGGAAATTGTCCCGGTCGACTTCAATTGGCCGGAGGCGATCGCGCGAAAGAATGAGGAAGACCTCCGCGATCTCGCCCAGCGCCAAACGATCAGCCAGTTGCCATGGCGCTGTCGAAAGATTCTCGACGCTGGCACACCTCTTCCGGAGGACCAACTACATTGGCTCTGGAACTTCCTCCAAACCATCGACACTAAGCCACCTGAATTGCCGAGCGACTCCAGCGGGCCGCTTCTCCGCTTAGAGGATGTTTCATGCGCCGGCATCGCGCTTGTCCTATCGACAAGCCGAGACTGGCTTCTACAGGACGCCACCCGCATGGCGTGGTGCCGCCAAAAACTGCTGGCGACCGTCGACAATCCGCCAGCGCCACGACGGTTCGATTCCGAGCTGTCGATAGGCAATGAGCGCTGGGATTGTTTCGCGGCAGAGTGCGGTATCCTGCTGCTCACCGCAGATCCCAACGATCTCCTCGCGAGGAAGTTGGTTGGGAGCGGGCTTCTCGCCTTCAACTACAACACGATAGCGCTCACCATGGCCCGGGCGGCGATGGCGCGCAGTCAGTTGGGCAATGCATTTCCGCAGATGGTGGCGTTCGTCGTCCAATGGGCGGCGCTGCGTCCACTCCAAGTTCGGCAAGATGAGCCTTCCCTTGCGGAGGACCGCGAGCTTTTTCTTACGCGGAAGCGCGCTCTGCTTGAAGGATTCGTCCATGGCAGGGCTTCTCCGATCACCCCTGATCTCGCGACGATGAATGCCGAAACGCGAGCGGCTCGCGATTCAATTCACGAGAAGCGATTTCCAGGATCGTCCTCGAGACGACAACAGCATCGGAAGGCAGGAAAGCGGGGTCGCGAAGTTCTATATCCCGAGCGCCTCGGCTTGGATCCCTACGTGATGAAGGCCGGGTTTGGGTGGCTCGACGTTCGCGCCGCGCAAACGCACGACGAACGGTTAAGGTGGCTAGGTCTCATTCGCGAAGTCCTTGGAATTGTTCTACAGTCCGTCCCAGCGGTCACGACACCGTTGACTCAAGAAATCGAAGGTCTCCCGAGCGATTTTGACGACTGGGCGCTCAAATTGACGGCGCGCGCAATCCCTTGCCTGACCCACGAGGAACAGCCCGAAGAGCTATGGCAGCCAATCCTCGACCGCGGTGCCCCCGCCCATCAGTGGGTGGAGCGCTTCTTCTGGTATTGGTTCACCGACGGCCTTAAGGTTGCGTCGGCGGTGGGGGATTTTGTCCGAATTTGGCGCTCGATGATCACGTATGCCTTGGGACATTCCGCGTGGGATCCCGCCAGCACGATCTCGTACGACCTCGATCGGATTGTCGTCGAACTGCTGTGCTTCGATATGCGCTGGAACTCGATTGTCCGAACCGAAGAAACCGCGCAGATCATCGGCACGCTCGAGGACATTTACGATTGCGCACTCCAGCATTGGGCCGGTAGGCCAAAGATCATTAGCGGGCTTGTGATGTTGGCCGTCCAGGCTGGATCGAAACAATTTCTGGTCCCCGCGCTGCGGTGGACGTCGACGGCTGTCAGGAGCTTCGACGCATACGATTGGAAGCACGGATTGGAGGAGAACGTGATTGAGTTCCTCCATGCCTGCTGGCAACAAGAAGGCCCTCGCATCGCACGGGACGAGACGTTACGAGCGTCGTTTCTCGCCGTGCTCACCATCTTGGTCTCTCGCGGGAGTCATGCCGCGATCGCACTAAGCGCTCGGGTCGTGGGTTCGATCGACGGCTGAATTCGTCCTCAGGGCCGGCGAACGTCCGCTTCGGAGCGGCGCGATCACGCAGGAAATGCCTGAGTTGGGCGCGCCTAGCAGGCAATTGAAGAAGGGTTCCTTTTGGCTCTCAAAGAGGCTGCTTGGACGAGGTCGAGATAGTCAGAATCGCACAGATCGGCCTTGCGATTGGTCAGCGGCCAATGAGTTTGCAGCGGGCCGGCGCGGTCATGCCGATGCCGCAGGCCCGCCGCTCGACAGCGATAAGGCTCGCGGGCACGCCCCTCGGACGCGGAATATCAGCCGCGTGGCGCGTGCGAAATTCTGTCGCGAATGACCGCTTCCCCATTGTCGCCCAAAGCGCCTCACCGGCGTGGGGCCGTTTTTCGCCTAGTTGCGTGGGACCGGCCGTATCGTGCGCGCACCGGCCTAGGCGGAATGTGGTCGATTGCGGAATGGCAGCTTTCGGTCAACGGGAAGCGAAAGCGGACGTCCGACGGGACGAGTCAAACGGCATTCGACCGACGTCGGCGGAAGAGGGCGCGGCTCCGATGGGTTTTGTGCTATCCTGCATAGCGCCTGAGTGCCGGCCTTGTCCGAAACCCGGAAAATCGCAGCGATCCTGGCCGCCGATATGGTCGGCTACAGCCGGCTCGCGGGGACCGATGAGGACCGGACGCTGGCGCGACTCCGGGCGCTGCGTAGCGATCTAATGGACCCTACCATCGCCGTGCACCACGGTCGCGTCGTCAAGCGCACCGGCGATGGCATTCTCGTCGAGTTCCGCAGCGTGGTGGACGCCGTGCGCTGTGCCATCGAATTGCAGAATGACATGATCGAGCGGAATGCCGGCTTGCCTTCCAAGCGCCGCATCGAGTTTCGCATCGGCATCCATCTAGGCGATGTAGTCAAGGAGCGCGGCGGCGATCTGATGGGCGACGGCGTCAATATCGCTGCGCGGTTAGAAGGGATCGCTGAGCCTGGCGGGATATGCCTCTCGGAGGACGCCTGTCGGCAAGTGCGCGAAAAGCTCAAACATGAGTTCATCGATCTCGGCCAGAACTCGCTCAAGAACATCGCTAGACCGATTGGGGTATATGCGCTCAAGCCCAGCTCAGAAAGCGCAGCGCCTGCTTCCTCCCCGCCGAACAAGCCGGGGCCGCCGCGTCTCTCCATTGTCGTCCTACCCTTCGCCAACTTGAGCGGCGATCCCGATCAGGAGTATTTCGTCGACGGTGTGACCGAGAGCCTCACAACTGACCTATCTCGCTTTCTAGGCTCCTTCGTCGTCTCCCACAACACCGCCTTCACGTACAAAGGCAAATCCTTTGACGTGAAGCAGATCGGCCGCGAGTTGAACGTTCACTATATCTTGGCCGGGGGCATTCAGAGCGGCGGCGATCGGATGCGCGTCAGTGTCCAATTGATCGACGCCAGGAGCGGCAGACATCTTTGGGCGGATCGATTCGATAAGGCTATGGCCGACCCTCTCGACATGCAGGACGAAATCGTCGCGCGTCTTGCCAAGACACTGGACGCGCAGCTCATTGCGGCCGCGGCGCGGCGCGGGCAGCGCGCGCCGAATCCCGATTCGATGGACCTCTACTTTCAGGGCGTTGCCTGGCTTTATAAGGGCATCGCGCCTGGTTACCTTGAGGCGGCTCGCCATTTGTTTGAGCGCGCCTTGGTGCTCGATCCCGCCAACCTCTGGGCGCTCATCCAGGCTGCCGCCGTGGATGCATTAGTCTCGGAAACGTTCCTTCCCGAAGATCGAGGCGTGCGACTCTCCGCGGCTGAAGCCGCTATAACCAAGGCGTTGTCCATGGAACCCGACAACGCAATCGCCCATCTGTGTATGGGCGTCATCCAAATGACCACCAATCGCGCCTCTGAGGGCATCAAGGAATGCGAGCGGGCGTTGGAGCTGGATCGAAATCTGGCTAACGCGCACCACCGGATAGGCGCCGCCAAGCTTCTACTCGGCCAAGCCGAGGATACCGAGTCTCACGTCCAACGGGCGTTGCACCTCAGTCCCCACGACACGTTTGTCTACCTTTGGCGCTCTACGGCGGGGTCGGCCAAATTTTGGCTTGGTAAGGAGGAAGAGGCGGTAGCTTGGCTGCGGCGGTCCATCGAGGCCAATAGAAATTTTCCGAGCTCGCATTTCGTCTTGGCGGCTGCCTTGGCCCATCTTGGACGGCTTCCTGAAGCACGGGCCGAAGTTCAGGTGGGTCTTGCAATCAACCCGACGTACTCGATCGGCCGAATTCGCGCCAGCTCGTCGAGCGATAATCCAACCTTTGTTGCCGGACAAGAGCGCCTCATTGATAGTTTACGTAAAGCCGGGGTTCCGGAGGGATGACCGCCGTGCCCCCGCAATCCACGACGTCCATGCCGCCGTCTATTCCCTCTGACACTGTTCACCCATGTTTGTCGAATCCCTCGCCGACGTAATGTCTGCTTTCGAGAAGCGAGCTGGCGCGGCTGAGTGACCAATATGGGCGCAAAGCAGAAGCTCAAGCTCCGATGAGTTGCCGCTGGTCTGCCCATCCCAGCGGCAAGTCTGCCAATTCGGTGACACCAACGCCGCGCGGCAATTTCCCGTCGATCGCAGCTTTGACGATGTCCGGCGCCAGAAATGCGAGCGAGAGCGTCGTGCGAATAGACCGCTCGCTCCTTCGCTCACGCTTGGCGAGAGACTCGAGCTCCGCGACGTCGCCCTTCATCATCTCAGCCAGCCAGCGCCGGCCCAGCGCGACGGCGGCCAGAAGCCGATTCCGGGTTTCGGCGCTCTGAGGCCGAATAGCGCCGAGGTAGCTCGGTCCTAACAAAATGATCTCACGGCGTGGACGCTGAACCGTGTCCCAGGGAATGTGGATTTGCTGAACGGGGCAATCGGCATCGGGATCCCGCCAGGCGATTTCGATGACCGAGCGACCCACGACGACGCGCTGGAGGTGATGCTCAACCAACTCCCTGATCGGATCCTCGTCTGACAGCAGAATCGGATCTGCACCGACAGGGACTCTGGAGACAAATTCCCGATTGTCTGGGCGATCGATCGCAACCGCTGCCGCGCTCCGTTCCGACGCGCCTTTATTAGCGTCGCCGCAGGCAAATCGCGGTTCATGGCCGTGAATCCTCACCTTCGAAGCTTGATCACGGTCGAACGCAGCGCCCGACGCAAGTTTGTCCGGCCGGCTCGGTGATCGGATCGCCTGAACCACGGCGGCTTCGATGTCTGGCGCGGGAATACGCGAGAGCGAACCGACCTCCCCTTTGCGGCCTTGGGCGAGCACACAGGACACGTAATATCGATAGCGGACCCCCTGCTTGACGGCGAAGCTCGGCGTCATCCGATTGCCGCGGTCGTCGAAGATGCGCCCAAGCAGGAGCGCCTGCGAAGCCGCTCGTTTCCGGCGCCGTGGCCCGAGATTCTCTTCGAGCTTGGCTTGGACCGCCTCGAATGTGGCCCGATCGATGATCGGCGAATGCTCGCCGGGATAG
>Ga0206856_10337_pt1 | contig 12923 bp, 10 predicted proteins | sample Alteio_BWOrgCont_48_FD_152630 | JGI IMG/M metagenome (GOLD analysis project Ga0206856, IMG submission 152630) | Enriched cells from forest soil in Barre Woods Harvard Forest LTER site, Petersham, Massachusetts, United States -... | ecosystem: Environmental > Terrestrial > Soil > Temperate forest >...
GCCGTTCGTCCGCAACGTTGACCCAGACGCGGTCCGCCGGCAGATGCCGGGGCAGCCAGCGCTGGCGTTCGAGGTTCACCTCGATCTCGCGCAAGCGCTCCGTCGCAGCCTTGTTACCCAGGGCGCCTGAGCGGTACTTCTGCAAGGCCTGACGCAGCGCCCGGTAGGTGGGCGTCGTCGGCGACAGCGCCTCGATCACTGCCGCTGGATCGGAACTGTCGGTCGCGGCATCGAGCACAGCAGCCACATCGATTGGCTCAGGCATCAAAATCTCGTCATCTCTTCGGCGCTCAACCGGCACGGCGCCGCGGGCCAGCGCGTCGGCGTACGAGAGGAAGGCATCGGAAAGCAGCAATTCGCGGTCGAGCGGCGACAGCATCGCTCTGCGCTGTAGCAGGGTGGCGTGAAACAGCTCAGGGTCGAGACCTTGGTCGCCCGCCCGCAACACGGCTTTCACCAGTGAATTCGCCTGCTCTTGCCGGGTCGGCCAGACTGGCTGGAAGCCATGACGCTGGTAGAAACGCCGTAACAACTCAACATTCAGGCCTTCACCAGCGACGACTGACGCAGGCGCGGCGTCAATCACGTTGCGGAGTTCAGTATTGGCTTGCGGTGCCGGCACAGAGATCGCTTCGGGCTCCGGATCCGTACCGCACCCGGCCAACGCAAATGCCGAAACGAGAGCGGACATGCCGCCTGCAATCGTGGCGCGCCGGGACATTTGAGCCCGACCAAAGCCGACCTTGCGCCACGGCGCACGCATTGGTGCCACTCCTCGACCTATGCCAACTCACGCAACTGGGAGTTTGACTCTTCGTTGAGAATTGTCATTAGATTTGATGCTATCTACACGCAACCCAATGCAAGGAGGAACGGATGGTCGCCGTGTCCGAAACAGTGGCTCGTCACAGGTTCGTGCGTGGTGCGGCGATGGTTGTCGTCGTAGTTCCCTTGGCGCTTCTCGGGGCATGTTCTCAACCGTCGCCCCCGCCGCCGGCACCGACGCCTGTCCAAGCGGCCCCGCCGCCGGCTCCACCTCCGGCTCCGGTTCCACCGGCGCGCGGCTAACTGTCTGATCCCTGGCTTTGACGACACCCGACGGCTCAGGTCCGTCGGGTGACGGTGCCGTGAGAGGCGCGCTGCTTAGAGCGGATTCAGCCTGACTGGAACGCAGGCGTCGGGGCAGCTTGCCGCTATCCCTTCAGGGCCCCAGCCGTCAGGCCGTTGATGAAGTATCGCTGGAAGAAGATGAACAGGCAGGCGATCGGAATGGTCGCGATCGTCGACGCCGCCATCGCAGCGCCCCACATAGGAGCGTGCTGGTACGGCTGACTGTAGTTCGTCAGGCCCACTGCAAGCACGTTGAGATTGCGGTCCTGCACGATCACCAGCGGCCAGAGGAAGGCACCCCAGGCCGCGATGAACTCGATGATCGCGAGACTGATCAACGGGGGCCAAAGCAGCGGCAACACGATGCGCAGGAACATCTGGAACTCGCCGGCGCCGTCGATGCGTCCGGCCTCCAGCAGCTCGTCGGGGAGGTCAGCGATGTATTGCCGCATCATGAAAACACCAAGCGCGTTCATCATGCCGGGGATGATCAGGCCGGGATAGCTGTTCTCCCAGCCAAAACCCTTGACCTCGATGAACAGCGGCACGACCAGCACCTGAAATGGGATCATCAGCGTCGAGAGCACAAAGAAGAACAGGATGGTGCGGCCTGGGAAGCGATACTTCGCAAATCCGAAGCCCGCGAGCGCGCCAAAGAACACTGTGACCGCGACATGCACGACGGAATACAGCGTGCTGTTGAACAGATAGCGCCACAGTGGCGCAAAATCAGCAGCCTCGCGGAAGCGCGCGAGGCCCTGGAACTCGTGCGGCCACCAATGGATCGGAATTGCCTGGATCTCGGTCTCCGCCTTGAACGCGGAGGTGACCATGAACCAGATCGGAAATGCGAAGATCGTGGCGGCGACGAGGGCCGCCAGGAACAGGCCCGGGCGCGCGCGGCGAAGCTCAGGCCACACGGCGGTTGAACCAGAGCTGGATCGCGGTCACGGCCAGGATGATGACGAACATGACGACGGAAATCGCCGACGCATCGCCCATGCGGAAGTACTGAAAGCCGTATCGCAGCACGAGCAGTCCGAGCACAAGCGTCGAGTCCGCCGGCCCACCCGGACCGGTGCTCAGCACGTACTGCAAGGCGAAGGTCTGGAACGCGTTGATCGTGCTGAGCGCCGCGACCAGCACGGCGGTCGAGCGCAGCATTGGCAGGTCGATGTGCCAGAACGTGCGCAGCGGTGAGGCGCCGTCGAGTTGCGCCGCCTCACGCAGCTCCCGCGGCACGCCCGCCAGCCCCGCAAGCCAGATCAGCATGAAGAACGGGATCACCGCCCAGTCGTGCACCGATATCATGGCGAGTGGCGCCAGCACGGTACTGGTGAGCCATTGGATTTCCGTGACGCCGCGGAATGCGCCTGCGAGCCAGGTCATGATCCCGTTCGGGTGCAGCAGCATTCGCCACACCACCGCGACAACGACCACGGGCGGCAGCACGGGCAGGAAGAACAGCGTCTTGAGTATTTGCCGGCCGCGGAACACCTGGTTGAACAGCAACGCCGCCGACAGAGACAGGACCCAGACTGGAAACGTGGCGCCCGCGACGAAAGCGAGCGTGTTCCAGAACGCGGTCACGAACAGTTCGTCGTCGAGCAGGTTCCGGAAGTTGTCGAGCCCGACAAAGTTCGGCGGATCGAGCAGATCGTAGTCGGTCAGGCTGATCGCGAAGCCAAAGACCACCGGGAACAGATTGAACACCGCGAAGAACGCCACGACAGGGGCCACGAACACCAGCCCCCACCAGTGGCGCCCGACGCGGCGGCGGTGAACAGCGGCCACGGACGGTTACTGCTTCAACAACGTCTCCGCGCGTGCCTTCTCGCGCCGCAGCACCGCGTCCATCTCCTTGTTGACCGACGGTACCACGCTTGCGACCGGCTCGCCGCCCTGGATCATTCGATCGCGCCCACGCGTGAGCACATCCACCACCTGGCTGTAGCCGACAACGCGCGGCGCGAATTTCGCCTTCTGCAGCTCATTGAGGAACACCATGCTGTCGGCGTCGCTGGCCAGCGGGATCACGTCCTGGCGCGGCACGAACAACCCCGCGCCCTTGAACAGTTGCGCTGCGTGATCAATGAACATCCGCGCGAATTCCCAGGCGGCTTTCTGCTGCGCCGGCGACGAGCGAGCGTTGACCATCATGTAGTAGGCGTAGGAGTCATAGCCCTCGTCCACTTTGCTGTCGGCGAAGCGCGGCAGCGGCCTGACGGTGTAATTGACCTTGGCGTCATGCATCTGCGGGATGCCCCAGATGCCGAAGCTGCAGTCCGTAGCAAGCTTCTTCCCGAGGAAGTCGGTGCGGGTATCGGTGTATTGCGGGCCGCCAAGTTTGTACTTGTTCACCCAATCGACCAGGAACTGCGTCGCCTTCAGTGCCGCGGATCCGTCGTAGGTTGCCTTGTAGTCGCTCTCGTCCACCAGGCTCGCGCCGAGCTGGTGCATCATCGTGTTGATCGTCAGCCAGTAGACCGGCCCGGAAGGCCAGTCGAAATCGAAGCCGCGCCGTATCGGCACGCCGTTGGCATCGCGCTTCGTCAGCTTCTCGGCGATCGCCGGCATCGCCTCCCATGTCGTCGGAAAGTCCTTCGCCGGATCGAGCCCTGCCTCCTTCCACATGTCGTTGTTGAGGTAGCACGCGTAATTGCTGACTTCTGTCGGCACGCCGTAAAGCTTGCCGCCGAAGCGGATGCCCTGGAATCCGCCGGTGTATTGACTGGTCAGCGCCTTCTCGTCGGCATAGCCCATCGCCGCATAGTCGACAGGTGCGAGGATGTGGGCGTTGTAGTACTGCGCGACGAGCGAGACAGTCTGGTTGAACACGTCGGGACCAGCGCCGGCGGCGAACGCGGTCAGCAGCTTGGTCGCGTATTCCGATACAGCGATGACCTCGTAGTCGACCTTGACGTCAGGATGCGCCTTCTCGAATTCGGCGACGATCTGCTTGTCGATCGGAATGCGCGGCGGATGCTCGTGCATCCAGACCTTGATCGTCACCTGCTCCGCGCGGGCACTCGTGCCACTCCACGCGAACGTCGCAACAGCGATGCCGCAGAGTGCGGCGCGCCAGAATGTCCGGACCGACATCGTTTCCTCCCCTGTTCGGCACGTTTGCCGCGCGACGTTGCCTCAGGTTACCGCAATTGCCGCGGCGAGGACCATGTTCAGGGCGGCGAGATCCATTTTCGCGTCCGTCTCGTTCGACACCGCGACGATCCGGCGCGCGTCGCGCAGGATGAACACACGCTGATCCGACGCGCCGGACAGCCAGGCTGCATCGGGCGGCAGCGCCGGGAAGCGCCGGTCGGCATTCGTCCAGAATGTCGCCGCATAACTGGTGCCCCCATGCGTCGCGGCGAGCGCATAGTCGACCCAGCCTTCCGGCAAGAGCCTCTCGCCGTTCCACATGCCATCCTGAAGGTAGAGCACGGCAAGTTTCGCCCAGTCACGCAATGTCGCGAAGGCGGCGCCGGAGCCGATCAGATTGCCCGCGATGTCGGCGGACATGCGGTAGCTGCTCATACCCAGGATATCGGGCAGCAGTGAGTAGATCGTCTCATGGTAGTTCAGGCCGTGCAGTTCGATGCGGTCACGGATGATCGCCGCGAGCACGTTGATGCCAGCGTTTATATAGCGGAACACGGCACCGGGCCGCACGGCAACGATGTTGGCTTGTGCCGCAGCGAACGCGTCCGCGGCATCGAAATAGACCGCCGCGCCCTCGAAGCCGAGCGCCGGTCCATTGTCTCCGAGGCATGCCATCGCCAGCCCGCTGCGCATCCGCAGAAGGTCATCAAGCGTGATCAGAGCGTGGATGCCGCGAGGATCGCGCCATGCCGGCGCGGGCGCAGGGATGTGGACGCCATCCAGCCAGCCGAGATTGATCAGACGGCCGATCAGCGTGCCGGTCATGGACTTGTTCATTGACCAACTCGGCGTCACGCGAACTGGCGCGCCACCGGTGCCGTAGCGCTCGAACAGGATCCGGTCTGGCGCTGCGACGAGGACGCCATAGACGCCCGGTGACGTTGCGAGGAAGTGGTCCACGGCGCAGTCGAGCCCGGCGCCGGTGGCGGGCGCCGACGGCACGTCATCGCCGAGCGGCCAAAGCCGTCCCGATGGTGCGGCCCGGGCGATTGGTGATGATGTGACCGGGTCCGGTTCACGTCCGCCGGTGACGATGCCGCCCCAGCCGACGGGCGCCGTCGCACCGCCGCTGACGGGCGCGCCAAAGTCAGGATCGGTCCAGACGACACGCACGGCGCGGGCGGACGTATCCTGCGTGATGGCGATTGCGCCGGCCGCAAAGGCGGATGCCAGACGTGCCTTGCGCGCGCTGGCATCGGGTATTGCGTCGAGCCCGCCGGCCGGCGCCACGCCGCGCCAACGCAGCCGAGCCAAGGCATCTGCCCAATCCAGCTTGCTGACGAACGCCATGTCGACAAGGCGCTTGGCGGCAAAGTTCATTTCACGCTGTCGCAACGCCCGTTCGGTCACATCGTAGACCAGCGGCGTGGCAAGGCCGGGGTGACCGCGCGGCACAAAGGGCACGCGGCTGTCGATTGTTCGCTCGGCGACTTCGGGGAACCAATCCGGATGCAGTGTCGGCGCCGTGCCGAGTCCAGGCGCGTCGTTCATGAGGCCCTCCTGACTTGCAGAAGATGGGCGCGCGATGAGTCGCAGACACCGATTGTTCGGTGCATCGTTCGAACGGACCGAATGCTTCGCTGGGTCGCATCCATCATGTTTTCTCCTCCCGCAGCCGACCAACGATCATCCGGCAGACAGCGACGTTGGGAAAGGGGCAACTCTCCGCAAGCCTCGGACGCGATGATGGCAGCGCACGGACGGTTCGGCATTGGATATTGCGAAATCAACATCGCTCAGTGAGCATGTCAGGTAACAGGATCGAGTCGTGACGAGCATTCGGGATATTGCCTGGCAGGTTGAAGCGGACGTCGTAGTTGTGGGTTCCGGTGCCACCGGATTGCCCGCGGCGATCGTGGCGCGCGAAGCGGGTGCGTCGGTGATCGTGGTCGAGGCGGAACCGGATATCGGCGGCCACGCGATCACCAGCGGCGGCAACGTGCCGTTGGGGGGTGGCAACAGCGCGCAGCAAGCCCATGGCATCGAGGACTCACCCGATCTGATGTTCCGCGACCTGACCGACTGGTCGGTGGTCGAACCGAACGGCTTCCCCGACTATCGCTACAACGACCACGAGATCGTCCGCGCGTTTTGCGATCACGCCGCCGCCACGCATGATTTCCTTGTGGAGCACGGGGTTGTGTTCATCGACCAGGCGCCGGATGCGCGTGGTGGCAACGCTGTCGGCAACTCGGTGCCGCGCGAGATGCATTGTGCGGCGATGGATTGGCCGATGGTGCAGACCGGCAAGCCGGTCGATCCGGCGGTGCGCGCGACGACGTCGACCGGCAACGGCATGATGCGTCCGCTTGAGGCCGCGGCGCGTAAGCTCGGCGTCGAGATCATGTTGCGGCACCGCATGGTGGCGTTGCACCGCGAGGCATCGCGCTCCGGCCGCGTGCTCGGCATCGCGGTGGAGGCCGATGGCGCCTGCTTCGATATCCGTGCGCGCAAGGCCGTGATCGTCGCTACCGGCGGCTCGACCGGCAACGTGAATTTCCGCCGCATGTTCGACCCGCGTCTGACCGAGGAATATTGCGGCCTCGCCGGCATGCCGTGGTCGGACCAGGATGCAAGTGGCGAGATCGCCTCGATGGACATCGGTGCCGCGTTGTGGGGGCTGTACAATCAGGCGGGTGAATTCGGCTACAGCGTGACCAAGCCCGCCGCCATCGGCTGCCAGTACAACTATCAGAACCTGCGTTGGCAGCCGGGAAGTGCCGTGTTCGACAAAGCCCGTGCCATCGGTTTGCAGGTGAACGACTGGCAGGATGTCATCACGGTCAACATGCTGGGCCAGCGGTTCTATGACGAGACCGGCCGGGCGTTCACCACCAACAACTACAATTCGATCAATCCTTACGTACAGGGCAGTTACCTGAACGCGAAAAACATCGTCTGGAATCCGAACAACTGGCTGAACGCGGCGATGGCCGGGATTGGCGATGGCAAGAACGGCGGCGGCCCGATCTGGGCGATCTTCGACGCCGATGCCTGTGTCCGCGAGAAGTGGCTGCCCGAGCCGCCCCATGTCGACGTCGCCGCAGGGTTTTTCTTTTGTGCCGATAGTATCGCCAAGCTCGCGCGGAAGATCGTCATGCAATATCAGCGCGTGACGATGCCGCCGGAGAATTTGGAACAGACGGTGGCGCGCTACAATTCATTCGTGGAGACGGGCGTCGATGCGGACTTCGGCAAGCCCACGCCGTTGCACAAGATCGCCACGCCGCCGTTCTACGCCGCGTGGGCGACGCCGGTCGTGCACGACACGCGCGCCGGCCTGCGCATCAACGCACACTGCCAGGTGATCGACATGCACGGGGAGATCATTCCCGGGCTGTATTGCGGTGGCGAATCAGCGGGCGGGTTCAGCCAGCACGGTTTGGCGCGTGCCGCCTGTCAGGGGTTCATCGCGGGTCGTCACGCCGTGTCGGGATAGGGCGACGGCCGGGCCCCTCATGCCCGAATCAATCGACGACGGTCCTTATTTGCAGACCATTGTCCCATTTGGCATGCGAGTGGCTGGGTGTCCCTTTGTCTTCATGCAGTAGTCCTCGTTTTGCCCCCCGGGGACGCAATTGCCATTTCCATCACGATGGTAGTTCTCGCCGCAACCGCCCAACGCGAACGCTGGCGGGACCGCCAAAGGAAGGGCGGTGGAGAGAACGACGGCACCCAGAAACGCGAGCCAAAACTTTTTCATCCTACGCGCCCCCCTCTGATCTGTTCGGACAGCCGGACTGCCATCTCCCCGGCAAACGTTAAGCACCGGTCTGAAATCGGTCAAATGTCCCATCCTCCCGCGCACCGTACCTCTTTGCGTTGTTTGCGGCCCTTTGCGTTATTTGCGTCAAATAAAAAAGTCATAACGCAAATAACGCAAAGGGCCGCAAACAACGCAAAGAGTCAGAGATTGATATCACAGATCGAAGACAATCCGACGCACCTCCAGGCGTGGCCGGCCAAAGTTCATGAGAAGACACAAGTGCATGCCTGTCGCGCGCAAATAGTTGAGACATTGCGCGCGATGCGCGCTGCTGTTCGACGTTCAGGCCAGCCTTCCGCAGTTCATGCGCCAGTGCGTTCTCATAAACCCTTTCCAGGAATCCGTTGCCCAGGGTGCCGACCACTTTGAGGCCACAACCGATGATCCGCTTCGACAGTGGATTCAGCACGGCGCCATTTGCGTCCATTTCCGTTCCTTCGCGCAATGTGACCTTTCTTCGCCTGGCACACTGTCGTCGAAAGCTTGCCAAAGCATTGACGATGGAGGCGCACTGCGAAATGGCGCATCCTCCCGGCGATCACTGGTGAAGGGGGGAAGAAAATGCGCCTACAGGGTAAGGTAGCGCTGCTGACCGGCGCGGCGGCTGCGATCAAGGGCGAGCTGATGGGCTTCGGCGGCGCGGCGGCGCATCTGTTCGTGCGCGAGGGCGCGAAGGTGGTGCTCACGGACATCCGCGACGACCTGGGCGAGCGCGCGGCGGCGGCCCTGCGCAGCGAGGGGCATGACGCACGCTATATGCACCTGGACGTCACGTCGGAACAGAACTGGGCGCAGGTGGTGGACGCGGTGATGGCCGCGCACGGACGGCTCGATATCCTGTTCAACAATGCCGGTGTCTCGTTTCCCCGCATGGTCGAGGACATCACAGTGGAGATCTGGGAACGCGAGCTTGGCGTGCATGCCAAGGGGGTTTTCCTGGGCACCCGTACGGCGATCCCGGCCATGCGCAAAGGCGGTGGCGGATCGATCATCAATACGTCCTCGGTGATGGGCATTGTCGGCAGTCCAACCTCGCCGGCCTATTCAGCCGCCAAGGGCGCCATCACGGTCTTCACCAAGTCGGCGGCGCTGCAATATGCGAAGGAAAACATCCGCATCAATTCAGTGCATCCGGGCTATGCGGATACGCCGCTGACCGAGAACCGCTTCAACGATCCGGCCGTGCGCCAGGTGCTGCTCGATCGCACGCCGATGGGCAGGCTCGGCACCGCCGAGGATATCGCCAATGGCGTGCTGTTCCTGGCGTCCGACGAAGCATCCTGGGTCACCGGCTCGGAACTGGTGATCGATGGCGGCATGACGGCGCAATAACACCAGGTCTTACCGCTACTCCTGGGTTCCCGCTTGCGCGGGGATGACGGTTGGTGTGCGCATCGCCGCCAATGACGTGAAGCAATGCCACCACGCAGCGCCGACCGGAAGCATCCACGCAATGTGCTGTCGGGCCGCGCGGTCGTCCCAGGGTAGCGGCGCGGCCAGGATCGCCGCGATGTCGATCATCCCGGGGTGGTGGGACGTGCCCCATTCCAGCGCCGCATCCGACCCGATCTCCGCGCGCAGCCGCGGCTCGATCTGCGCACGCGCGTTGTCGGCCAGCGTGAAGAATGCCTCGCCGGCGAGGCCGGTGCAGCGGAAGAACACACCCACCTGCGGGTTCGGCAGCTTCGCGCGATACAAGGTGATCCACGCAGCGTCGCGGATGATCGCGAAGCGGCGGTTCCGGTAACCTCCCGCGCTATGCGCCGGCAGGCTATGCGCCGGCAGGCCACGCGAACGGGCGCGCCTCGCCAGCAGGTCGCGCCAGAAGGCGCGGTCCTGTGCCAGCTCCTGTGGGGAGATCACTCGTCGAGTGGTTTGGCGGTGGCTATCAAAAGTTCACCGACGTCCGCGTTCTGATGTCGTCGACGTCGCCGAGGCCACGGTGCGAACCGGCCCAGGCACCGCCATCCTCGAAACCATCCCGCTCCTGCGACTGCCATGTGCGGCCGTTGACCCAACCATCGCGATTCGATGAGATGTCCGTTCGCTGCTGCTCTTGCTCCACCATCTCCAGCTTGTCGCCGCCGAAGATCTGCTTCTTGAACGCATACTGGACGTATTTGGACCAGAACACACTGTCGCTCCAGAAACGTTCGAACAGCTCGAAGCGATCGCCCCGTGTTGCCGCCACGGCAAGATCAAAGTCATGCGGAGGGATGCCTTGATCGCAGTGGACCACCCCGACGAAGCGAACGTTCGGGTTGCGCACGATCAGTAGGGCCGTGCTGCCCTGGGCCATAGTGAAGGCAGCGTAGGATTGATACTTCCTGGTGATCTGCGCGAAGGCGGATGCTGAGACTGGCTTTTGGCTGTTCGCTTTGTCTTTTGTAACGAGGAACTGCACGCCGCGCTTGAACTTGTCGAACATTTCCCTCTTCCCTCGAAACCACGGGCCGAATTTTGACCCGAGCCGGCCAACCCTGGTCAAGAAAAATCGCAAACTCGGGCGCGGCTGCCGGCACTCAACCCCACCAAGGTTGCCTCCCGTTAACCCCGGGCCTACCCTCCGCGCACACCTAGCAGTACGGGAGAAGTCCAGATGAAGGTTGGCGAGGCTGTTGCTGAAATCATGCGGCGCGAGGGGATCGAGATCCTCTGCGGCTATCCCGTCAACCATCTGCTGGAGTACGCCGCCGCCGCTGACATCCGGCCGATCATCGTGCGCCAGGAACGTATCGGCCTGCACATGGCGGATGCGATATCGCGCGTCACGTCCGGCAAGAAGATCGGCGCCTTCTGCATGCAGCACGGTCCGGGCAGCGAGAACGCCTATGGCGGCGTTGCCCAGGCCTACAGCGAGTCCGTCCCGCTTCTGGTAATCCCGCAGGGCTACCCGCGCCGCATTGCCGGCATCGATCCGAATTACAGCGCCTCTCGCGAGATGCGCCACGTGGCGAAGATCTCCGAGCATGTCATCGTCCCCGGCGAGATCGCGAATGTGCTCCGTCGCGCGTTCAGCAACCTGCGCAACGGCCGCAGCGGTCCGGCTATCGTCGAGATTCCCACCGATATCTGGAACGATGAGATCGGCAACCTCGACTACACGCCGGTCAGCACGGCGAAGTCCGGCCCCGATCCGGCAGACGTGCGCAAGGCGGCCGCGGCGATCCTCGCGGCGAAGCGGCCCGTGATCTATGCCGGCACCGGTGTGCATTGGGCCGAGGCCTGGCCGCAACTGCGGAAGTTCGCCGAACTGCTGGGTGCGCCGGTCACCACGAGCCTCGGCGGCAAGAGTTCGTTCCCGGAGAACCATCCGCTGTCGTTGGGCTCGGGCGGCAACGCTGTGCCGAAGCCCGTGCACCACTTCATCGAGAAGTCCGACCTGATCATCGGCATCGGCTGCTCGTTCACCGAGACCAACTTCGGCATCAAGTTCCCAGATCACGCGATACGGGCTGATCGGCGCCTCGTTCGAGTTGAGCAGTGGCTTCCACTGCGCCATCCACTCCTCGCGCACCGCGATGATCTCGGCCACCACATCCTTCGGATCGCGATTGGACTTGATGGACTGCGACAGCTCGCCGATCAGCGCATCGAGTGTCAGGCCCGCGTCGCCCACCAGGCCGATGGCACTGACGACGTCCTTGTTCAGGTGGTTTGGATCGAGCGTGGCGTGGACGAATTTCTTCCCCTTGGGAACTGATGGCCGGGACCGATCCGAAGAACACCATCATCACGCATGATGCAGGCAGTCCGCGTGATCAGATCTCGCCGTTTTGGGTGTCCACCGAGCCGATGTCCTATATCGGCTGGGGCAAGACGACGCAGCTCGGCATGGGGCTGGGCTTGGCGATGGGTGCGAAGCTTGTGCATCCGAACAAGACTTGCATCAACTTCTGGGGCGATGCGGCGATTGGTTTCACGGGCATGGACTTCGAGACCGCGGTGCGCGAGCGGATCCCCATCCTGTCCTGCCTGATGAACAACTTCTCCATGGCGATCGAGCTGAAGGTGATGCCGGTGTCGACCGAGAAGTACCGGTCCACCGACATCTCGGGCAACTACGCCGACATGGCGAAGGCGTTCGGCGGGTATGGTGAGCGCGTGACGGATCCGAACCAGATCAAGGCGGCGATCCAGCGCGGGATAGAGCAGACCAAGGCCGGCAAGCCGGCGCTGCTGGAGTTCATCACCGCGAAGGAGACGCGGGTTTCGAAGTTCTGATATGAGATCGTGGCGGGCAATTGCCCGCCACCCGTCGCCCGTCATGGCCGGACCAAGCCCGGCCATGACGATCAGGAGGGTACTCCAAGCAAAATCATGGCAAATCTTTCCATCCGCAACGTGCGGAAAGCATTCGGGTCAACGGAAGTCCTCCACGGCGTCAGCGTCGAGATAGATGATGGCGAGTTCGTCATCCTGGTAGGCCCATCGGGCTGCGGCAAATCCACTCTGCTCCGCATGATTGCCGGCCTCGAGAACATCACCACCGGCGAGATCGCTATCGGCGATCGCGTGGTGAACAATGTCGCGCCGAAAGAGCGGGACATCGCCATGGTGTTCCAGAACTACGCGCTCTATCCGCACATGACGGTCCGCGACAACATGGCGTTCTCGCTGTCGCTGGCGAAGATGCCAAAGACCCTCATCGACCAGCAGGTCGGGCGTGCAGCGCAGATCCTTGGGCTGACGCCGTATCTTAACCGTTATCCACGGCAGCTTTCCGGCGGCCAGCGGCAGCGTGTCGCGATGGGCCGCGCTATCGTACGCGATCCGCAGGTGTTCCTGTTCGACGAACCACTTTCCAACCTCGATGCCAAGCTGCGCGTGGCGATGCGCGCCGAGATCAAGGAGTTGCACCAGCGCCTGACGACAACCACCGTCT
>Ga0206856_10338_pt1 | contig 12920 bp, 12 predicted proteins | sample Alteio_BWOrgCont_48_FD_152630 | JGI IMG/M metagenome (GOLD analysis project Ga0206856, IMG submission 152630) | Enriched cells from forest soil in Barre Woods Harvard Forest LTER site, Petersham, Massachusetts, United States -... | ecosystem: Environmental > Terrestrial > Soil > Temperate forest >...
TCACGAGCTCAGGTGTGGCAATGGATTCGCCACGGAAGAGTGAGTCAGGATAAGTTTCATAGCGTGTTGAAAGAAACACTGACACATTGGCGTAAAACTGTAGGAGACGAGAAGTACCATGCCGGGCGCTTTGAGCAGGCCGGCGGACTTTTGAATAAGATCATCACTAACCCAGTGTTTGAAGAGTTTTTAACTTTGCCTGCGTATGAGTTATTAGATTAAATTATAAAGATATAAAGGAGCTCCCTATGTCGACACCCAATTTAGAAAAACAAGTAGCCGAGATCTCGCAGGATTGGAAATCCAATAAACGCTGGTCCGGAATCAGTCGTGTCTATAGTGCTCAGGACGTCGTGAAGCTTCGCGGATCGGTACAAATTGAGCATACTTTGGCACGCATGGGTTCGGAGAGGTTGTGGAACTTGTTGCAGACCGAAAGTTTTGTTGCCGCCCTGGGCGCGATGACGGGCAATCAAGCGCTTCAGCAGGTCCAAGCGGGACTCAAGGCGATCTATCTTTCGGGTTGGCAAGTCGCTGCGGACGCAAATACGTCGGGACAAATGTATCCTGATCAAAGTTTGTATGCGGTCGATAGCGTCCCAAATGTGGTTCGCAAGATTAACAATGCTTTCCAACGCGCGGATCAAATCCAAACTTCTGAAGGCAAGGGGAGTACTCATTGGTTTGCTCCGATTGTGGCGGATGCTGAGGCCGGATTTGGTGGGACGCTCAATGCGTTTGAATTGATGAAAGCCATGATCGAAGCGGGAGCTGCCGCAGTTCACTTTGAAGATCAACTTGCATCAGCCAAAAAATGCGGACACATGGGCGGCAAGGTTCTTGTTCCGACAATGGAGTTCATCCAGAAGTTGACGGCCGCGCGTCTGGCTGCTGACACGATGGGAGTGCCGAGTTTGATCGTGGCACGAACCGACGCAAACGGTGCGCATCTCATCACGAGCGATATTGATCCTCGCGATCAGAAGTTTTTGACCGGTGAGCGTACTTCGGAAGGGTTCTTTAAACTCAAAGGGGGATTGGACTCCGCGATTGCTCGTGGATTGTCCTACGCACCGTATGCGGATCTCGTTTGGTGTGAGACTGCGGAACCGAATCTGCAAGAAGCAAAGCGCTTTGCGGAAGCAATTCATTCAAAATTCCCGGGAAAATGGCTCTCTTATAATCTCTCTCCATCTTTTAACTGGAAGAAGAAACTCGATGACTCCACCATTGCGAAGTTCCAAAAAGAACTCGCGGCGATGGGTTATAAGTTCCAGTTCGTGACTTTGGCAGGCTTCCATTCGCTCAATCATGGGATGTTCACCCTTGCACGTGAGTACCGCGAAAGCGGGATGGCCGCCTACTCGAAGTTTCAGGAGCAAGAATTCGCGAGTGAAAAGCAGTGGGGATTCAAAGCAATCACTCATCAGCGCTTCGTCGGGACCGGCTACTTCGATGAAGTGGCGCAAAAAATCGCGGCCGGATCGATCTCGACAGCGGCTCTCGTCGGTTCCACCGAAGAGGAGCAGTTTGAGCATTGAGAATAAAGAGGTAGGCCGGGCTTTTGAGGCTCGGCCCGCCGGGGTCGGGCTGTGCATCTGCTGGCTCGGTCTTGCGCTGGTTTTGTCTGGGTGTGCGAGCGAGCCGGTCTATCATCGTCTTTGGCGTGGGATGATGGCACCACAGGTGAAGCAGCCAGAGTTTATTTCTGGGCTGAATCAGATTTTTTTGCCTCAAACAGTGGAGGCCGGCAGAGCCGCCGAAGTAGCCCAAGGCGCCCAAGGACGAGGAGAGGGACGACTTCTCGCCTATCAGCCCGTTGTGACGGCAGAAGCGCTTCCGCAGTTTCCTGACGACATCGCGCTCGTGACCTATAAAAGCAAGCGAGATTATGATGGGCTCGTTCAAGATGCGGCAAGCGATCGTTATCGAGAGCTTCATTGGCAGTATTACGACTATGAGGCGAGTCGAAGTATCGCCGTCGTCCCGTTTCGTGGCGTCGTTAAAGTCGGGGATGTTTACGATCTCTATCCGCGATTTAGTGAGTGGAGGAGCGGGTTTTCCGCCCTTTTTGTGCAACGGCGCCGATTGAATTTAGCGACGAGTGCAGATCCCGAACCCTATCGTGCGGAAGTAGAGTTCTACCTCAAATCTTCTTTGAAACAAGATCTGGAGATGAATATCCAAGGACACGTTGTGGCCGTGGATCCAGATTATTGGATTGAGTACCTGAGTTGGCAGAGCGCAGATCAGCGCCGGCGTGGGTTAGAGGAGTTAAAAAAGCGCGATAAATCGATGAAGTTCTCCATCTATAGTTTCGATGTTGAGTTAGCGAACTCCTTCTTGAAAAAAACGGGGAGTCTGAAGCCCGGTTCTGGCCTCAATATTCAGTGGTGAGGTCGAGGACCTTCATGTTAGCCTGCCGTGAATGAGGCCTCTAATCCCCTCCAATCCCAAGGTGAGAACCACCCGACCACTCTCAGGACGCGATCGAGTTTTGACCGCCGTTTTTGCTATCGCCGGAGTGGCAGGGGCGTTTCGTCTGATTCATTTTGCGCAGGCGAGTAGCCAGGACTTTCAAGTCTATTGGAACGCGGTTCGAGCTTGGCTTGCGGGGCGTCCACCTTATGCCTATAATCCGCAGGATCTTGGATTTGTTTTTAAGTACCCTCCGTGGATGTTGCCGCTCTTTGCTCCTTTTGGTTTTATTCCTTGGGAGGCGTCCAAGACGATTTGGATCTTGGCGCAGATTGCGATTATCGGTTACTCGGTTCGTTGGCTTATTCGCAATCGGGTGCAATGGCAGGTTGCGATTGGAACCGCTTTTTTATTTTGGTGGATTTGGTTGGCCCATGCGTCGGCGGGGCAATTCACGATGGCTCTGCTTTTTACGGCGCTTTGGGCGTTTCCATTTGAAAGTCCAAATCGGACGTCCGTGCTTGCATTGATTTTTAGTTCAAAAATTTTTTCGCTGATCACTTTGGGGGGGCTTTGGCGTCAATATCTGCGTCCCCGTGTTTGGCTTTCAATTGTGGGATTCTTGCTCGTCGCTCACGCAATCATCTTTGCTCTGTCTCCTCACGAGACTTTTTTATCCCTCTACTCCGGGTGGTTTCGGGCGGCGACTTCTGGAGGCGCGGAACTGGGAGCGGAGGTCGTTCGCGGTCAGGGCAATCATGGTTTTACTGCGGGTATTTTAAGATGGTCGGGGGTCGACTCGCGTTCGTTCAACTGGGATATCGGGACCTCTCTCGTTTTAGGAGTACTTTTTGGGGGGATTTGGACACGGTTTTCTCGTTTGCTCTCCTCCGCTGAGCGTTGGGCGGGTTGGCTTGCCCTCGGTGTGATCGTGCATCCGTTGGCGTGGCATCACTCCTTTGTTTTGGCGTTCCCTCTGTGTGCGTTCGCTTGGGACCGTGCTATAAAAACGGGCGATCGACGTCTGATTGCGACTGGTTTTTTCGGGATTGCTTTTATCGGTCTCCTCATCCCGCAGACGATTGGTCATGAGTGGGTGCGTCCACTGGAGTTGGTGAGCGTGAAATCTTGGGGTGTGGTACTCTCTTCGCTCACTTTGGTTTTGGCTCGAATGCGAGTTCGGACTGAACCAGAGAAGCAATTCGACGCGAAGGTCGAGCACATTACATGAACTCGAGGTCTGAAGCCGAGAAATGGTTACGGTTTTTTTTCGGATGGATGGCATTTAGTTTTGTCGTCCATATGATCACAGCCGTGTACAGTGTCGGTTATCATTCGGCTGACGAAAACTTTCAGATCATTGAGTTTCTATCTTTTAAGTTGGGCAAAACGCCCGCGAAGTTTCTAGCTGTTGAGTTCACCGAGCGCATGCGCCCATGGCTTCAGCCGTGGATCTATTATGGCATCACTCAACTCATGCAAGGGCTGGGAGATCAGAGCCCGTTTCATTGGGCGATGGGATTTCGTATTTTTGATGGGATCGTGGGATGGCTGAGTGGCGTCTTGATGATTGCGTGCGCGCCGATTTGGTTCCCAATACGGAATTTAAATGCAAAAAGGGCTGCTTGGCGGTTTCTCGCGGTGGCGGTAGCGACGATGTGGTTTCTGCCCGCGATGCATGTGAGACCTTCGTCCGAGGGGCTCAGCGGCTCGTGCTTTATTTTGGGTGCCTGTCTCATCACTCTTGGACTAAAAAAGGCGCAGCGGTGGCAATCCTCAAAAATCACGGCCTCGTTTTGGATTTTGACGGGAGCGCTACTCGGAGCGAGCTTTGAGTTTAGGTTTCAATCGGGATTGATGATTGCGGGCGCGCTCGCGTGGATGTTGTTTTGTGGACGAGCGAAATGGCAGCCTTTCGTGCAAGTATTGATCGGCATCGCCCTCGTTTTTATTCTGGGGCGTTGTGTGGATCACTGGGCCTACGGGGAGTGGGTGCTGAGTCCGTGGCGATATATTCAATATAATCTGATTCGGGGCGAGGTCTCTCGTTACGGACGGTTGCCGTGGTGGGATATCGTACGAATGTCGTTCACGGAGTCTTGGCCTTTTATCGGAACGGCGTTACTGTTTGCAACCCTGATCGCTTGGATTCGCAATCCTCTCCATCTTTTTACATGGAGTCAGGTTCCGTTTTTTATCGTACACGAGTTGATCGCGCACAAGGAGTTGAGGTTTTTTTTCCCGATAGCGATGGCGGGGCCATTGATGCTCACGCTGGCGCTTTATTCGTCAAAAAGCGGAGAATTTTTCGATTGGTCTCATCTCAAGTCAAAGTGGTTACGCTGGCCCTCCCAAGGCCTGTGGTATTTTTTACTCGCGAATAACGGAATTGGTCTATTGGTTTTGGCATTCGTGCCTTTTTCGCGCGTGGTGCAGTATTATGAAGGGGTTTATCACGCCATCCCTCCTGAGACGAAGACGTTTGAATTGTACGTCAAGGCTCGAGATCCTTACGAGATTTTGGGGACGCCTGTGTTCTTCTACCGGCCGCCGCAGCTTGAGGTCAAAAGGTTTGGCAGTTACGGGGAGCTTCGAGTGAAGCTCGATCGAGGGGAGTCTCCTTTTTGGCTATACGAGGGCAAGTTTACGCTACCGACTGAGGCTGATTCGATTGCAAGTCGATGCAAATCGGTTTTCCAAACACTCCCACCGTGGATCACTTATTTGAACTTCAATAATTGGCTGGACCGAGCGAATGCCTGGACTTTGTTTCGTTGCGAGTAATTATTCGACGTTCTTGAAGTACTGCTCGTAAGCGTTGTTTTCTAGGTCATCCATCTCGCTTTTGTAAGGCTTATGCTTCTCAGGCGCTTTGGGTGCGGTCTTAGCGATCTCGGCGACAGCGTGCGCGTTGATATCATCCGTCGACGTCAGTTGCGGTTGTGCTTGGAGTTGAGCGTAGAGTTTAGGATCGTGCTTTTTGATATCACCCAGCGTGGTTTCGACCGCCTTTTTTTCGAGGACGGCAAGTTTCGCTTGAACTTCCGGGGGAGGTGCGACCTCGTCTTTTTTAGGTTGGATTTTGGAGCTTTTTTGAATGGCGGTCAGATCTTCCTGCGTTGTTTTTCGGAGTTCGATTGCAGGTTGAACGGCCGGAGGAGGCGTATTCTCCGCGGTCGTCGATTTTGCTGGTACCGGTGCAGGGGGGGCGACATCAACGGAGTAGCCGGCTTTGACTTCTACGGGCTTCGCTTGAGGCGCCTCTGGCTTGACTTCGACCGATCCACGGATGATGGAGACTTCGGTGCCTTTGTCACCTTCATCGGCAATAAAAAAGTCAGTTCCACGCACGCCCATCGTTGCTGTGCGGGTCCGAATTTTAAGTTTGGAGCGAGGCCCACCTTTTTCGATCACGCCGCGGAACTTGCCGTACATCAGAGAGATGTTGGTGCCGGCATTCGGGTGCTCAGGACTCCAAGAAACTCGGTATGCAGTACCCGCTCCGACATTGAACTGATCACCGTTGTCGAAGATCACGCGTGCCTTTGCGGTAGGAGCAGTTCGAACGATATTGCCGAGATCTACTTTGTCTCCGACTTTGGCGTCTTGAGCGCGAAAATATTCTCCTTCAAAAAGGACTTGGGGGCTCGGGCTGTCGTTTTTTTGCAGCGCTTTTGAAGGATGGGTAAAGAGTTTGACGGTCCCTTCAACTTGGGTGAGCGTACCGATCTGGCTTGTGGTTTCTTCCGCTAAGGCTTGCGAATTGTTTACTGCAACGGTGACCAGTGTGAGCGAAAGCGCTGTCGTCGCAATCCATTTTTTCATCGGATCAGTTCCTTATCGAGGTTCGAGCGTTGCAAAGCAATGAAGGTGCTGTCATTATTATTTATATCTTAAAGATAGAACCGGGGGATATCCAGTGTTGAAATCTACAATCCTATTTGCAGTCATTTTAATGACGTTGCCGAATTTGAGTTTGGCCGCGGGTTCGGGGGATTTCGAGTATCCAGAACTTCTTGTGGCGCCGAAGGCCAGTGAGCGAATCGATCTTGAAGCGAAGCAAGAGAGTGATCGCCGCTTGGGTTTGCATGCGGCGATTCAGATTTCTGCAATCACGACTTTGGTCGCAGGGATTATGCAGCAAGCGAGTTTCGCTCCCGTTGTTGCTCCGGCGCCTCAGCCGCTTTCGGGTTATGCCGGGATCTCGGTCGGCGCGCTTTGGATTGCGACGACGGCGGCTCTCGAGTTTGCTTATCAGCCTTATGTTTCGGCAAAGACTGAGCTCGCCGCGATGCCGAGCAAAACACAGAGAGATCAATTGGTCCGTGAACGTCTGGCAGAAGAAGATATTCATGGCGCTGCTTCTCTCGCTCAGAAGTTAAGGTGGCTGTCTTTCCTTTCGAACGTCGGTGCTGGTGGGTACATGGTTGCGATGGCTCCGTCGGGAAGCGCCGCTCAGGTTGCAGATGGGATTGCGATGGCGGCGGCATTTGCTCCGCTGATTTGGGGGAGCCACTGGATTGATGTGGACTCCGAACAGAGGGATTATAAGAAGAAAATCTACGCGCCGATTGCAACTGGAGTCCTGGTTCCTCAGCCCTCGACGGGCCAAGTGGCTCCAGCGTTGGCTTTAATTTTTCGAATTTGAAGGCTTGGTCACAGGGCTTGCGGATTTTTCGGTGAAAGCGAGCTTTCGTGCGAACGCGATCGCGTCTTGTGCCGAGAGATCAAGGCCGCGAGACGCGACTCCATATCGATAGGCTTGGATGAAATTCTCTCCGGCACTTGGACCGGCCTTCATGAGTTCGGTAGCGAGGCTGACGGCTTGATGGGCCGGGAGCAATGGGCCGCGATCAGATCTTAAGAACTTAAAAAGGTCGATGTAAGTCTGGGAGATGCCTTTTTCCCAGGGCTCACCGATTTTTGCGATTTCAACTGCCCAACTCGCACAGCGAGGTTTGGGGAGGTCAAGATTTTCGTCCGAACTCCCTCCGGGGGTGCTGCAAAAGCGGAGGAGTTTTTCGAAGTCCTCACGCGCGCTCACGGCGTCGCCGTTGAAGCGCGTGCTCATCTCGAGTGCGAGATTGAGTGCGTTTTTAACATCCAAATCGAGTTCTTCAGCTAAAAAAGCGTGTTTGAACACAGTCACGAAAGTGCTTGTTTCGGCATCGGTCTTTTTAACAAATAGGAGTCCTGTCTTGATCGAATCCTTGCCACTGAGCTCCGCTTGCAAAAGCAGGGCGCTCACGTGAACAAATCTCCCCGCCGCTCCGTCACAACCCGTGGCGACTTGCATAGCGATCCTGCGTGCCTCTTCTTCGGGGATCTTGAGAACCGAGTGACTTCGGAGGAACTCAAGTGCCGTGATGTACTCTTTGGTTGAAGAGCAGGTTTTCGGGGTGCCCTCGTTCGCTGAAGTTTCGTGGACTTCGGCGCTCGCGGGACCGGTTTGAAGCAGAGTCAAAAAAATAACGACAAATAGAAGTGGTTTCACATTCTACTTTTCGGCAGGGGACACCAAAAGGTGAGGCTCACCCCACCAAAAGGTGGGCCTCACCTTTTGGTAGAGGCGTGCGTCACAAGGGACGCATCTTCGTCCCCCTCTAGTGACTTGATCTTGGACAGTACTGTGAGTTTTGTGCCTCGAAATCGTGGAGGTTTTCACCGTTTTTCGCTTGGTATGTTCATTGCTTTATTCATCTGTATACAACGAGCACTTTGAGGAGATTTTATGAGTCGGTTTAATTTTATTTTTGTGGTTTTGGGTTTGGCGGCGCTGTCTTTCACGATCGGCGCCTCGGCGAGGGCCGATGATGGGGATCGCACGGAGAGGATGAAAGCGATGGTCAAAGCGTTGGACACCGAAGTCGTACGACTCGACGGCGTCATCAGTGCGCGGGCCAAAGAAATAGATCAGACGACCGATCCGAAAGATTTAAAAGAGAAGGAGGCCGAACAAGCTGTCGACGTTTCTCAAAGGGGTGAGCTTCAAGACTCCGAGCGAACGATTCAGAATTTGCTGGATAAAAAGATCACCCATGTGGCGGGCCTAAAACTACAACTCGAGAGTTGGCGGGAAAAATCGAACGAACTTGAAGTGCAATCTCAAATTGAAGGCAGAGCGATTGATTCGCTTGTTCAGCAAGGATACGTCCGTAAAAGAGATATTCGCGAAGCGACAAGCGATATCAAACATCTATTGACGATCGAAAAGAGGTTCCATTTGGTGAGTGCACTTCTTCCTGCGACGACGGAGGAGTTGGAGTTCTCTTTGATGATGGCGTATTTTTCACCCGAAATTCAACTCAATCAACAGCGTGAACGATATCTAGCGGGTATTGTTCCGGTCGATACGGAGACGTCTGACAAAGGAGCCCTTGATGCTCCTGCGGCTGAGCAAGACAAGTCAGGCAAATCAGGTGCCGCCAGTACGGCAGCCTCAAGTTCTGAACAAGTCCCAGTTATAGCGACTCACTTCTGATCATCAGGCTGAAAAGTCTCAGGCATCGCTGCACGACAAGTTTCGGTCTGCAAAGCCCGTGAGTGAATGCGAGCGATGGTTGGAAATTCCGCCATATCGACGCCAAATCGATGAGCATTATAAACTTGTGGGACGAGGCAGAGATCTGCCATCGTCACCTGATCGCCGAAAGAATACTGTCCCGCCGTCAATCGCACGAGCGTCTCATAACTTTTGAATCCTTCGCGAATCCAATGCTGAGACCAGAGCTTTCGAACTCCAGCGTCTTCACTCAAGTGTTCCAACACCGAGAGATTTTGGATCGGCTGAATCCCTGCATTCACCAACTCCGCGAGACGACGAACATGCGCGCGATCCAGTGGGCTGGCCGGCAAAAGACGAGGTTCTGGGTAAGTTTCTTCTAACCACTCGATGATCGCGAGCGACTCACTGATAAACCGTCGAGCCGGATTCTTCTCATCTTTTAATTTTTCGTCGAGTAACTCGAGCGTGGGGACGTATCCCATTGGATTACGAGCGCGATGGGCTTCGCCTTCGGTTTCGCCCGTGAGCATGTCGAGCGCGACGAACTCACAAGCGATCCCTTTAATAGCCAGCGCCCAACGTACTCTCCAGCTGCAGGAGGAGCGCCAATAATGATAGAGTCGCACATTAGGTTTCTTCAGAGCCATGGGTCACCGTATTTTCAAGTCTGCCGAGTGCTTCGACTTCCATCACGACGTGGTCTCCGGGTTTCAACCAGAGATTGTCCGTGATCTTCGAGCCGTTGAGTTCCAGCAGGCATCCTGTTCCAACCGTTCCGGAGCCGATCACTTCACCCGGGTGAAGTGTCACGCCGTAACTGGCGCGCTCAATGATCTGCGCGAAAGTCCAACTCATGTCTTTGAGGTTGCCCTCGGATAGCTGCTTGCCGTTGACGTAGGCTCGCATCTTGAGAGAGTGGCGTTCGCCGTTTGGACCTCGTTCCGAGAATTTTTCTAGTTCGTCGCGCGTGACGAGGTAGGGTCCGAGTGATGTGGCAAAATCTTTGCCCTTCGCCGGCCCCAAGTTGAGCTTCATCTCTTCCATCTGCAGAACACGCGCAGACCAATCGTTCATCACCATGAAACCGAAAATATAATCGTCGGCCTTCGCCGCAGGGATATTGCGCCCCATTTTACCAATGACGATCGCGACTTCGAGTTCAAAATCCAGGTGTTCGAGCGCGAGTTTTTGTACAGGGAGGTCGCCGGGCCCCGTGACCGCCAAGTGGTTGGTGAAATAAAACACCGGAAAATGATCGAACTCCGGGATCATCGGTACCCCGCGATTGCGTCGGGCCGCCTCGACGTGTTGTCGAAATGCATAGCCGTCACGCATCGACACCGGTTGTGGAATCGGAGACAGAAGTTTGATCGCCGTCTCGTTCAAAATCGCCGTCTGAGGGAGTTTGCCGGCGGTATACGCCTGCGCGACTTTGGTCAGCTCCGGAAGAACTTTGCCCGACTCGCGAATCACGGCAAGCATATCGCCGATCGCAACCGGACTTTGAATCGACATCAGTCCCGCGCTCACGTCGATGATTTTACCATCGGGCATACGAATACCGACGTGGGGTTGAGAATGAGAAGCGTGATGAAATGTAACCAGTTTCATAAGGGTGAGCCCACGAATGAGTCAAAAAAAGAGGCCACGGTGGTTTGAGCCGCCGCAGCCTCTTTATATACTCATTAATTTTTTAAAATGGAATTACCAATTGCGCTTGTTAGCGAAGGTTTCCTTGAGGGAGCGAGGGAAAGACCAACGAGGCTTCTTCGAAGCTGGGCGGGCTTTGATTTCCATCGGTTCGCCGGTGAAAGGATTCACGCCTTTGCCGGATTTGCGGGCTTTGACTTCCTTGCGGACAAGGGCGCCAACGACTGGGAAACGAACGCGTTCACCGCTTGCGGCAGCTTTAGCGCCGTTGGTGAAAGCAGTTTCGATCGCAGACTTGACGTCAGCGCGCTTGAGGCGAACAGTGCCTTTGCGGGTGACTTCTGCAGACTTCAAAACGGTTTCGTAAACTTCGTTGATGAATGAATACTTGGATTTTTTCTTAGCCATGTTTGTTTTTATCTCCTGATAAAAAGTTTTAGGCAGTTTTTACGCGAGCTGCAACTGGTTTTTTTACTGTTTGCGATTTTTTTTCTCTTTTTACCCTGTTTTTCAGCCACGAAAAGCAAAAAAATGGTCAGGATGCACTTTTCTCAAACGCTGTCAATTCTCTTATCGAGTAAAAACCGCACTTTTTAGCGTCTTTTTTAGACCACAGCACGCACTGCGAGAGGGCGAAGCTTAAGGCCGATGTTCTGACTCATTTCACGGATGATTCGAATCACTTCATCGGGATCGTCGGTGATGTGCAAATAGTCTAAATCTTCGGGAGATACTGCGTGGTTTTTCACCAGCGTTCCGCGGATCCATTCTTCGAGCCCGGACCAATAATCTTTGCCCATCAGGATGAGCGGAAAATCATAAAGCTTCCCGGTCTGAATCAGCGTGAAGGCTTCGGACATTTCATCGAGTGTTCCGAGTCCGCCGGGCATGATGACGAAAGCGTACGAGTATTTCACCAGCATCACTTTGCGTACGAAAAAATAATAAAAGTTAACGACCTTGTCCAGATACGGATTCGGGTTCTGCTCGTGCGGCAGAATAATATTGCAACCCACGCTGGGTCCGCCGACGTCCCGCGCGCCGCGGTTGGCGGCCTCCATGATCCCCGGGCCTCCGCCCGTCATGATCGTGAACCCTTCGCGCGCGATCGCGGCACTTACGCGGCGGGCGAGCGTGTAGTAAGGATGGTCTTCTTGAAATCGTGCCGAACCAAAAACCGTGATCGCCGGCCCGATCCAATGAAGCGCGCGAAATCCGCGGAGGAACTCGAAACTAATTCTGAGCAGCCGAACGAACTCTTGCAGGCGCGAGTGTCGGCCGGCGAGGAACCGCGCTTCGGCCAGTACATTGCCGCGTAGATCGGCGATGCGCCGGATTCGTTCATGGTGGACGGGGCGGGGGAGTTTCAGCATGGATGAGAGTGTAACGAAGAAAGGGGGATTTAAAAATTATGAAGTTCGGAGGTAGCCGGGAGTACGCTGAGGATATGCGAAATTATCTAGAAGAGTGAGAAATGGCCGCTCCCCATCATCAAGCGTAATATAATCGATATCATCAAACACGCGCGGATCGCGCAACTCACGAAGCTCCGTGTTCACGTACCCGCCGCCGAGAATCACTCGTGTGGTCGGACGCTCACGCTTCGTCAACCGAGCGATTCGAAACGCGCCGTAAACATTGCCCGGAAACGGGGCGGTTAGTCCCAACACGTCAGGCTTGTGTTGATTCAATAACTCCTGTGTAATTTTATCGAGTGTGAGATCGACCCAAGTCGGCGGGGCATCGAGCGCGTCTTGAAGCGCATCGAAAGTCGCGGCGCTTGCGGCGAGTTTCTCACCATAGCGCGAAAGCTCAAACCTCGGATCAACCCCCTCGCGCACGACATCCGCGAGATCATCGATGAAAAGACTCGCCAAGTATTTCGCGCGATCCTGCACACCGAGAGAACCAAACGCACCGTAGAGAATCTCATCGCCCTCTGCGTCGCGCGGAACTGCGACAAAACGCGGCCCCTCCGGAAGAAAATCCCGCGTCCCAATCCGAAGCGCAAGCGAGGGATCACGCCCCTGCAGAAACCTCACCGCCGCATCGACCGTTGCGATGTAACGATCGGAGTTTGAAAGAAAGTTTTCAATCGCCGCCGTCGGTCTCTCACTCAACTCGCGCCTGAGTCCCGCGCGCGTGCGCGGAATCGGCGGGAATCTCTTCGCAAGAATCTCGGTGATCTGGGTCAGGCCCTCGCGGCTAAAAATCTTAAGCACGAGCTCGATCGCCGGATCCGCTTGCACAACATCGTAACCGCGCCCGCGCAAAAACCCCGTCAAATAAGCCGTCGCCGGATAGGGCGTATTGAGCTGGGTCATGGGCGGGGTGAGGAGCAGGACTC
>Ga0206856_10341_pt1 | contig 12884 bp, 9 predicted proteins | sample Alteio_BWOrgCont_48_FD_152630 | JGI IMG/M metagenome (GOLD analysis project Ga0206856, IMG submission 152630) | Enriched cells from forest soil in Barre Woods Harvard Forest LTER site, Petersham, Massachusetts, United States -... | ecosystem: Environmental > Terrestrial > Soil > Temperate forest >...
TATATAATCAAAATAGTACCGCGCTAACCATATGGGCCGATCAGTATACCAACCGTAATATATCACAGGCTAGAAAGAATGCATCATTAGTAACGGTTTTGAAAAGTGGATGACCTAACAGGTGAGGTGAATGTAAATTCCAGCCTACTATGCCTGCAAGAACAGCCGGACCAAATACATAAAGAAATATTTTGCTTAACGGCATATCTTCCTTTTGGACAGGTTTTTTTATGTCCCCCTCTTTTACATGTTTCATGCCCGATATGAACCAGATGAGCCCTATGATCATACCTACACCTGCTGCTGCAAAGGCATAGCCCCAACCATATTTATTACGTAGATACGCTGCTACAAAATTGCAAAAGAAAGCACCTATATTAATCCCCATGTAAAAGATATTGTAGGCAACATCCTTCTTCGGCTTAAGCTCTTCCTTATTATATATGTTGCCTAACAGGGTGCTTATATTAGGTTTAAAAAAACCATTGCCTACTATTACTAGTCCACAGGAAACAAACATGGCGGTATTACCCGGTAGTGCAAGCCCAAAATATCCACATGCCATGAGTATTCCGCCGAGAATAATAGCACGTCGGTAACCCAGATATCTATCTGCCAAAAGACCACCTAAAAAAGGAGTAAGGTATACCAACGCAATATAAGAACCTACGATATCGGCAGCGGTGGAAGTATCGTAGCCTTTGCCTCCATGTAATAAAGAGTCAACAAGATATAAGAAGAAAATACCTACCATAAGGTAGTAGCCGAAACGTTCCCACATCTCGGTAAAGAACAGAACATACAATGCTCTCGGGTGACCTTTTCTTACTTCAGTATTTGCCATAAATTGTTTTTAGGTATGGTCAAATATAGAATTTTATGGCTAATTGCACATTCACCTATTCACATACTTATTTGCCAGCCCGATTTCTTGGTTTCTTTTTTACTTTTGTCCCTTATGGGAAAGCTCTCAATACAAGACCTGGAGATAAACAAGAAAATAGACATAGGCTCCGTTACACTTTCCGAGCAGGATATTATTGATTATGCCCTTGCCAACGACCCGCTCGATTTTCATATCAACAAAAAAGCAGCAGAACAAAGCATATTTAAAGGCCTTGTCGCCAGCGGGTCCCAGATTTTTAACAGCTTGCATAAAACCGGTTGGATACCTTTAGTGGGTCATACCGTATTATGCGGAATGGAATTAAACCATTGGAAATTTTTAAGGCCTGTTTATGCCAACCAAAAAATTAATGGCACGGTGACCCCTATCTTTATTAAAGAGAATGCAGATCGAGGCCACTTTGTTATTACCTGGAAATATGAATTTAAAGATGAACACGGTGAACTTGTTCAAACTCTTGATGTAACTATTCTTCATAAAGCTAATCCTAATTAATCCCTAATTATATGAAAACAGACAAAACCATTTTAAAAGTAAGCGATGGAACCAGCATGCAAGTACATACCTGTGCACCCGATGGTGCCGGCAATTTTCCTGCTGTGATAGTATTACAGGAAGCATTTGGTGTGAACGGACATATACGTGATGTTGCAGAACGTATTACAAAAGAAGGCTACGTAACCATTGCTCCTGAGCTCTTTCATCGTACCGCATCCGTGGGATTTGAGGGCAGTTATACTGATTTCGAAACTTTGAAACCCCATTTCCAGGGAATCACTTTAGAAGGACTAACAGCAGACCTAAAAGCCTGTTACGATTGGATACAACAAGAAGCCAATATAAACCACAGCAAAGTTGGAAGCATAGGCTTTTGCCTTGGCGGAAGGGTTTCATTTCTTGCCAATATGGTTCTTCCGCTCTCAGCTGCAGTTTCTTATTATGGTGGTGGATCTGCTGCTTTAGCTGACAGAGCCAATGAGTTGCACGCACCACAACTTTTCTTTTGGGGAGGCCTGGACAAACACATACCTGAGGAACAAATAGATACAGTTATATCTGCATTAAAAAAAGCAAATAAGCCTTACACTAATGTTGTGATATCGTATGCCGACCATGCATTTAATTGCAACCCAAGACCAAGCTATAATAAGCAGGCATCGGCTGAGGCATGGGCTATGTCGCTTGCTTTTTTTAAGAATAACCTTGGTTGAAAATAAAATTTAGCCTAGCTTTGCTTTTAATGGGTTATTAAGGGAATTCCAATCTAAAAAAAAACAAAGTACGATGTCATTTCTTTCGGGAAAGAAAAAACTTTTTTTGCTGCCCGCAATCATAGTAGCATTTGCATTTACCGGTTATAAAAAGCCAGCTAAGATGCAGGAAAGCATTAAGTGGATGAGCTTCGATCAGGCTGTAAAACTTAACCAGGCACATCCTAAAAAAATATTCATAGATGTGTACACCTCCTGGTGCGGATGGTGCAAAAGAATGGATGCAAGCACTTATACAGATCCGTCTGTGATAAGCTATATGAATCAAAATTTTTATGCCGTGCGCCTTGACGCGGAGACCAGGGATACTTTCCATTTTAATAACCATGTTTTTGTAAATGCTAAAGCAGGTGAAAAGGGCTCAGTGAACGAACTTGCTTATTCTCTGCTAGACGGTAAGATGATGTATCCTACCACTGTTTATATGGATGAGAGCTTCAACCGCTTATCTGTGGCTCCCGGCTACCTGGATGTAAATGACATGAAAAATATACTTATATATTTTGCTGAGAATAAATACAAAACTGTTTCTTACGAAGATTATAAGCAGTCTTTGTCCGGCGCAAAATCAACCAACTAAGTATTACTTATTAAAAAGTATCTGAACGTCCAGAACGCTGTCAGGCATCGTGGCTGAATAAGCAAGTGTTGCTGAAGAAATACCACAATTATATTCCTGTACTATATTATTGGAAGCAATAACCGCCTGGTTATTTACTGCGTCGTATCTTATGTGGCTTGCGTTAACACCGCTTATATACGTCAAGAAGTTGCTAGGGTTATAGGTGTACTGATACACATTACCATTATTAAACCCTATTAAAAAGGAACCGGAACTTATTTGCGCCACCGAAAGCAACTTTGCATTAGGCAATGAAATAGGAGCATAAAAAAGATTGCCTGATATGTTATACTCTTCCATATAAGGTGCACCGGATGTTTGGTTTCCAAAAATGAAAAGGTCATTATTATCCATTCCATACATAGCAATTACAGGTCCGGGTAAAGCGCATTGCTGGTAGCCGACACCGGTTGAAGCATAGTATAATACTAGGTCTTCCGTAGAAGATGTTATGCTTTTCTCCTCAACAAAGAGGTAATTATTCCATACACAGGTTTTAATGGGATAATACCCGAGATCGGTAGTCACTACCATTTGCTGGGCCCCGTTGTGATCAAAATATTTTACATAGCCCCCAACATAGAAAGAGACATAAGCAGCATTACCATAACTATAAACATTGGTAAAAACTGGTGCAGCAGAATAAAGCCCCTGAACACTCCATATAGTTGCATCCGATGGAACCGAGATGGCACTTACATTTCCTGTATCAGACGGAGCAATATATAGTTGTTGGTAGTATGCACTTATATCCGATGCGGAATAATTACTGCTTACCCAGGCTCCTCCTGAAACATGAAAAACAGAATCCAGTTGCCATGCACGTACACCTTCGCTGTTTCTTGTAAGGGCATAGACAGCCAACCTTTTTGTAGGCGCTGCATTTACATATATTTCCTGGTAAGCGTAAGAAGTATTCGTTCCATTGCTTGCAGTAACTGTTATATAATATGGTCCGCTTGCCAAATGTATATCGCTAAGTATAAAAGGCCAGTTAAACGTCATGCTGTTACTGGTAATGGGCACCTGAACAGAAGGAAGAACCGTTGATGACTGGCCTGTGGTGAGTGATATGCTCAGGGACTTCAATCCATCCGCATCACTCACATGACCTTGCACGTTTATAGTATCGAAAACATTGAAGGTTTGAAGGCCGGCAGGCGCACTAATCTGTATGGCAGGGGAATCCAGGTTAGTATCTTTTTTGCATGCAAAAAATAAACTACAAAGAGTGATAAAAAAAATTCTTTTTGTGCTTAGCATGGTTTAAATTTACGAATTCTCAAGCAGATATTGGTGTTATCTAATTTTGGGAAAAAATATTTTCAGATTGTTCATAAAATTATCATCCCAACCGAAAACAATTTTTATAGTTTTGGCTCCCCGAAAAAAAATACCGCACCGCATTTTATATGAAAAGCAAAAAACAATTTAACAAACCCGATACCACACTAAATTTTGTGGAGCTTGAAATGGGGAAACTGCCCCCACAGGCCATAGAGCTGGAAGAAGCAGTATTAGGCGCCCTGATGCTGGAAAAAGAAGCACTGACAAGCGTAATAGATATTTTAAAGGAAGATGCCTTTTATAAAGAGGGGCACAAAAAAATATTTGCCGCGATAAAAAGATTGTTCGAACGTTCTGAACCGATAGACATACTTACTGTTACAAACGAACTGAAAAGAAATGATGAACTGGAACTTGTTGGCGGTGCATATTATATTTCTCAGCTCACAAGTAAAATTGCTTCTTCTGCCAACATAGAATACCATGCTCGTATCGTACTGCAAAAATATATTCAGAGAGAGCTGATACATTTTTCTTCTGAGACTATACAGCACTCGTATGATGATAGCCTGGATGTATTTGAACTGTTAGATACAGCAGAAAAAAGATTATTTGCCATTGCGGATGAGAACATAAAGAAGGACCCTCAGGCAGCAGGAAGCCTTATACACGAGGCTATTAAGCAAGTGGAAGCGGCCCGTAAAAGAAAAACAGGAATAACAGGTGTGCCCAGCGGATTTACCGAACTGGACCGCATTACATCGGGCTGGCAAAATTCTGACCTTGTAATATTAGCAGCACGTCCCAGTATGGGTAAAACTGCGCTTGCCTTAACATTGGCATGCAACGCGGCTATAACACACAAAGTGCCCGTAGCTGTGTTCTCACTTGAAATGTCAAACCTTCAATTGGCTCAGCGTCTTATCTCCAGCGAAACAGAACTATCTATGGAGAAATTAAGGAAAGGGCAGTTGGAGGATTACGAATTTGAACAACTCACAACCAAGGTTACGCGACTTTCTGATGCACCTATTTACATTGACGACACTGCTGCCTTATCTGTTTTTGAATTAAGGGCAAAGGCAAGAAGGCTTAAAGAGAATCATAACATACAGATGATCATGATAGATTACCTGCAGTTGATGACAAGCGGAAATGATAATACAAGAGGAAACCGTGAACAGGAAATAAGCAGTATATCACGTGCATTAAAAAGTCTGGCAAAAGAATTAAACCTGCCTATTATAGCACTTTCTCAGTTAAGTCGTGCCGTAGAACAAAGAGGTGGTGCAAAGAGACCACAGCTTTCAGATCTTCGTGAATCTGGGGCAATTGAACAAGATGCTGATATGGTAATGTTCGTGTATCGCCAGGATTACTATGGCGCACAGGCAGAAGGACATGAAGATGTACCGCCGGATTCCGCAGAAATAATTATTGCCAAGCACAGAAATGGTCCTTTGGATAGTGTTCATCTCAAATTCAGGAAAGAATTTGCTAAATTTGTAGAATACGAACCTTCTGTAAGCGATTATCACAGCTATGAAGATAGTGCACCTCAGGAACCCAAAACAATTATCAGGGGTTCTAAGATGAACGACATCGAAGAAGAAGGTCCTTTCTAAGGACACCATGAAAAAAGTCTTTCTTGTATTTGCACTGTTGGTCCTGTCACTTACAGGGGCAAAAGCTACGTACATACTTATACCGATGGACGAGAGCCAGACAAACTGTCTTAAGGCATACGGTATAGCCTATATGGCTTTAAAAGACAGGGTATATATAGAGTGGTTGCTGAACTATGAAGGCGGCAGTTTTTTAATTCAGTATACCAAAGAATTCGAGGATGAATGCAAAATTAGAAATGTAAAGTACGACCTCATGGCCGATGCGCAACAGGTTGCTCTACTTCAGCAAATAGCCGACCCGCAGGTTAACATGGATGCAGTAAAGCTCGAAAAGGCACCACGCATTGCTGTTTATACGCCTAAAAACAAACTACCATGGGATGATGCCGTTACTCTTGCTTTAACCTATGCTGAAATCCCTTACGATATCATTTACGATAAAGATATTATAGGAGGTGTATTACCTAAGTACGATTGGCTGCACTTGCACCACGAAGACTTTACAGGCCAGTATGGCAAGTTTTGGGCAGCGTACCAAAATGCTGCATGGTACAGGGAAGATGTTAAAATAAATGAAGATATGGCTCACGAGCTGGGCTTCCAAAAGGTATCGCAAATGAAACTGGCCGTGGCTAAAAAAATAAGAGATTTTGTTTCGGGCGGTGGATTTTTATTTGCCATGTGCTCAGCCCCAGATTCCTATGATATTGCCCTGGCAGCAGACGGAGTGGATATTTGTGCCACTCCTTTTGACGGCGATCCTGCCGATCCGGATGCCAACCGCAAATTAAACTTTGCGAATTGCTTTGCCTTTACCGGATTTACTCTCGATATGAACCCTGCCAGCTATAACAAATCGAACATTGATACATCACCCACACGCAAAGAAAGATATGGAGTTAATGAAAGCAATGATTATTTTACCTTATTCGATTTCTCTGCCAAGTGGGACCCTGTACCAACTATGCTGTGCCAGGATCATACCAAGATCATAAAAGGTTTTTATGGCCAAACCACAGCATTTGATGAACATTATCTTAAATCAACTGATGTGATCATGGGAGAAAATAAATCTATAGATGAAGCTAAATACATACATGGCGATTTTGGCAAAGGCACTTGGACCTTTTATGGAGGGCACGATCCTGAATGTTACCAGCATCTTGTAGGCTCTCCTCCAACCGACTTAAGCCTTCACCCCAACTCACCTGGGTACAGGCTTATCCTTAATAATGTGTTGTTCCCTGCTGCTAAGAAGAAAAAGAGGGAAACCTGATTTTAAATATCGAATACCCAAGTTTCCTAATTTTAAAGACTATCGTTTCAGCATAAACCCTGAAAGGGTGAAATGATTGTAGTATTATTGTTTGAACGCAAAATTGAACTCCGAAGGAGTGATATAAATATGCCACCCATTCGGGGTTAGCAAGACTATCGCAAATTCCATCCTATACTACTGTCATCCCTTCGGGGTTCTCTTGTATATGAATTTGATCAGTTCCAAAAATCCCAGGAAATACCCATGCGCAAAAGCCTGTCAGAAACAGGATATCCCTGCACATAAAAATAAGTGGATTGCTCTATACCCGATCCGGCATTCTCCAGCTTTAAGAAAAAGCGAAATTGTTTTATTCTTATAGATACAAAAGGGTTTATAAACCAATAGTTACCCAACTTCGTTTGGTTCTCTACGTAATACTGATCTACAACGGGGTTATAAGCATAGCCATAGTAAAGGGTGTTAAAATATGCCTCTACGCCTAACTTCAGCAAAAGGTTGTGGTGGAAAAAATAGTTTTCGTAATACAAAGAATTCTCCAGCACAAATTGCGGTAGATGCAAAGGAGTGTATGCGGTTACATATTGGTAAACATTGTTGGTATTCAAATGCCATTTACCTACTTTAAAATCTTTCTTGATGCAAGCAGTAAACACCTGTATGCCTTGGTTAAATTGTTGTGGAGTGCCATCGGTTGTAAAATAGGTAAGGTTATTCAATTGCGTGGCTGAAACAATACAACTAAGCTTCCACTTTGTATCTGAATAAATGAGTGAGGCAGAGGCCGTATTGGTTTTGCTAAAATGATTCTCCCATCTGTCTGTATTGCCGTAATAAAGATCATATACAAGGGGCGGGGTTTGAGATGCATATTCTCCTTGCATTCTTATAGATCGCAAGCTATCAAGATGTATTCCTATGCCTGCCGATGCCTGCATATCGCCTTGCTGGCTACCGGCGATTATTTCCTTGCCCTGTATATTGTATAGCACCCTACCGGTATCATATAAACATGCATGAACGATGAGATTATTCATTACTGTGTCCGTATGGGCATCTGAATAATGCACCCACTGATCGGTTACACCGGCTTCCCATCGCAAGAATGAAGGCCATCCTTTGGCAGAACCAATAGAAAGGTCGTTGGTTATTTCGCGATAGTGTAGTGAATCATATGTGCTGGAAGTATCCTTATAGGGAATAGTATAAAAGGAAGTATTAAGTGGGCCGGGATCGCTGAACACATTGGTATTGGTTGCCAGCCTGAAAGAATGTGAAATATACAATGCCGGTACCTTATGCAATGAGTCATTAGTATGGAATCCTAAATAGAAGTATTGTTTAAAGTGAACAGTCTTTTCGGTAAGTGTGGTTCTTGCCTGTTGTAGGTTCACAGGTTCAGTGAGCCTGTTACTATAAATAGAGTTCCCGAGGTTAGAATCTGCAGTCAGCCCTCCATTCTGGTCCAATTCATAAGTTCCGTAAATACCATCAATAAACAAGGCATACCTTTTAACCTGATAATTCATAGTTAGCGTAAGCTGGTTATTGTTCGTGGCTTGGTTAACATAAGTGCCCTCTGATCTTGTCCTCTGAAATTCAAGAGCGAAGTTGAAATTCTTACCTATGTTTTGGGTATGTATAAAATGAAAGAACTGATGGGTCATAGGATCAGTAACATAAAAAAATAGCGTGTAGGGAGCCCGCGTGTGGTAGTACTTTATGGTTGAATCTGAATAAAACTGGGGTTCCAGGTAGTTATGACCGTAATAAAAACCAATTGGGTTAAGGTTGGTACTGAAAAGCAGTGGGACATAAGGACTGCCCGTATTACCTAAATTATATTGCTGGGTATAATCCTGGAAATTATACAAAGTAGTATCAACCGTCCAACTCTTCCGACCCCACTGGTTAAAAGGAGATACAGAAGGCTCAGTATATATAGTTGTTATGTCGTGAGGCTTTGCATGATTAGTATCCGGTGTAGCAGGGTGGGTAGTATCGGCTAAAGTAAATGCGCGACCACTATGAACAAAGGGTATCCAAAAAAGACAGAAAAGAATAGCTGTTCTAAAATTCATTAATAGATACCCGTTCGCGGAATATGTGTTCCCAAAATTAAAAAAGTCCAGCCTAACTGCAGTGCAAGTACTGATTATTAACGTTATTTAACGTTAGGTAGCATTATAAATCAGGCTATTTGTCAGGCATGTACAGGAATTAGTCTTAAAAATAGGTATAGCCATTTTAAAAAAGAACAAACTTATCTCTGGGCCATTGTGATATGCGATAAAAAGATTATATTTACGCTACAAATAAAAATACAGACATAAGATTATGGGTTCGGCCGTTGCTACGGATACTTTGAGGGATTATTTAAAAAAGTTTTTCGGGTTTTCAAAATTCAAACACCTCCAGGAGGATATTATAAAAAATGTACTGGAAGGGAATGATACATTCGTTATTATGCCCACAGGCGGAGGTAAATCACTTACCTACCAATTGCCTGCCTTACTAAGCGACGGTGTTGCTATTATTGTATCGCCCCTGATAGCCTTAATGAAGAATCAAGTTGATATTTTAAGAACCTTCGGTACCAAGAACGAAATAGCCCACTTTTTAAATTCTTCTTTATCCAAGGCACAAATAACTAAGGTAAAAGAAGAAGTGATGAGCGGTGCTACGAAACTACTATATGTGGCCCCTGAGTCATTATCAAAAGAAGCCAATGTGGCTTTCCTAAAAAAGATCAAGATCTCCTTTTTCGCTATTGATGAAGTGCATTGTATATCTGAATGGGGACATGATTTCCGTCCTGAGTATCGCAGATTAAGACCTTTAATAGAACAAATAGGCAGGGTGCCTATTATAGCCCTCACTGCTACTGCCACACCCAAGGTGCAGGAAGATATTATGAAGAACCTGGAAATACAGGATGCCAAGGTCTTCAAGTCCTCTTTCAACCGCCCCAATCTTTATTATGAGGTAAGGACCAAGCAGAACAGTGTAAAAGAAATTATAAAGTTCATCCGCCAGAATACCGGCAAATCTGGTATAATATATTGCCTTAGCCGTAAAAAAGTGGAAGAACTGGCACAGACCTTGCAGGTAAATGGCATAAAGGCGCTGCCTTACCACGCCGGTATGGATAAGCCCACTCGTGACCAAACACAGGATAGGTTCCTTATGGAAGATATAGATGTGATGGTGGCGACGATAGCATTTGGTATGGGTATTGATAAACCCGATGTTCGTTTTGTAATTCACTACGATATACCCAAAAGCCTTGAAAGTTATTACCAGGAAACAGGCCGTGGCGGACGCGACGGTGGCGAGGGCAAGTGCATTACATTTTACAGTTATGATGACGTTAGGAAGCTGGAGAAGTTCCTTAAAGACAAACCTGTAGCAGAGCAAGAAATAGGCAGACAACTTATACAGGAAACCATTGCTTTTGCAGAAAGTTCGGTATGCCGCAGAAAGATGTTATTACACTATTTTGGAGAAACCTACTTACAGGAAAATTGCGGCAACTGCGACAATTGTCTGCATCCCAAAACCAAATTTGAGGGTAAGGATGATATCGAACTCTTACTGGAGGTAGTGCAAGAAACTAAAGAAAAATTTAAGGCTAAGCATATCATTGATATACTAACCGGGAATGCAAGCTCAAGTGTTAGAGCATACAAACATGACAAGCTCGAAGTATTCGGACAGGGTTCTGAATTCGGGAAAGAAGAAAAATTCTGGAATGGTATATTAAGACAGGCCTTGGTTACTGACCTTCTTAATAAGGACATAGAGACTTATGGCGTACTTAGCCTAAGCAAAGCAGGCAAAGACTTTTTAAAGAAGCCCTATTCTGTAATGGTTGCAAAAGATCATGATTATGCCGCGGAAGATGAAGAAGAAGAAGAATTACTCCTTGCAGCCAGTCAAAAAGGCGGTGGAGCATCAGACACTACCTTATATGCCTTGCTTAAAGATCTTTGTAAATCTATAGCACATAAACATAAACTGCCTCCATTCGTAGTGTTCCAGGAAACATCCCTGGAAGAAATGGCGACCCACTATCCTATTACATTGGAAGAGCTTGCCAAGATAACCGGCGTAGGTGTAAACAAGGCAGAAAGATTCGGCAAACCAGTTGTGGACCTTATTGCCAAGTATGTAGAAGAAAATGAAATTGACCGCCCTCAGGATATAGTAGTTAAATCAGTTGTAAATAAATCAGGTTTAAAGGTTTATATCATACAGGGTATCGACAGAAAAGTGAACCTAGAAAACATGGCCGACGCTAAGGGATTGAAGTTTACCAATCTGCTTAATGAAATAGAGACCATTGTATCATCCGGTACTAAGGTGGATATACGCTATTACATTGATGAGGTGATAGATGACGATAGGCAGGAAGAAGTATTTGAGTACTTCCGTAATGCTGAATCAGATTCTTTAGAGGCTGCTTTAGCTGAGCTAGGATCAACTGATTATAGCGAAGATGACATACGTCTGATGCGTATCCGTTTCATGTCTGAAATGGGACATTAAAATTTTACTTTTGCATTAGTCGCCTACCGCGTATTAAAATACGCATACCATTTTTTCTAAACGAAATAGCCACACCTTTGTCTTCCTTTTCCCTGCGCTTAATCTCGTAAGCCTCCAGAATTTCACGATAGGTAATTATACCTGTGAGGTGATGCTTGTCTTCCTTACTTACTACCGGCAGTATCTCAGAACCATGAGCGATCATCTTATCGATGGCCTTATGCAAATTATCATCCTCGTAAACAGTAATGAAATTAACTTTAACCAACGAAGCAATCTTTTCTTCTTCCTTATGATCTGAACCAAATATTTCAGAAGTGTTTACAATCCCAATTAGCTTATCATTGTCATGCTCATCTATTACGGCAAAAGAAATATGGAAATTTTTACCGCCAGTGGCATTAATAAAGTTACGTGCTTCAGCGATCGTATCACCAGCAGCAAGTACATTTATCTCATCCCTTAAAACATCCTTCACCGAAAAACTACTTAACACATCGGGCATATAAGAATCAGGAGTATGTACACCACGGCGGGAAATCTTTTCCGTCATAATAGTACTCTTCATCATGGCAAAAGAAATAAAATAAGCAGCGGTACATCCACCCAAAAGAGGTAAAAGCAAGTGAGGTTGCCAGGTTGTTTCAAGCGAAAATATTATGGATGTAAGAAAGGCCCTTGATGCGCCCGAGAACATAGCCGCCATTCCTATTAACCCTGCAATAGATACACTTAATCCGAGAGTGGGAGACACTTGATTTACTCCGAGGACTATTAAAGCACCGAGAGCTCCTCCAATGGTGAATAACGGTGCTAGTGTGCCGCCTGAGGTTCCGCTGCCAAGAGCAATTACCCATGAAATAAACTTAAGAACGCATAAAATGAGCAATACATTTAAAGTGAGATTACCGCTTAGTATACCACTTATGTTGCTGTATCCGACTCCCATAGTGGCCGGCGCAAAATATCCTACAACACCTACTACTACTGCTCCAATAGCCGGCCACCACATCCAATGGATGGGTAACTTCTCAAACGCGTCTTCAACGAAATAAACGATCTTAGTTACTCCCACCGAAAAGATTCCGACAACCACACCTATTAAAACATACACTATCAATTGAGTAATATTAGGTGCAGCAACAAAGGGCATAGAGAACATAGGATGATACCCAAAGAAAAAAATGTGCCCAGCGGCTCCGGTGATACATGCAAGAGCAACAGGGATTATAGAACGGGGAGAAAACTCGAACAGCAATAACTCAATGGCAAGCATGATACCTGCAACAGGACTACCAAAAATGGCTGCCATACCTGCAGTTGCGCCGGCAGTAAGTAATAT
>Ga0206856_10342_pt1 | contig 12869 bp, 8 predicted proteins | sample Alteio_BWOrgCont_48_FD_152630 | JGI IMG/M metagenome (GOLD analysis project Ga0206856, IMG submission 152630) | Enriched cells from forest soil in Barre Woods Harvard Forest LTER site, Petersham, Massachusetts, United States -... | ecosystem: Environmental > Terrestrial > Soil > Temperate forest >...
GACGCGAAATTCGCGGATATTATAAAGGTATTATCAAAGTTGGTTTCGGCGAGCAAAGCGCGAAGTTACTTCTCCTCCACGAGCAGCGCGAACTGGCGGGTTTCGGGGTCGTAGGCGAAGAGTTCGGCGGTGGCGATGCGAGTAACCCGTTACAAATGAGGAGTTTTTCAGAGCGAACTTATCCCGCAAAGCGGAACTGCCAGGGAATCTGCCCTGAGACGTCAGCCGTTTTGGCCACCGATAAAATCACTTTTGTCTTGAATGATTCAGATGGGTTGATAATATATGCGTATCAGGAGCATTAGCCGATGAAAACACTCATCAAACGTTGGTTCCTTCTGCCCGCACTGATGGCCGGTTTCGTTTTGATACCGGCTGGCCGGGTGTCGGCGCAGACCTTCACGAAGCTCTTTAGTTTTACGGGCTTTGGTTACACTGCTTCAGAGGTTGCCACCAATAGCGAGGGAGGTGAGCCGTATGGCGGATTGGTTATATCGGGCAACACCCTGTATGGGACGGCGAATGCCGGCGGCACCAATGGCAATGGCACGGTGTTCGCCCTCAACACTGATGGCACCGATTTTACAAACCTGCACACGTTCGCGAAAACGGTTGCTAATGCTTCAAATTTTGGCACCAACAGCGACGGAGCTACTCCGTATGCCGGATTGATTTTATCGGGCAACACCCTGTATGGGACGGCATATGCCGGCGGCACGAATGGTTCTGGCACGGTGTTCGCCCTCAACACCAATGGCTCGGGTTTCACCATCCTGCACGCGTTCACGGCACTCTCTGCTCGTTTTGGTGGAACCAACGGCGACGGAGCTAATCCGTATGGCGGATTGATTTTATCGGGCAACATCCTTTACGGAACGACCTATGGAGGCGGCACGAATGGCGATGGCACAGTGTTCGCTGTCAACACCAGTGCCACGATTTTTGTTTTTACGGTTCTGCATACGTTCACGGGCACCGCTATAAATAACGACGGAGCTAATCCGGAGGCCGGATTGATTTTATCGGGCAACACCCTTTACGGAACGACCTACGGAGGCGGCACGAATGGCGATGGCACAGTGTTCGCCATCAACACCGATGGCTCGGGCTATACGAGGCTGCATAGTTTTGCCGGCTCTCCCAGTGACGGAGCCCAGCCGACTGCCGGATTGGTTTTATCAGACGGCACCCTGTATGGGACTGCGGAGTCTGGCGGCAGTGGTTTGGGCGAGGGTTCCGGCACGGTGTTCGCCCTCAACACCAATGGCTCGGACTATATGATCCTGCATTATCTCAATGGCGGCAGCGACGGAGCTTATCCGTATGCCGGATTGGTTTTATCGGGCAACACCCTGTTTGGCACGGCAGTGTATGACGGTTCAGGCGATGACGGCACGGTGTTTGCCTGCTTCATCAGTGGCACGAACTCGGTGTATTCGGTCCTGCATACTTTCACGGCATACAACTATACTACAGATACGAATAGCGACGGAGCTTTTCCGTATGGCGGAGTGATTTTAACGGGCAACACCCTGTATGGGACGGCGTATAACGGCGGCGATGCGAGCTATGGCACGGTGTTCAGTATTTCGTTGCCGACGCCGCCACTGACAATCATTCCTGCCGGAACAAATACTATCCTGACGTGGCCGACCAGTGCCCTCGTGTTTACCCTGCAATCCACCACGAACCTTGTTTCGCCGGTGGTCTGGACAACTGTTTCCCCGCCACCGTATGCGGTTATCAACGCGAATAACGTGGTAACGAATGCCATCTCCGGCACACCGCAGTTTTACCGGTTGAGCCTGTAGTTGTTCGCTGCTACGGATTCTGCATTGAGGCGCTATAACGCGATTATTTCTCCTCCACCAGCGGCGCGAACTGGCGGGTCTCAGGGTCGTAGGCGAAGAGTTCGGCGGTGGCGATTTTGAAGAACCAGCCGTGCAAACTCAGCGAGCCATCGGCGAGCCGCTCCTGCACGCAGGAATAGCTGTGGAGGTTGTCCAGGCCGAAGAGGACGTTTTCCTGCGCGGCAGCGGTCGAGCGGGCGTCGTGCTCATGGAGATGGGCGTAATCCTTTTTCAACATGTCCATGACGGGCGAGGCGAGTTTGAGCCAATCGCGCAGATGCGGGGTGTTGTCGCCTACGGCCGGTTTGCCAAGGAGGGCGTCAATGGCGCCGCATTGGGAGTGGCCGCAGACGACGATGTCGTCCACGCGCAGGGTGTCCACGGCAAATTCGATGGCGGCGGCGGTGGAATTGGTGTCGCCGCTCGCGGACGAGGGCGGGACGATGTTGCCGATGTTTTTAACGACGAACAAATCGCCCGGCTTGCTTTGCGTGATGAGTTCGGCGAGCACGCGGGAATCTGAGCAGGTGATGAACAGGGTGTGCGGGTTCTGGCCGTCCTGCGAGAGCCTGCGAAAAAGCTTCCGGTAATTCCCGAACTCGTCGGTTCGGAATTTATGGACGCCTTCGATAAGCTGCTGCATTTTTTAAAATGAAGAATGAAGAATGAAGAATGAAGAAATAAAATTGGCGGCCGTGCGGGAGCACAGCCCTACCATTTTTATTTGCAACAAGGTCATTCTTTTAAGTGAGGTTTTTGTTCTTCGCCCGGGATTCCTCGGCGAGTTTAACTTTAAATTTTTCAAGCGCGCCCTGGAGTTTGGTATCGCCGCTGGCGAGGATCTGCACGGCCAGCAGTCCGGCGTTGCGCGCCGCGCCGATGCCGACGGTGGCCACGGGCACGCCGGGTGGCATCTGCACGATACTCAGGAGCGAGTCGAGGCCCTTGAGGGATTTGCTTTCAATCGGCACGCCGATGACGGGCAGGGTGGTGAACGCGGCGGTGACGCCGGGCAGATGGGCCGCGCCGCCCGCGCCGGCGATGATGATTTTGAGGCCGTTTTTGACCGCGTTGCCGGCGTATTCTTCGAGGCCGCGCGGGTCGCGATGGGCGGAAATAACTTTGGCCTCGCTGTCGATGCCGAATTCGGCAAGGGCATCGGCGGCGAGTTTCATAGTGGGCCAGTCGGAATCGCTGCCCATTAAAATGCCCACGAGTGGTTTTTTAGAATTTGAGTTGCTCATGTGCGGACAATTTAAAAATAAAACGAAGAAAGGAAAAGGTTTTAGACGGTATAGATATTAACATCCAAATGCCACAGAACCCAGAACCCAGAATCCGGAATCCAGAAGTCAGAATGTCAGTCAGAGCGGACTTACGTCCGCTGCGATGATCGTTCAGTTTCAATTCTTCGGCAACTGAGAAGCGTTCCAGCCGCCGCCCAAATCCTCGATAAGCGTAATGGCGTCGGTCATTTGCTGGGTATAAAGGTTGACGAGCGTCTGCCGGTTATTGAGATAGGTGGTCTGCGCGGTAATGACGTTGAGGTAGCTGTCAATGCCGAGCTTGTAACGATACGTCGCGAGATTGAGATACGTCAGGGAGGATTTGACGGCAACGCTTTGTTGCTGGATTTGCACCCTGAGAATGCGCAGGGCAGACAGATTGTCTTCGACCTGTTGAAAGGCAGTTAGAACAGTCTGGCGATATTGAGCGACGGAACTTTCATAGGCCGCTTTGTATTGGATGACGGCAGGAGGAAGGCCGGCGTTGAAAATGGGCTGGCTGGCACTCGCGCCGATGGACCAGACGCGGCTGCCCCACTTGAGCAGGCTGCCGGTGGTGGGACTTTCAAAACCGCCGGAGGCGCTCAAGGTCACGTTGGGGAAAAAAGCCGCCCGCGCAACGCCGATCTCGGCATTGGCGGAGGCAACGGTGCGTTCGGCGGCGGCAATATCGGGGCGGCGCTGGAGAAGCTGCGAGGGCACGCCCGACGGAATGGGCGGCGGACTGATTGTTGCCGGCAGCAAGGGAAGGGAAAAGCCTTCGGGCGGCTGGCCCATGAGCACGGCGATGGCGTGTTCCAATTGCGCGCGAAGGATGCCGAGATTGGTAGCCTCGGCCTCGGTGGTTTCAAGCTGGGTTTCGGCCTGGGCGACGTCCTCGTCAGAATCGATTCCCGTTTTGAAAAGGACTCTGGTCAGGCTCAGGGAATTACTGTAAGCGCCAACGGTGTCGCTGTAGAGTTGGATCAGCGCGTCCTGTCCGCGGAGCTGGAAGTAATCGGAAGCGAGTTCGGTTTGGGCGGTGAGTTTGGTGTTTTCGAGGTCAGCAGCGGAAGCCTGCGCTTGGGCGGCACTGGAGCGGACGGTGTTGCGGACTTTACCCCACAAATCGGGCTGCCACGAGCCGTCGAGAGGCAGATCATAGACAGTGACATTGGGATTTCGCAGGGTGAGGCCGCCGCCGGTGTAGGTCCGCTGGCGAGAGACGCCGGGATTGCCGGTGAGGGTGGGAAAATATTCCGCCTGCGCTTCGCGGACCATTTCGTGCGCAACGCGATATTGCTCAAAGGCCACCACGACATTTTGGTTGGAAATGGCGACCTGATTTTCGAGAGCGTCCAGGTTGGTGTCATTGAAAACTACCCACCAGTTGCTGCGAAGCATGGCGTCGCCGGGCTGCGCGACCTGCCAGATGTTGGTGTCGAAATTGTTCGTGCCGGGACTTTCCTTGAAAGTGGCCGGAGTTTCGACGGCGGGACGTTTATAGTGCGGCGCGAAGCTGCATCCGGAAACGAACGCGGCGAGAGCGACGGCCAAAAGAATTTTAACAAAATGGGTATGCACAAATTTCATCGAACGCCTCCATGTGAAAGTCCGAGGGCCGGCGCGTGAGACATCGCCGGGCGCTTGTGACGCCGGGCTTCCCACCAAAGGTGGAGGCGGTCGAAATAGAGATAAACCACGGGCGTGGTATAAAGCGTGAGGATTTGGCTGAGGATAAGGCCGCCGACGATGGCGATGCCAAGGGGACGGCGGATTTCCGAGCCGACGCCCTGGCTGATGACCATGGGCAAGGCGCCGAACAGGGCGGACATGGTGGTCATAAGAATGGGGCGGAAGCGCAGGAGACAGGCCTGATAAATGGCCTCGCGCGGGGGCAGGTTCTGTTCGCGCTCAGCGGCGAGGGCGAAGTCCACCATGAGAATGGCGTTCTTCTTCACGATGCCGATGAGGAGGATGACGCCAATCACCGCGATGATGCTCAGCTCCGTGTTACAAATCATCAGAGCCACTACCGCGCCGACGCCGGCGGAGGGCAGCGTGGTAAGGATGGTGATGGGATGAATATAACTTTCGTAAAGAATGCCCAGGACGACATAGACGGCAAGCACGGCGAGGATCAACAGATAAAGCTCCGTAGAGAGGGAAGACTGATAGAGCGCGGCAGTCCCGCCAAAGCTTCCCTGGATGGTTCCGGGCATTTTGAGATTCTGTTCCAGTTGATTAATTTCGTTGACGGCGTCACCCAAAGCGACACCGGGCAGGGTGTTGAAAGAAAGCGTGACCGAGGGAAATTGGCCGGTGTGGTTGACCTGAATGGCCGAGGTGGTCGTCTGGTGACGGGCGACGGCGCCCAGAGGGACCATGGCCGAACTGTTGGTGGTATGCAGATAAATCTCATTGAGACCCTGCGGGTTTTGCCAGAACTGCGGTTCCACCTCCATGACAACATGGTATTGGTTCAGGGAGGAATACATGGTGGAAACGTCTTCCTGCCCGAAGGCGTCGTAAACGGTGCTGTCCAGGAGCTTCGTCTGAATGCCCAAACGACTGGCGGTGTTGCGGTCATAAACGAGCGACTCCTGGAGGCCGTTATTTTGCTGGTCGCTATTGACATCGGTAAAGCCGCGGAGTTTTTTCATCTGCGCGAGAAGAATCGGGCCCCATTTGGTGAGGTCGGAGAGGTTTTCGCTTTGGATGGTATATTGATATTGCGCCAAACTTTGGCGGCCGCCGATACGCAAATCCTGGCCGGCCTGCGCAAAAACCGTGGCACCGGGGACGACGCCAAATTTGGGACGAAGACGGTTGATGACCTGGAGGGCGCTGATTTTCCGCTGGTTGAGCGGTTTCAGGGACATGTAAATAAAGCCGCCGTTCGCTGCGCCGCCGCCGCCGGTAAAGCCCATGACATTGGCAATCGCGGGGTCATTGGTGGCGATGCGAACAAAACGGGCCGTCGCCGCCTGCATAGACTGATAGGAGGCATCTTCATCGCCCTGGATTCCACCCAGGACCGTGCCATTGTCCTGCTCCGGGAACAGCCCTTTGGGAATTTTGATAAAGAGAAAGACATTTGCGACGATGGTGAGGATCAGGACGACGAGCGTGATGGCAGGGTGTCGCAGGACAGTTTGCAGGCTTTGCTTGTATTGTTCCAGCACCCAAGTGAAGGCGGTTTCGCTGGCGCGATAGAACCTGCCGTGTTCCTCCTTCTTTTTGTTGCGCAACAAACGGGAGCACATCATGGGGGTCGCGGTGAGGGAAATGACAAGGGAAACGAGAATGGCCGTCGAAAGCGTAACGGCAAATTCACGGAAAAGGCGGCCAATGATGCCGCCCATGAGCAAAATCGGAGTAAAGACGGCTATCAGCGAAATGCTGATGGAAAGCACGGTGAAGCCGACCTCACGCGCGCCTTTTAAGGCAGCCTCCATCGGTGCAAGGCCTTGTTCGATATAACGTGAAGTGTTTTCGACGACGACGATGGCATCATCCACAACAAATCCGGTGGAGATGGTCAGAGCCATCAGGGAAAGGTTGTCGAGACTATAACCGAACAAATACATCACGGCGAAGGTGCCGATCAGGGAAACCGGGACAACGATAGCGGGAATGAGAGTGGTATGAGGACTGCGAAGAAAAACGAAAACGACCAGGATGACCAGCATGACAGCAATGAGAAGAGTGCGTTCCACGTCATGGACTGACGCGCGAATATTCGTCGAGCGGTCGAGCATGATGGTCATGTTGATGCCCTTGGGGATGGAGGCTTGCAGGGCCGGGAGCACGGCTTTGATGCGGTCCACGGTGGCGATGATGTTCGCTCCCGGCGCGGATTGAATAATGAGCATGACGCTCTGTTTGCCGTTTACAAAGCCGGCAGTGCGGATGTTTTCAACCGAATCCTGGACGTTGGCGATGTCTGAAAGCCTGACGACAGCACCATTGGTGTAGGAGACAACCAGAGGCTGGTAATCCGCGGCTTTGAACAGTTGGTCGTTGCCGAGAATATCAGAAGTGGTGTGCCCGTCGGCGAGCTGGCCTTTGGCCAGGTTGGCATTTTGGTTGCCTAACATGGTGCGCACATCTTCCAGGCTCAAACCGAAGCTGTTCAAAAGCGTGGGATTGACGTCCACACGTACGGCGGGAAGCGCACCACCGCCGATGTTGACCATGCCGACACCTTCGATTTGGAGGAGGCGTTGGTAAATGATGGAGTCGGCGGCGTCATACATTTCCCCGCGACTGTGAATATCCGATGTCAAGCCAATGATCATGATAGGAGCATTGGCGGGATTGGATTTATGATAGGAGGGATTATCCGGAAGATTGGAAGGCAGATTTGCGCGCGCGGCATTGATGGCCGCCTGGACGTCGCGCGCCGCGCCGTCAATGTCACGGGTCAAATCGAATTGCAGGCTGATGCTGGTGGATCCGAGCGTGCTGGAAGAAGTCATTTCGTTCAGCCCGGCGATGTGGCCGAATTCCCGTTCCAGAGGCGCGGCAACAGAAGAAGCCATGATTTCCGGGCTGGCACCCGGCAGGGAGGCTGAGACGTTGATGGCCGGAAATTCCACCTGCGGCAGCGGCGCGACCGGCAATTGGAAATAAGCGACGCTTCCCGCCAAGGCGATGGCGGCAGTGAGCAAAACGGTGCCAATGGGACGCCGGATGAATGGAGAGGAAATGTTCATGGCGATTCCGGTTCGGGCAAGGCCCCTTGATTAGTCCCTTCATCCTTTTTTGCCACGGGCTCGCGTGAAAATCTGGCCGCCAGGCGGTCAAAGAAGAGGTAGATGACCGGTGTCGTATAAAGTGTCAGCGCCTGGCTGACGATCAGACCGCCGACAATCACGATGCCCAACGGCTTGCGCAGTTCAGAGCCGACGCCGTTGCCCAGTGCCAGGGGTAAACCGCCGAACAGCGCGGCAAAGGTCGTCATCATGATGGGGCGGAAACGGAGCATACATGCCTGGAAGATGGCGTCCTGTGGCGACTTGCCTTCGCGCCGTTCCGCATCGAGCGCGAAATCAATCATCATAATGGCGTTCTTAGCGACGATGCCGATGAGAAGGATCATGCCAATCAGCGCGACGACGCTGAGTTCCGTCCCGCAAATGATCAGGGCGAGAATGGCCCCGACGCCGGCGGACGGCAGCGTGGAAAGAATGGTTATGGGGTGAATATAACTTTCATAAAGGACGCCGAGAATGATGTAGACGGTGATGATGGCTGCGAGGATGAGTAACAGCTGGTTCGCCAGCGACTCGAGAAAGGCTTCCGCAGTCCCTTGAAAGGCGGGGATGATACTTAACGGTATGTTCAATGATTGAACAGCCTTTTGGATAGCTGTGGTGGCGTCGCCCAGGGCCGCGCCGGGCGCGAGATTAAAAGAAATGGTGACTGCAGGGAATTGGCCCTGGTGATTGATGGAAAGCGGGGCCGTGCCGGGTTCCAAATGCGCGAAGGTGCCGAGCGGGACGGGACCGCCCGGAGAATCAATATAGATGTTATTAAGCATATCCGGATTCTTTTGGAAATCCGGCAATGCTTCCATGATGACATGATACTGGTTTAATTGCGTGAAAAGGGTGGTAATCTGCCGTTGACCGAAGGCGTCGTAGAGAGTGTTATCAATTTGCGACGCGGTGATGCCCAGTCGTGATGCCGTCACGCGATCAATGACCAGGGAAACCTGTGCGCCGCCGTTTTGCTGGTCAGTCGCGACGTCGCGCAGTTCGGGCAACGCTTTGAATTTGTCCACCAACTGCGCGGTTATGGTGTTCAACTCGGCGGGGCTGGCGTCTTCGAGGGTGTATTGATATTGCGTAGCACTGGCGCGGTCTTCCACGGTCAAATCCTGCACGGGTTGCATGTAGAGCGTGATGCCTTCGGTATTGGCGAGGGTGTTTTGCAGGCGGCGGATAATGGCGCTGGCGTTTATTTTTCTTACGGTCAGCGGCTTGAGGTTGATCAGGATGCGCCCGCTGTTCAGGGTGGTGTTGATGCCATCGGCGCCGATGAAGGAGGAGACGCTTTCGACTGCAGGATCTTTAAGGATGACATCCACCAGTTGCTGTTGTTTTTCGGACATGGCCGAAAAGGAAATATCCTGGCGCGCCTCGGAAATGCCCTGGATGACGCCGGTGTCCTGAATGGGAATGAATCCTTTTGGCGCAATGATGTAGAGCACGATAGTAAGCACCAGTGTCAAAAGCGCGACAAGGAGCGTTGCGGGCTGATGACCGAGGACCCACTTAAGGCTGCGGTCATAGCCGTCGACAATGCGCTGGTAAACGCGCTCCGATGATTCATAAAATTTTCCAGGCTTGCGGTCGGCCTTGGACTTAAGGATGCGCGAGCACATCATGGGAGTGAGCGTCAACGAAACCGCCGCGGAAATCAGGATGGTGATACTGAGGGTAATAGCAAATTCGTGGAACAAACGTCCAACGACGCCACCCATAAATAACAAGGGGATGAGCACGGCAATGAGGGAAATCGTCAGTGACATGATGGTGAAACCAATCTGACCCGCGCCTTTAAGGGCAGCATCCAAAGGCTTGTCGCCCTCTTCGATATACCGGAAAACGTTTTCGATCATGACGATGGCGTCATCCGCAACAAACCCCGTCGAGATGGTCAAGGCCATCAACGAAAGATTATCAAGGCTGAATCCGAGCAGATACATGACACCCAGGGTTCCGACAAGTGACAGAGGGACAGCAGCGGCGGGAATCGCGGTCGCCGGGCCGTTACGCAGGAACAGGAAGATGGCCATAACGACGAGGACGATGGTGATTGTTAGTGAAAACTGGACGTCCCTGACGGACGCGCGAATCGTTGTCGTGCGATCTGTGAGAATGGTGACTTTCACGGAAGCTGGCAGGTTGGCCATTAACTGCGGCAAAAGTTTTTTGATGCGGTCAACGACCTGGATGATGTTTGCACCCGGCTGGCGCTGGATATTAAGGATGACCGCGGGCGTCTTATTCATCCAAGCCGCGAGACGGTTGTTTTCAACATCGTTGGTGACGTTGGCGACATCGGACAAAACGACGGGTGCGCCATTTTGATAGGCCACGACAAGGGAACTGTAATCCTTGCTGGAGGTAAGCTGGTCATTGGCATTGATTTCATAGGACTGTTTTGGTCCATCGAAATTGCCCAATGCCTGATTGACGCTGGACTGGTTGATCGTATTGCGCAGGGTTTCAAGGTTAATGCCGTAGGAGGAAAGGGCGGTGGGATTGGCCTGGATACGTACGGCGGGTTTTTGACCGCCGCTGATCGTGACGAGACCAACGCCTAACACCTGAGAGATTTGCTGTGCCAGTTCGGTGTCTGCCAGGTCCTCAATCTGGGAGAGTGGGTAACTTTTGGACGTAAGCGCAAGTGTGAGGATCGGCGTATCGGCAGGGTTGGACTTACTGTAAATGGGCGGATTGGGCAGGCCGGTGGGCAAATAAGATTGCGCGGCGTTGATGGCTGCCTGGACTTCCTGCTCGGCAACGTCAATGTTAAGCGTCAACACGAATTGCAGGGTGATAATCGAACTGCCATCCGAGCTGATGGAAGTCATTTGGTTGAGGCCGGGCATTTCGCCGAATTGCCTTTCCAGCGGCGCAGTAATGGCGGAGGCAGTGACATCCGGGCTGGCGCCGGGATAAAAGGTGACAACCTGAATGGTGGGATAATCCACTTCCGGCAACGCAGACACAGGAAGCTGTTTATAGGCGACAATGCCGGTCAGCAAAACCGCAAACATCAGCAGCGACGTTGCCACGGGCCGCAAAATGAATTGTCGCGACGGATTCACTGCGAATCTTTTTTATGCCCGTGTCCTTGCCCTTGTCCCTGTCCGCCAGCGGGGCGGAGCGTGACAGGCGCGCCGTCGGTGAGACGATTGAAATTATCCGCAGCGACCACCGTGTCCGGGTCCAAGTCCACCTGAGAAACGTTGCCGTCAGTGGCCCCGACATTGACCGGGTGCATTTCGACGGTCTGGTTCGTCTGCCCGTTTTCCGGGGTCTTTACAAGATATACAAAGGCCGTATCAGAGTTGCGCTGAATGACCGAATTTGGAAGGACGGTGATATTGCTGAGTGTATTGACAAGAAGATGGACATTGACGAACTGATTCGGAACCAGCGACTCATCTTCGTTTGAGCAAACACCCCTAAGCTTGAGCGTGCCGGTGGCAGTGTTAATCTCGTTGTCAATCGCATCAAGTGTTCCGGTTGTAATTTTGACCTGGTCTTCGCGGTCATAGATATCCATGGAGAGTTGTTTGCTTTTGTGGAATTGGGGAAGAATTTTCGGAATATCATCCTCGGCGACGTTAAACACGACGGTGATCGGCTGGAGTTGGGCGATGACGACCAGCGGAGTGGTGCCGTTGGCCTGAACAATATTGCCTGGATCCACCAGGCGGAGGCCTACACGACCATCAATGGGGGAGGTAATATGGCAATAGTCGAGGTTGACTTCGGCGTTCGTCAAATTTCCCTGATCCAATTGGACGGTCCCTTCGTCTTCGTGGACGGTGGCGAGTTGGGTTTCGTATTGCTGCTCCGGGATGGCGTTGCTGGCCATGGCTTCGCGGTAGCGCCCGAGGTCAATTTGGGCATCTTCCAGAAGAGCAGTATCGTGTTCGAGTTGCCCCTGGGCCTGATTGACCGCCGCCTGGTAAGGGCGCGGGTCAATATCCACCAATGGGTCACCTATGCGAGCGCGTTGTCCTTCCTGATAACTCACTTTGACGATTTGCCCGGCCACACGCGCTTCTACGGACACGGTATAGACGGGGGTGACGATGCCGAGCGCATTAACATAAACGCCAATGGTGCCTTTCTGCGCAGTGGCAGTGCTGACCATGGTTGGCCCAAAAGCGCCCCCCCGGCCGCGGGGAGCCGCCGTCGCAGCGGAATGACGGTGGGTGAGAAAAGCAATAACGGCGAGCAATAAAATGATTCCCCCCAGCAGCCATGGCCATAAGTGAAAATGCTCCCCGGGCGGGACGCTTTTTGACTCCCTGGGCGGGTTTGAAGCTACAGTCCTTTCATTGTCATCCATAAGAATAACGGATTTTTTGAAAGAATAAACGATTTCAAAAAATAAGCAAGCAGTATGTAACCAGACAGTTACATGGCGGACTTTCGGTCCCCCTTCCAGGTCGTTTTTCGGCTGAAGAGGCGGTGTAGGGTTACGTTGGAAATGAAAATTCAAGCCTGGCCGCCCCGCCAGAACTTTCGATGAAAGAATCAATTGGTCGGCGTGGGAACTGCCCGCAATAGCCCAAGCTGAGTGACATAGGGCGGCAGGCCAAGAACGTTAAGATAATTTAAATCCTGGTAAAAATAAAAATCGCGGGTGGAAGTGCTGTAGGTGTTGAATTGATACATCTTCTCAAATTTTTGCCATTGGACATAGCCGGCGATGGCCAGTTCATTGCCGCCATCCGGGTAAGTGGCATGAGGGCGCTGATGTGGAACCCTATTCTGGGGACCCTGTTGCCAACCGGTGCCCGGGACGTAACAAATGTTTTCCGCTGCGAGGGTCCATTCCGGCTTGGAGGTGCTGATTTTTACCGGGCTGGCCGAATGGATGCCGGAAGCGATTGGATTATACCACCAATAGATGCCGCCCAGATATTCATAGCCGATTTGCCATGGGGTACGCCATCACCAGTGCCGGTATTATAGGTGACAATCGGGCATTCCCAAATGGA
>Ga0206856_10343_pt1 | contig 12845 bp, 15 predicted proteins | sample Alteio_BWOrgCont_48_FD_152630 | JGI IMG/M metagenome (GOLD analysis project Ga0206856, IMG submission 152630) | Enriched cells from forest soil in Barre Woods Harvard Forest LTER site, Petersham, Massachusetts, United States -... | ecosystem: Environmental > Terrestrial > Soil > Temperate forest >...
CTTGCGATACAGTGTCTCCATGGCCATCCGCCGCATCAGTGCGCGCACGTGGCGACGGCCCACTTCAAGGCCCTGCTGGCGGAGCATGTCGCGCAGCATGCGGCTGCCGGCGAACGGATAATTCATGTGCAGCTCGTCGATGCGCCGCATCAGAAACAGGTCGGCAGCCGAGACTGGCCGCGGCCGATAGTAGACCGTGGAGCGACTGATCTCCAGCAATTCCGCCTGTCTGCGGATGGACAACTTGTGCCCGGGATTGATCATCGCTTTGCGCTCAACAGGCCCGCTTTGATGAGCGCAGTCTCTAAAAAATCATTCTCCAGTGTCAGTTCGCCGATCTTGGCCTGCATGCGGGTTACATCGACCTTGACCTGCTGCTCGGCCTTGTCCTCCCCAAACACATCGGCCGCACCTTCCTGCAGCCGCGCCTTCCAGTCCGTGATCTGCTTGGGATGGACATCGAACTGTTCCGAAAGCTCGGACAGCGTCTTGTCCCCCTTCAGGGCCGCCAAGGCTACCTTCGCCTTAAAGGCCGATGTGTGGTTCCGGCGTGAACGTCGCGTCATCGTTGCTCCTCATTTCTGCCATCTTAATGGCCGTCGGGGAACAACCCTTCCACTTATCCCGCTGTCCGAATTTCCGAAACCGGCTTATATCATGAGTGCCATCTTCCATCACGCGATGCGTTATGAGTGGGTTGACCGTAACCCAATCAAGCTCGTCCGCCAAAGCGCCAAACGGGAGAGAACACCTGATGTACTCGAATTGGCCGAACTTCAGCTCCTTCTCAGCAAGTGTTTGCCCGGGAGCGCACGTTGGCACTTCTCGACGCAGCTACTGGGCTTCGGGTCAGCGATTTGTTAGCACTTCGCTGGATCGACGTCGATTTTGAGAACCTGGAGCTTCGTGTCACGCGATCGATCTGGCACCAGGTCGTAGGCAGCTGCAAAACGGAGGCCTCCGCCAAGCCCGTCCCTATGGACAGTTACATGGCAGAGGATCTTCTCCGCTGGCGCCGTCAGAGTACCTACACACATCGGATGACGATTACGTCTTTGCCAGCGAGACGATGAGGGGAAAACAGCCCTATTGGCCGGACAACCTGATGAAGCGCCACATCAGGCCGGTTGCAAAAGCAAACGGCATAAACAAGAACATCGGCTGGCACACTTTCCGCCACTCCTTCGGCACGTTGCTAAAGGCAAACGGGGAAGATGTCAAAACCGATCAGGAGCTTTTACGACACGCGAACAGCAGGATAACGCTCGACGTTTATACGCAAGCTGTGAACTCGAACAAGCGGGCCGCACAGAGCAAGGTTGTAAGCATGATGGTTTCGAGCGTGGGAACAAAAGTGGCGGGCGCGGGCACAACTGATTCAACAAAACAGGCTCAAAATGCAGGCTAGGAAGCTTATTGTGCCCGTATTGTGCCCAGATTTCGTTGTCACTTTAAGTCCATACGTCCCGTAAGTCTTTTGGAATGTATGGCGGGGACGACGGGGCTCGAACCCGCGACCTCTGCCGTGACAGGGCAGCATTCTAACCAACTGAACTACGTCCCCACTTCAAAAAATCAGCCACATAGCGGAAACCCGCGCCAGATGCGGGTTTTGCATATTTCGCATATGCCGCACCGTTCGCGCCGGCCGCCCCGGATAGCGGTAATTCCGGGATGAACCGCCCACAAACCGCCTACAAAAATCTCGGCATTGCCGTGGCTTGTCACGAGATTTATCTTATCACGGTGTTTCCGCCGCCGTCCGTATGGCGACGCTTTCTCATAGACATGCCTTGAATCAAGGGCATATGATTTGCGCCACAAACCGGCCCGCTCTGGCACGGTGATTGTGGAGTAGTCAGCCTTGAATCTCGCCGATTCAATCGACGGGAGGACGAACGCCCTCACCGTGTCCGATGTTGCCGAACTGCTGAAGGTTTCCGAACGCCAGGTCTACAAACTCGCGGCAGAAAATCTGATCCCCTCATTCAAGGTCGGCGGCTCCGTGCGGTTCGATCCCGCCACCATCGCGGCATGGCTGCGGCAAAAAATCGGACCCTCATCGGTTCGCCCTGCCGACATCTCGCGCGGAACGCGCAGAATTTCCTGAGATTCACCGGTGCCGACCGGGATCCGGTTGTAGTTTGAAATTGATTGGTGGCAATTTGCCTGAATCGAATGCTGATGGAGGTCACCAATAATGGCCAGCTTATTTGTCGATGGCAGCGAATACGTCATCCAGGTTTGGTTGGACGCTGGTGCGTCGGTATGGGCATATATGTGCGATCCACAAATCCTCTTGCTGCTCCCGCTGCTTCCGCGTCCCCATCGCCATGCGCCGATTCTACAAACAACCCTCTGCATTCCTCAGAATCTTCTGCTTACGAATCAGGGCTTGCACCACGGGCTGCTAGTTGCACCACGGGCAGCTAGGCATTAAGCGTCATCTGCTGACCAACGGCCGGCTCAACGCCGAGCGCATCGCCAAGGATGGCGACACAATAGATTTCCTTCCCGTCGTGAAACTGTTCACTCCCGACGCCTCCTGCACCTGGCTGCTGACCGAGATCGACCCGGAGAATGAGGATGTGGCGTTCGGTCTCTGTGACCTTGGCATGGGATGCCCCGAGCTAGGCTCCGTCAGCCTTGCCGAAATCGCCGCGCTGCGCGGCCAACTCGGCCTTCCGGTGGAGCGCAATCTCCACTTCGAAGCCGACAAGTCTCTGACCGCTTACGCAGACGAAGCCCGTCTGCTCGGCCGTATCAAGACGTAAGCCGCGCCACTGCCTCCGAACATGAAAGGAACCAAATCATGAACGACTTTCTCAACTCTTATTCTCGTTATCTCGAAGCCGTCGCCAAAGCCAACGCACTGAACAAGCCTCTTGTCTTCGACGCGCTCGCAGCCGCGGGCCTGACTCTGGTCGAGGTTGAGTTTGACGGCGAGGGTGATAGCGGGCAAATCGAAGGCGTATACGCATACGCAGGCGACACGCGGACCGAACTACCCTCATCGTCCCTGACGCTGCATCAGGCGGCGCAGAACAAAGCCGATCTCAAGACCACGACGGTCAGCATCTCTGATGCCATCGCAACCCTCTGTTATGACTATCTCTCCCAAACCCATGGCGGCTGGGAAAACAACGACGGCGCCTATGGCACATTCGCGTTTGATGTCCGCGAGCGCACCATTCGCCTCGATTTCAATGAGCGGTTTAGCGATTCCACCCTCCACACCCACGATTTCTGAGGGAGTCGAGCATGGCACATCCGTATCACCACGCGCTGTCCAGCGTCCGCAAATGGGGCGGCATGGACGACGATTATCTCCCGATCCATAACTGGATGGATGAGTCTAAGAAAATCGTTGCCGACTTCCGCCATAGAATGCTTCGGCATCATGCCGAAGGGGTATTCATGGCCGAGAAGATTTTCGGCCATACGATCACGCTCTCGACTGGCCGGGTGATCCCGGTCCGATGGATCGGCGAACAGCATGTTCGCGAGGACCTCGGCTTCATTCCGTCCTTTGCGGATTGGGTAAAAGCGATCAGGCCGGAGCCCTGGATGGGCCGCGCCCTGAAGCTTGAGGATGGGGCGCCGCAGAAGCTGTCCTGCGATCTTTCCGATTCAATTTCTGATTTACAACCGCGCAATCTTCGGCTAGGAGGTAGTCCATGAGCATGACAGATCAACAAATTGTTAGAAGCCGCCTTGCCGTTGCTTCAAGAACTCGTCAAGAGAGACATGCTCATTGACACGATCGACGTTCCGGCGCCCCCGCACACACCAGATGTCATGTATACTTCTGCCCGGAAATCTATACACCTATGTTCAAGACAATCCCACTGGCCTGCTTGTTAGTATGCGCACTTTTGGCGAGAACATCCTTCACTCAAGTTACGGCCGACACAGCCCAGGGACAGAGTCCTTATGGCGTATATCAAGTCGGTGATATTGACGATGTAAATGTCGTCAATGGTAACCTGTCGCTGCACATCCCGCTTTTGAGTTATCCGCAGCTCGGTAAAGACCTCCGGATGGAGTTTTCTATTTATTTCAATGACAAGAAGTGGTTCATCGGAAACTTCCGAGATGTCCTTCAAGCGAACGGCCAGTCCTACTGGGAAGGACAGTGGACTGGGCCAATAGTTCAATATGAGCCAACTCCCCCCATGGTTGGCGCATACATAGCTCGGAACCAGGATGTCGTCTTTGGGCAAGATGTCCAAACACAGTCATACACGGTCGGCGCGCCTCCAAGTGAGTACGCTGTGACTACAAATTTTTACGGGCAGTACGTCATCGAGGCGAATGGAGCCAAGCATTACATAGGCGATTCCGAAACTCAGACATGCCAGGTGATAGCGGGCGGCAATTGTCCCACAGTCTATAGCGGCTATGGGGCCGCATATCCGGCAACTGACGGAACAAACTGGCCTTACGGCCTACGGTACGTCATAGCCAACAATAACCCGCCTACGACAATCACAGAAGCTGACACGAACGGAAACCAGATTGTTACATCTGGTAGCGGGTGGAGCGATACAATTGGTCGCAACTTTCCAGGATCGCAGTCAGGCCCTGGTGCCGAATATCAGACGAGCACTCCAGGAGTGACCGTCCCTGGCATTCCTTTTGCTCAAGGAAGTATCGGGAACTGCCCTTCGGGAACAACGTCGGCACGGGAATGGATCGTTCCTGCGCACAATTCAAGCACGGAACCTTACTATCTCTGCTACAGCAGCTTTACCTATCAGACCGCCTTTGATGTTGATTCAGTGTTAAATACGACGCTATATGGAGTCTCAGAAGTCAGTTCGAGCAGTCAGGGCTACTCTCCGGCACTGCTGATAAGCGCCGTCGTTCTACCGAACGGCACTTCGTATACGTTTTCTTACGACCAATACTTGTCGTTGACCCAGGTCACACTCCCCGCCGGGGGATCAATCAGCTATACATGGCAGAACGTTCCGTTTTTTCAATCCTCGGGAACTCCCATCTCCCGGGCATTGGCGACAAGGACGTTGAATCCTGGAAATGGACAACCCTCGGAGACCTGGACCTATCACTGGTATTTAACCTTTTCATACACTACCTCGGGCGGCGTGAATTTCCCCTCGCTTACGTACCCGGTATGGGCGGTCGTCACCGATCCAGCGGGAAATGACGAGGAGCACCAACTGGGCGGCAAAGATGACTCGGGAACGAATTATCTTGAGCTCGTCGAGACAAAGGTGCAGAGCTATGCGGGTTGCGGGCCTCATGATACTGCGTCCAATCGAACCTGCTCATCAAGCGGCGGAACTCTGCAAAAGACCGTGAGTTACATTCTTTCCCAATACGGTAGCGGAGGAGCGAACGTGAACACACCCCCATTCGTGAGCAACCCATTATTAAAGCCAACAACGACTACGACTACCTTGCCCACATCCAGTGGCAGCAATCTGGTCAGCAGAACGGTCATTACGCCCACTCCGAAGTATGGATCGTGCCAACTTTACGAGGGTTTGAATTTGCAGCCGCAATCGGGTGTATCTAACCCGGCACCGACGTATCAGACGATCAGTCCGTGCTACTCGACAAATCAGACGCAATCGACCAACTATTATGACTTTGGCGTGAGTTCTCCTGGCTCGTTGCTGAAGACCGATACAATGAATTATCTTTGGCAGACCTCGTCCGCTTATCTAACCGCAAACCTGGTCAATCTCGTGAGCAACACGGTGACAACCACGGCATCAGGAGCGACGGCCGCTCAGACGAACTACGGCTATGATGAGAACAATGGAAGTCCGCAAGGGGCCCTCGGCAATCTCACCTCAATCACGCATACGAATAATGTCGGCGCGTCTCCAAAGACGCAGACCGTCTACAACACCCAGGGCATGCCTACCTTGTTAACCGATGCGAATAGTAACATGACCTCAATTTCGTCTTATCAATGCTCGGGCGCGTTCCCGCAGAAAATCATCAGGCCATATCAGAGCTCAACCACTTTGGCCGAGACTACTTCCTACGTCTACGATTGCAATACGGGTCTAATGACGTCGATGATCGATCCAAACAGTCGGACAACTTCCTACACGTACAGCGATCCTCTTAATCGCCTCACTCTGACCCAATACCCGGACGGCGGATCGCTACAATATCACTATAATGACACGGCATCTCCGGTCAACGTTACCACTTCTCAGCCGATCACGTCGTCAATCACGAGGCAGATTGAATATGATGTGGATGGATTGGGTCGGCTCATTCATACCAGGTTGTTGTCAGATCCAACGGGCGCGGATATAACGGATACCAATTACGACAAGGTTGGCCGGATTCTATCTGTTTCGAACCCCTATCGGAGTACGTCAGACGTGACCTATGGCGTCACAACATACGCATACGACGCACTGGGCCGCAAAGCTATTCAAACACGCCCTGGCAGCAGCACCCTTCAGTGGTGTTACAACGGCATAGCTTCCGCAGGACAAACAAACTGCCTCTCGAATAATGGTAGTCAAACTACACACAAGTGGACGGATTATTCCGACGAAACCGGTCGGCACTGGCAGCAGGTGAGCGATGGATTGGACAGGCTTTCGGCAGTTACGGAGCCCAACTCAAGCAATGTGCCCGGCCTTGAGACCGATTACAGCTATGATGTTTTGGGAAATCTATTGCGAGTCGATCAATGGGGCGGACCTGTGAATAGTTCGGGGGACCGGATACGCACATTCAACTACGATTCATTGTCTCGTTTGAATTGCTCCTCCAATCCGGAAAATTCGTCGGTCCAATGTCCGACCAGCCAGCTCTACACACACGGCCGGTACGCTCGGCTACGTCTACGATGCCAACGGCAACGTGACTAGCAAGACCGACGCTCGACAGATCAGCGTAGGTTACACCTACGACGCTCTCGATCGGATGATCACGAAGTCCGCATCGGATGGTTCGTTCAATTATGGCTATACTTATGATGTTGCAACGATTTCTGGTGGATTTTCCAGCTCAAATCCAATCGGACGCCTGGTTGAAGCCTCAAACGGTGTGAACGCGTCGTCACAGTACTCTTATGATCCGATGGGCCGCGTCGTCACCGAGGCCAATTGCATCTCCCAGCAACTGTACCGAGACGGGGAATTCTTTCCAGGCGCAATATTATCTGGCAGGGAATCTCGAATCGCTTACATATCCTGACGGGCGCGTCATATCGCAGGCGTGGGATGGCGCTGGTCACCTCTCTCAGGTTGCCAATGGTAGTCTGAGCGGCTATTCATATTTGACGACTCTTTCCGGATATTGGCCAAACGGAGCCCCTGAAGGGATCTATCGGGGCAATGGCGTGGTAGATGGTATACGACTTAACAATCGACTACAACCAGATGGCATTGTTTCTGTGCGACTTGGCACAACCTTCGGACCGGGGAGCGGACCGGGAAGCTACAGCCCCAATGTGATGCTCGCCGGGAAGACATATTGCTACGGCCCCGCGGCGACGACGACTCAAACCGCTGGCGCCGCCTGCCCCTCTTTCAGCAGTGCAGACAATGGCAGCATTCTTCAAATAGTAGATCGTCTAAATAACAACAATTCACAAACCTTCAGCTATGACACTCTGAATCGGATCGCGTCCTTCACCAATGGAAGCGGCACGACGCAGCAGAGTTACACGATCGATCCATGGGGCAACATGACGGAGAGCGGCACCGCCACGACAAGTCTTGTGTTTTCTGGCGAGAGCAAGAATCAAGATGCTTCAGGTGATTTGGGTTATGACGCGAGCGGAAATACTACCAGCGTCTACAATGGTATCTCTAGAACCGCCTTCACCTACGATGCGGATGGAAAGACGTTGACTGCGAACAGCGGGTCCTCCACCTATACCTACGACGCGAACGGCAATCGCGTTCGTAAGGATGCAGGCGGGACTTGGACGGAGTATGTGTACTTTAACGGGCAACCACTGGCGGAGAAAAGCGCGGACGGCACATGGTCGGATTACCTTTTCGCGAACGGCCAACGGATAGCACGGGCGGACAACTACGACATCCGTATTCATCTGAGCGGGACAAACTGTTCCAACTGCGGGACCAATCCAAACATGTTTGCCGGAGTGACTTCGCTGACGGCGGCAAATGGCTATACTATTCAAAGTGGAGATATATTGACCTGGCGGCAGTATCAGGACGGCGTGACAGTCGGAGGCATATTCTTCGGAGTTGACAACAGCAGCGGAACCTTTGTTAGCGGTAACTCGCTTGTGGACACAGATGGACAACCTATCGACGCGGATACGACGAAGAACACGTGGCATGTACGCACGGTAGACCTTAGCTCTTTTGCTGGGATGAAGGTTGCCTCGATAGATCCGTTTCAATGGACCTCCGCTCCGCCGGGAAGCTGGGATATCTATTATGGTGACATTATTCTGGTAAGCGCCAACGGCTCATATATTCCGATTTACAACCGCAGCATGATGACGCTGAGTGTGGGCACCAATCCCACTGTGAGTAATTTCAGCGCGGTGACGGAGAAGGTGGCAGATACTACCCCGTTGACGACGACGACTTATTACCATCGAGACCAAATCGGCTCGTCAAGCACCCTGACGGCGGGTACTGGGTGGCCTGTGTCTACTTATATCTATTTCCCCTACGGGCAAGGTCCGCAGCCGGGAACCAATCATTATCTTTTCACCGGCAAAGAACGCGATCAGGAATCAGGCAATGACTACTTCGGCGCCAGGTACTACGGCTCTTCGATGGGGCGCTTCATGTCGCCTGATCCGGCTGGGCCGTGGGCTGCCGACGTTAGCGATCCTCAGAGTTGGAATTTCTATGCTTATGCACGGAATAACCCGCTCATCAATGTCGATCTCTTTGGGTACGACTGCGTATACCTAAACAATGCTGGCAACGGTGTCGAGTCGACCGACACCAACAGCAACTCTGGAGAGTGCGGCAATAATGGCGGCTATTGGGTAGACGGGACTTTCACTTCCGGAACGGTATACGCGAACAATAATGACGTCTACCTTCACGGATACGATTCATCCTCGGGTCAGTTGACCGACTCCTACACCTACGGAGTCTCGGCAAACGGCAACAGCCCGATCAATACCGATGTCTTTAGCGGGCAGAATCTCTTCGCATATTTGCCGACCCAAGCTCTTCCACCGGATGTTCTTAAGAACATGATCCACTCGCTTAATCGATCAGGGCAGTCAGACAAAATTGTGGGCTGCGTGATCGCAGGTGAAAGCAGTGGCAGGTCGGGAGCAGCCGCACGATCGCCGAGCACAGCGAAGGGCTTGATGCAAGTTAACAACCCAACTGCCGGTGATATCGCCCGTTGGTACAGGTCCGATTTTGGCGGGATGAGCGGTGGCCAGCTTTCATCCCAGATGACTGATCCAGCGATTGCGATTACTGCTGGCACAGACCTCTTGAGCCACAAAATCGGTTCGGGAAGCCTCGCAAATGGCTTAGGAAACTACTACGGCAGCAGCGATCCTTCTGCCAATACAGCATACGCTTCGGGAGTCATGGGATGCGCACAAAAGCCTTAACGTTTGTATTGGTGGCTATCGCTTTCGTTGCCAGATCAGGTTTCAGTCAATCATTGGCATCGAAGGCTAAACCGGCTCCGTATGTAACTCTTAAATTCACGACGAAAGACGGAACCTCTTGTGAGGCGTTAGTCCGAGATTCGTCGGGTTCATCCGAGCAACGGAAACTGACAATTTCGTGTGGTTCGAAAGAGATTTCTGCCTATTCGACTCCAGATCATATTCTGGACATTGCGCGTGATTCATTCGATGGAGACCGGCTGTTCGCTAGATGGGAGGGTACAACGCTCGCCCATCTCACTGTCTTCCACATCGAAGTTAATCAGTTGACGACCAAAGCAACAGTTGTCTTTGATCAATCGGCGGAATTCATGCCAGACGTTCCATCTGCAGATAACCTTCTTGTGAGTAAAGGAAAACGATTCGTGGGCGGGGATATGCTTCCCACACAAACGGATGTCTTTACATGGAATGGGCAGAAGTACGAGCGCAAGTCAAGTTGGAAGTGGAATGACAGTATGATGTATGAAGAGCGCTTCTGCGTTCTAGCTCCCCAAAAGCTGTCCTGCCTGGTGAGCCCGATTCCGACCAAATGAATGATCTACGCTTACGATGCGATTCGACATTGCGTGAAGATGTATGTTTCAAGCGACGCCATTTCACCGGCAAAGAGCGCGACTCCGAATCCGGCAACGACTACTTCGGGGCCAGATACTACGGCAGCGCAATGGGAAGGTTTATGTCGCCCGATCCAAAGATGGCAAGTGGCCACGCCACAAATCCACAGAGTTGGAATAGGTACAACTACTCTCTCGGGAATCCGCTTAAGTACGTCGACCCTGATGGAAAGGAAGCCGAAGTCTTTTATAGACCGCCGGACCCGAATTTGGGGTCTGCAAAGGATTTCGGTCATATTTTCATCTTCGTGCGCAATGACAAGACGGGACGTTCTGGATATTTTGACTATTATCCTGATCCAGGAAGGTCCGCTGTACACAGAAGTGTTCCAGCCGACAGAATCGCAGCCCACGCTGGACTAGTAATCGACTCCACGCCGGCCGCAGAGGATCGCATGTTGGATAAGATGGATGCTCTTACGCAGGAGAATCCCTCTTTCAACGCGGGGAGCGGAGGATTCTTCTCGAGCATTTGGAATGCCCTTCTGGGAACGTGAACGATTGCGTGACTACGACCGAACAAATTCTTGGCGCTGGGGGTATTACCGACTCTTCGAGTACTCCGAGCGGGCTGTGGGATGACCTCTATACGAACTTCAGCGGCGATCCTGACATGAACACCGATTTCGGGTCCCAGGGCAGGACAAACCCGACTATGGGAGCCAAGTACGGAAGCAGCGTCGGCCAACGCTCTGCGTTGGATGCCATGTCAGACGCTGCGGATGAAGCCAAGCGTCAGGCTGAAGAACGACAAAAACAGCCGAATCAGTAAGGACAGCAATGCAACATGCTCAAGGTGACAATTACAGAAGAGGTTACATGGCAATGGGCAGGCTATCGCGCAGCGTAATAGTTAAGAGCATCTTTTTCGTGCTAGTACTCTCCGTAGGCGTCGCCATTTTCGTCAGATACATCGACGCACGCATTGCGGCTTCGGTAGACTTCGAAACGGCAAAGACCACTACCGCGACAGTACTTAGTGTGACAAAAACATCACCAGCACATTCGCTGACAGGTAGCAGCGATGAGGGCTACCGAGTGTGTTTCACTATCGACAATTTTGATCAAATTAGCTCTCGAAATCGGGAAGGTTACCAAGCCGCCGAACTCAAGCGATTGACCAGCGATGGCCCTCGATGCAAAGAGACGACAAAGGTAGAGGTAGCAAAGTCTCTAACCAAGGGGTCTAAGATTTCGGTGGTGTACTTGCAGGAGAACAGCTACCAGATTTCCGTGGCGCGGATTAAGGCGCAGGGAGAGGAACTCTGAGATAAAAAGCGATGTACTACGCGAGCAACATGGGCAAAGGTGTAGCCGTAGAGTTTTCTGGATCCATTGAGGGAATACATGGCAGGCATCTTGGGCTCAGTGACGGACCAACTAACGATCACCCAGTACGATGACTGGTTGATCTTTGTACAAAGGCTTGAGGAATTGGTACGTAGCGGTCGCGTGAGACAAATTCCCGCAATGCGAACGGTATTCCTCAAGCAAGAAGAGTGGTATTTAGATCCAGATACCGGAGAGATTTATGTTTACGTCAAACCCGATGCTCCTATCCTGCCGATATGGGAAAAAAGTTGATCCCTTTGCGCTTTCTGAAGCACCGCAGCCACACCCGAACAATCTGAGTGTCATTCCTATAGGCAAGACAAGCCGTTTGGAAGCGAAAGGAATTATGGGACTCATGAATTTGCTGATTCGTCAGGGAGCGGTGGAGACTCTTATTCCTTCAAATACGGATGGATCTGTTGGAGCGAGCATCAATCGCGATACATCAGGCGATTTGGGCTATGACACAAGCGGAAACGCCACGAGTGTCTACAACGGTATCTCGCGTGCGGCCTTTACCTACGATGCGGACGGGAAGATGTTGACCGCAAACAGCGGTTCAGCCACTTACACCTATGATGCCAACGGAAATCGCGTCCGTAAAGATGCTGGCGGCACTTGGACGGAATATCTGTACTTTAACGGCCAACCTTTGGCGGAGAAAAACGCGGACGGCACATGGAGCGACTACATCTACGCGAACGGCCAACGGATGGCGCGTGCGGATAACTACGATATTCGTATTCACCTAAAGGGAACAAATTGCTCCAATTGCGGCTCGAACCCGAACATGTTTGCCGGCGTCACCTCCCTGACGCCCAATTAGTTATTCGGAATGGAGACCTATTGACCTGGCGGCAGTACCAGGACGGAGTGACAGTGGGGGGAATTTTCTTCGGAGTTTACGACAGCAATGGCAACTTCGTTGACGGCAACTCCCTTAAAGACACAGAGAATCAACCTATTGATGCCGACGCGACCAAAAATTCCTGGCATGTGCGCACCGTAGACCTAAGCAGTTTCGCAGGTATGAAGGTCGCTTCGATAGATCCGTTTCAATGGACCTCCGCTCCGCCAGGAAGCTGGGATATTTTGTATGGAGACATTGTGCTGGTGAGCACCGACGGCTCGTTTATTCCGATCTACAGCCGCGGCATGATGACTCTTGGCGTGGGCACCAATCCTACCGTGAGCAACTTCAGCGCAGTGACTGAGAAGGTGGCCGATACCACACCATTGACGACGACCACCTATTACCACGGCGACCAGAT
>Ga0206856_10344_pt1 | contig 12802 bp, 14 predicted proteins | sample Alteio_BWOrgCont_48_FD_152630 | JGI IMG/M metagenome (GOLD analysis project Ga0206856, IMG submission 152630) | Enriched cells from forest soil in Barre Woods Harvard Forest LTER site, Petersham, Massachusetts, United States -... | ecosystem: Environmental > Terrestrial > Soil > Temperate forest >...
ACCGCCCGGGCGCTCGGCCTCGACCTTCCGCCCATTCTGCTCGCCAGCGCGGACGAGGTGATCGAATGAGGCGGCGGGAGTCCGCTTTTTTGATGACGCGGCCGATCAGAAATTGAAAATGGGTGGTGGGTCGATCGCCGCGCTTCCTGAAGCACAGCGGGACCATCGACGTTGAGTCGTCACACGGTGAATTCGCCGAATTCAGGATCGTTCTGCCGCGCGGCGGCGCGCACGAGACGAAGTGGGGGCAATTGTGAGCGTTCTGGTTCTAGTGGTCGATGACGAGGCCGATGTGGCGGAATTGTTTCAAGGTCGAGTGGCCGCACGGATAAGCGCGTCAGCGTCAGACCAAGACCCGGCGCCGTGTCCTGGAGCCGCCGCATTTGGAGGGGCGTGCTCTGATTGTCGGGATTCCACAGAATGGCGACCCGATTGAGCTTCGGGACCGCCGCTCTCAAGAGTTCGAGCCACTTCGCGCTGTACTCGATCGACAACAAAGAAAGGCCTGTGACGTTGCCGCCCGGCCGAGAGAGGCTGGCCGCGAGACCGACACCGACGGGATTGCCGGTGACGCAGACGATCGGAACCGCCGAGGTCGCGCGATGGGCCGCGAGCGTAATCGGCGTGCCCGGCGTCACCAGGACGTCGACGTTGAGCGTAAGGAGTTCGTCAATGAGCGCCGGTATGCGCTCCGGGTCGCCTTCGGCGTAGCGCTCATCGAGCAAGAGGTCGCGCCCCAGGACATATCCACGTCGACAAGCCCCTGGCGCAAGCCGGCGCTGCTCACGTCGGTGCCTCGCTCACTGATCCAAACGTAGCCGACCCGCGGAATCTTCGACTGTTGCGCTCGGGCGGCGGCGAGCGGCCAGCAGCCGGCCGCCGCCGTGCCGAGCAAAGCGATGAACTCGCGCCGCCTCATTGTTTTCCCCCGTGCGAGAAAATCGGGCCTATGGAGTATATCACTGTCGACGGTGACGTCCCCAAACGCCCAAGGGACCGAGCAGAGCGGGCGACCCGATAGCAACCGACGGTAGGCCGAAAAGACTTGGCCGGTGTGCGCCCAAATTGGTCAATCAGCCGCACTGGCTCGCTTCCCGAAAGCAGACATTACGTCGGCGAGGGTCTTCGACCATCTTAGGTGGAAAGCCATCATTCGCGCGCCCCAATCGGGGTTCGCTGGAGGCGACCCGAAGAGGACTCACCCTGGTCGCTCCATTTTTGGAATTGCTCGTCAGGACATCATTTGGAGTTACCGTCGTCTCCGTGGGCTGGCTTATGCCGCCGTGCTCGACGTCAGTCGCCGCAGCCAGTCTTGCACGCGCGTGTCCTCGCAGGCGGTAACGTTGAACCGCATCCACGCTGAGCGTTCGAGATGCGGTCGGAAGACAGCACCGGGCGCAAGCATGATGCCCTCGCGCTGCGACGCCTCCGCCAGGGCCAACGAGTCTTCAATATGCGGGAATCGCGCCCAGACGAACATCCCGTCCGCAGGCTGCACGAACAATTCCAGTCCGATGCGTTCGAAGTCGCGCACGACATTGAGGCGCGCCTCGCCTAGACGCTCGTGCAAGCGCGACAGATATTTGCGGTAATGGCCATCCACCAGCATCAGATAGACGAGCCGCTCGGTGAATTGCGACGTGGTGATGCTGGTCAGCATCTTGATGTCGGCGAGTTCGTTGGCGATGTGCTGCGCGCAGGCGAGGAATCCGACGCGCAGGCTCCCTGACAGTGTCTTGGAAAAGCTACGCGCATAAATCACGCGGTTGAGCTGGTCGAGCGTCGCGAGCCGAGGCGTCGTCCTCACCTGGAGATCGCAGAAGATGTCATCCTCCACAACGGTAAAGTTGTGGCGCTCGGCGGCCTGCAGCACCTTGAACGCCACATGCGGGCTCATGTCAGTTCCGGTCGGGTTCTGCATCACCGACTGAGTGAAATAGACCTTGGGCCGATGGGCTGCGGCCAGCTTCTCGAGAATGGCGACGTCCGGGCCGTCGGCGTTGCGCGGCACCGCCAGCATCTCGACACCCTGCAGGCGCAAATTGCCGAACATGTTGTAGTAGCCGGGGTCGTCCACCAGCGCCGCGTCGCCGGGCTTGAGCAAATAGCGGATCACCAGCTCAAGCGCCTGGCTGGTACCCTGCGTCAGCAGGATCTGGCCTGCACTGGCGGTGATGCCGAGACCAGCCAGCATCAGTACGAGATGCTCGCGCAGCGGTAGATAGCCGAACGGGTGCCCGTATTCGAGGAGATAGGCGCCGTTCTTGCGTGCGAGCACGTTGAGGCTCTGGCGGATGCCGGCTTCATCGAGCCACGAATTCGGCAGCCAAGGGCCGCCGGCAAGGACAGTGTTCTCGTCCGCCTCCAGCAGTCGGCGAATGAGCCAGATCAGTTCCTCGTTCCGCTTGACGTTATCGGACGGGGTTGGATGCGTCGCCTCCGCAGGCGCAAGCGTAACCGACGTGTAGAAGCCGGCGCCGCGGCGCGACCGCAGATAACCCATCGCAACCAAACGGTCGTAGGCCTCGACCACGGTAAAACGGCTGACGTTGTAGGTGTCCGCGAAGTTGCGGATCGACGGCAGCTTGGCGCCGGGCCGCAGATGCCGATCGTGGATCTGTCGCTTGATGCCGGCGACGATCTGATCAGCGAGAGGCTGGTCGCTATTCTGACTCACGGTGAGGGAGAGCATGCCGACTTCCCGCCTCGCTGAATTGGCCCGGTCGCTGGACCAGTACAGTCACGCCGATTGACAGCTAAATTGTCTATTGCTGTGCCGGCGACTGTTCGACACTCTGGCGCGCCTGTCAAGTGGAGAGACCAAGAGCAAACGGTCGATCTCGCTGCGGCGCCCGATAGCAACTTCACAGACCACGACGGGAGAAAAACCCAATGAAAAAGTACGCCTTCATCCTTGCTTTGGCGGCCCTCGCCGCGACCCCATCTCTCGCCGACAACATGCCAACCAACGCCGATGGCCTCACATGGGGGCCTGCGCCGCCGGTGCTGCCGAAGGGCGCCCAGATCGCCGTCCTGTCGGGGGACCCATCCAAAGACGGACTATATGTACTGAGGTTGAAGATGCCGGCGAACTACAAGCTTCCAGCCCACAATCATCCGACGTCGGAATACGTGACGGTCATATCCGGCAAGTTCCATATAGGAATGGGTGACAAGCTTGATGACAAGAAGGGGGTCGAACTCCGAGCTGGAGGTTTTGGCGAAGCGCCGGCGCACATGAATCATTATGCTTGGGCATCAGAGGAGACCGTGGTGCAAGTGCACGGCCAAGGCCCTTTCGCGATAACATATGTGAATCCGGCCGACGATCCAAGCAAGTAGTCGCGCCCGATTCGAGCGCAAAGCTTAAGTCAAGCCGTAGCGTCGGCGGTCACCGCGTTCTTCCGCGGTCGGCCCTGGCGCACCAACATCGCGAAAATGCAAGTGACCCGTCGCGGGACCTCAGAGGGCGTACGCGGCCTGGTAGCTTTGCGGCAAGAACAGCGAGAGAGCAAATTGGCAACGACCCAGGTTGACTTTGTCGAAGCCGGCTCCGGTCCGGTGGTCATGCTGGTGCATTCCAGCGTGTCGGGCGCTCGCCAATGGCGCGGGCTGATGGACGATTTGAAGAGCCATTTTCACGTCCGCGCGGTAAACCTATTCGGATACGGCAAGACGCCTCCCTGGCCGGCCGAGGCGAGGCAGTCGCTGACCGATCAGGCGCGCCTCGTCGAAGCCGCCCTGCCGGCCGGCGCCGACGAGATTCGTCTCGTCGGTCATTCGCTCGGCGGGGCGGTCGCCATGAAGGTTGCAGCCCGGCTGTGGAGCCGCGTCGCGAAATTGGTGCTCCTCGAACCCAATCCCTTCCATCTCCTGGCGCAGGCCGGCCGCACGGACGCCTTCGCCGCGGCAATGAATTTACGCAACGTTATCAAGAAATATGGAGCCGTCGGCGAATGGGCGATGGCGGCGGAGAAATTCGCGGACTATTGGACCGGCGCGGGAACGTGGCGCGAGATGTCCCAAGATCGGCGCCTCGCCTTCTCCGAGGCTCTCAAGCCGAATTTTTTCGAATGGGATGCGGTGATGGATGACACGACGCCCGTCGAGGAATGGGCGGCCGTGTTGCCGCGGGCGACGTTGTTGGCGTTCGATCCTGTCGGCGTCTCGCCCACCCGAGAGATCGCGGCGATCCTGCGTCGATCTTGTTCCGGTTGGACCTTTGCGGAGGTATGGGGCGCCGGTCACATGGCCCCGCTCACGCGCCCGGACCTGATAAATCCTCTGGTCTGCTCATTCTTGGAGTCGGTCGCAGAGAATAAGGAGTACCTCGAGGTCGAAGGATGGCGGCCTCCACGTCGGACGGAGGCCGTTTTCTAACCAGATCGCATACCGTGACCCAAATAGGCGAGAGAGCGCAATGTCGAGCACGAGCAGCGCCAAGCGGACCATTTGCGTCGGTTTAGCTGCGCGATGGCCATAGCCGGCGTGATTCGAGGACGTGGCGTTGTCGGCCCAGATTTTGACCGCTATGCCGCCGAGCGTCCGTCGAACGTCCGCTTTCGCTTCCTATGGCCCGAAAGCCGCCATCCGCTTTCGGCCAGCTCAGGTCACGGCAGCTTCGCGCCCAAATTGGTCAGTCAGCTGCGCTGGCTCGCTTCTCGAAAGCGGACATTACGTCGGCGAGGGCCTCCAGCTGCCGTTCGTTCTTTGATCACGAGAGTCTCGCGAGCACCAATGCCCGAAGCCGAGCGGCCTTTTCAATCACCTCGTCGGCGGCGGCGAGCATGGCGGGCGGGACTTCGAGGCCGAGCGCCGCCGCGGCTTTCAGATTGATTGTCAGCGCGAATTTCGTGGTGATTTCCACGGGAATGTCGCCAGGGTCGGCCCCCTTCAAAATCTTGTCGACCAGCGTCGCGCCGCGTCGGGCCATGTCGACGAAGACCGGCCCGTAGGCGATCAGGCCGCCGGGGCGGACATATTCGCCGGATTCGTAGATCGCCGGCAGCCGATATTTTTCCGCGAGTTTCGTGAGAAGTTCGCGATTAGTGTCGACGTTGAAGAGGGGCGCCGCGAGAACATCGAGCGCCTGAAATCTCGCGCCGATGGCGTCTTGAAAAACCGCTTCGAGTTCATCAGGTTTCGCGATCGCCCATCCGCGAATCTCGAGGCCGAGCGCGTGCGCGGTCCTTTCAGTTCTTTCCTAGGCCACATTCTGCCCGCGGAGGCGGCGTAGAAGACCGCCAAATCTGTCGCAGAAGATCGAGCCGCTTCGTACTGAGTTCGTCATCGGCAAAGGACAGCCCGACGCATTGCGATGGCCCCATCTCGACCTCTTCAAAGACAGTTCGTCTTTATCAGGCTTGAAGCTGAGCCTGCCGGGCGTGGACATTCCCCCGCTCAGCTCCGGGACCCCCTTTGAAAGGCTGGTTTCCGGCTACGGGGCTCGGCCGAGGTCGGGGGTGAACACCAATTGCGTTGAACCGCCGGACCGCCGGCCGGGTTTTCGAAGGTGGAACCCTGGTTTCCGATCGGCCACCCTCTTGACGGGCCCGGCGCGACGCAGGAGGGCGGGCCGACGGGTCTGAGCTCACGACCGGTCGGCTCGGCGACGGCACATTCGTTAAGCTTGAAACTCTTTGAAAAGAGGCTAGCATTTCGTTGCCGGTCATGCCGCCGCGCGCCAACGGCGACAAACCGCAGCCAGCGCGCGCTTTAACAGCCGTCGCCAGCGGGGGAGGAGCTAGTCATGAGCAAGCGGGGCTATCTGAAGTCCGCGGTCGTGGCTATTTCCGCAGTCGTCATTGCGTCTCAGGCGATTGCGGCCGACAAACCCGTCTTCGGGTTGGTCATGTCCTTCAGCGGTTGGTTCCAACCGATCGACGCCGACACGATTGCCGGCGCCAAGCTCGCCATAGACGACATCAACGCCGCCGGCGGCGTGCTAGGGCAGCCGATCGAAGTGGTCGAATTTGACAACAAGTCGCAACCCCCGCTCGGTGCTGACGGCGCCCTGGAAGTCGTCGAAAAAGGCGCCAAGGCCATCCTCTTCCCCTCGGATTTTGATTTCGGCGCGCCGGGGGCGTTTGTGGCGCAACAGAAGAACGTCATCGCCTTCTCGGCTGCGTCGGATCCCAAATTCGGCGCGCAGGGCGTCGGGCCGCTCGCCTATTCGATCTCGAACGCCGGGCAGGCGCAGGGCGCGCTCATGGCGGAATGGGCCTACAACAAGAAGAGCTGGAAGAAGGCCTATGTTCTGCTCGACAACACGATCTCCTACACGAAGTCGCTCTGCGGCAGCTTCGCGGAGCGTTGGAAGGAAATCGCCGGCGCCAACGCCCTGCTCGGCCAGGATACATTCCTTAACGGCGATCCATCCATCGCCGCTCAGATAACGCGCATCGCCGGCCTGGCGGAGAAGCCGGATGTCGTCTTCCTATGCTCCTATGCGCCCGGCGGACCGAGCGCGATCCGTCAGATGCGTGCGGCGGGCGTCAATGCGGCGATCTTGACCGGCGAGTCGATGGACGGCGATTATTGGATCGGCAGCACGCCCGGCTTGAGCAATTTTTACGTCGTCAACTACGGCTCAAAGTACGGCGATGATCCGAATCCCGACGTGAACGCCTTCTTCCAACGGTTCGAGAAGAAGTACGGCAAGAAGGCCGACGTCTCTTATGGCCTGCGCGGCTATTCGGCCGTGCAGGCCTGGGCGCTCGCAGCCAACAAGGCCGGCTCGCTCGATGGCGACAAGGTCGCGGCTGTGCTCAATACGTTCAACAAGCAGCCATTAGTGATCGGCCCGACGACTTGGACCAAGGACCTCCACATCGAGACGACGCGTCCGATGGCGATCATCGGCGTAAAGGACGGAAAATTCGCGGCGGAGGGTCGGTTTTCGGTCGAAAAGTTCCCGAAGTTCTGACGGAGCCTTCGGTCGCCGACTTCGGAGACACGCGCTTTGGAGCTTGTCGCAGAACGTGCGACGGTCCGCTTTGGCGGGCTGGTGGCGACTGACGACGTATCGATCGTCGTCAAACGTGGCGAAATACTCGGGCTGATCGGTCCCAATGGGGCCGGTAAGACGACGCTCGTCAATGTCCTGTCCGGATTCCAGCGCCCTCTCGCCGGCTCGGTTCGGGTCGCCGGGCGCGACCTTACCGGTCGGCCGCCAAGCGCCTTCGCCGTGGCCGGGGTGGTACGCAGCTTCCAGGCCGTGCGTCTGTTCCAGGGGCTCACCGTCGCCGAGAATGTCGAAGTCGGCCTTGTCGGCCGCGGTCTCGGGCGCGCCGCGGCGCGGCGGCGGGCGCTCGCCGTGCTGGCCGATTTCGATCTCGCTCATCGCGCCGATCAGTCGGCCGGCGCGCTGAGCTATGGGGAGGAGCGACGCGTGGGCCTCGCCCGCGCTCTCGCCCTCGAGCCGCGTTTTCTGTTGCTTGATGAGCCGGCCGCCGGGCTCGCCACGGCGGAAGCCGACGACCTCAGGCGCGCCGTTCTTGCGATCCGTGATCGCGCGGGCTGCGGCATACTGGTGATCGAGCACAACATGGCCTTGGTCATGTCCCTGTGCGATCGTATCCACGCACTCAGCAGCGGCAGGACCATCGCCTACGGTCGGCCGGAAGCGGTGAGGGCCGATCCGGTGGTACGCGCCGCCTATCTCGGCAGCGGAGCCTGACCATGCTAAGGACTGTCGAACCGTCCGATCCGGCTCGCGTCGGCGAGCCGATTGTCGCAGTAGACGGTCTGGTCGTAAACTACGGATCGATCACGGCCGTGCACGGCGTCGATATCCGAGTATTCGCCGGCGAGACAGTCGCTATCGTCGGTCCCAACGGCGCTGGCAAAACGTCGTTGCTTTCCGCCATCGCCGGGATCGTCCGGCCCGCCGCCGGCGCTATTCGGATCGGCGGCGAGCCTCTTGCCGGAGTCGCGCTGCCGGACGTGGTGCGGCGCGGAATCGCCATCGCGCCTGAAGGCCGCAACATTTTCGCGGGTTTGACGGTGATCGAGAACCTGCGGCTTGGCGCGACGACCCGGCGCGATCGGGCGATCGCGGCGGATATCGAAAAAGTCTTCGCCGACTTTCCCATCCTGGGCGAGCGCAAAAACCAGCCTGCCGGCCTGCTCTCCGGCGGCGAGCAACAAATGCTGGCCATCAGCCGCGCCATGCTGTCGCGACCGCGCCTGTTGATGCTGGACGAGCCGTCGCTTGGCCTGGCGCCGGCGATCGTCGAGCGGGTCTACCAACTGCTCAAGTCCATTCGCTCCGAGGGCGTCGCGTTGCTGGTGGTCGAGCAGAACGCTGCGCGGGCTTTCGGGCTTGCCGACCGAGTCTACGTGATGAGCCGGGGCTTGTTCACGCTCGCCGGCGCGCCGGCTGAGATAGAGCGGCATAGGGACTTCGACGCCGCCTATTTCGGCGTCGCGATGTCGGCCACAGGAGGTTCGCCATGATCGAACAGCTTGTGCAAACGCTGGTCGACATCTTCAGCGTCGGCGGGCTCTATGCGCTGACCACGCTCGGAATCGGCCTGATCTTCGGCGTGATGCGCCTCATCAATTTCGCCCATTCGCAATTGATCATGGCGGCCGGCTACGCGGTCCTGCTGCTCTTCGCCCAATCGGCGGCGCTGGCCGTCGCCAGCGCGCTCATCGCCGCGGTACTGCTCGCGCTCATCATTGAGCGCGCCGCTTTCCGACCGTTGCGCGGCGCCGATCCGGCGACGCTGTTGATCGCCTCGTTCGCCGCCAGCTTCTTCATCGAAAAACTGATGATCTTGCTGGTCGGCTCACGACCGAAAGGCCTCGACTTTCTGCCTTTCCTGTCTAGGCAGGCCGAGGTCGCGGGCGTGCGCGTTCAGCTCTTGCAGATGGTCACGATTGCGGTGAGCGCCGTTCTTCTCGTCGCCACGACATGGTTTCTGAAAGCGACGCGCCTCGGCCTCGAGATGCGCGCGGCGGCTGAAAACTTCCGTATGGCTGAGGTGCTCGGCGTCCGCGCCAACCGCGTGATCGCGACGGCTTTCGCCATCAGCGGTGTGCTGGCGGCCGCAGTCGCCTGCCTGTTCGTGGCGCAGACCGGACTGGTGCAGCCGCGCATGGGGCTGCAGCTTGTAATCATCGCCTTTGTCGGGACGGTGATCGGCGGCCTCGGCAGTCTGCCCGGTTCGGCCCTTGGCGGTTTCCTGGTCGGAGCGATGACGATCGTCCTGCAAGCGCTGTTGCCGCCGGATCTGCGGCCATTCCGCGAAGCCTTCCTGTTTGTCGCCGTGGCCGCCGTACTGTTGTTCAGACCGCAGGGGTTGGTTCCCGCTCGCGGTTTCCGGGAACGGATCTGATGGCGGCGACCTCCTCCGCTGCGGCTCGGATCGAAGCGGTCGCGCCGACCGTCCCTGGCGCGTGGAGCCGTCTGGCGCCGCTCGTCATCTTGATCGCCGCGGTGCTGATCGTCGTCGGCGCGGCCGAGCGTGCGCCGATGATCGTCCAGCGGCGGATCACGGAGGGCCTGATCGACCTGATCGCCGTGGTCGGACTCTATGTCTTCGTCGGCAATTCCGGCGTGCTTTCTTTCGGCAACGTCGCCTTCATGGCGATTGGCGCCTACGTCTCGGCTTTGCTCACCATGCCCGCCGCCGCCAAAAGCGTTTTCCTGCCCGATCTGCCTCTCTTTCTCGCGCAGGCCCAGTGGCCTGAAATGGGTGGCGCGCTGGCCGGCGGCGCCATGGCGGCGCTGACGGCGGCAATTGTCGGTTTCCCGTTGATGCGCCTTTCCGGCATTTCCGCGAGCATTGCGACTTTTGCCGTACTGGTCGTCAGCTATGTGGCTTTGGGCAATTGGACCGCCGTGACTGGCGGCCAGAATTCCCTGATGGGCGTGCCGATCTATGTCGGCTTATGGACCGCCGCAGCCTGGGCGATCGTCGCTGTGATCATCGCCTTCGCCTTTCAGGAATCGCGCTCCGGCCTGTTGCTCAGGGCGTCGCGGGAGGACGAGGTCGCCGCCGCAGCTTGCGGCGTGCATATAGTTCGGCGCCGGCTGTCGGCCTTTGTGATCAGCGGGTTCCTCTCAGGCGTCGCCGGCGTGCTCCTTGCGCATTTTCTCGGCACCGTGCGCGTCGAGACGTTTTACCTCGACCTCACCTTCCTCATCATCGCGATGCTGGTGATCGGCGGCATGCGCAGCCTGACTGGCGCGGTGACCGGCGCTATCGTTGTCACGCTGCTCGCCGAATTGCTCCGGCAGGCGGAAGTCGGCGTCACTATCGGCGCGACCAGGATTGCGGCGCCCGCCGGTTTGGGCGACGCCGTTTTCGCGCTGCTGATGCTGTTGATCGTCCTTTTCCGTCCGCGAGGCATCGCCGGCGATCGCGAGATCGGTTGGCCGCCCAGGCTTCGCCGGGGCCAAATCGGAAATCCGAGATGACAGCGCGCCAGAATCAACTCTCGAGGTGACGAACCATGACCGACGATTTCGCTGCTTCTACGCCCAATGTCGATCCGGATGCGCTGATTGAGGTCGCAGACGGAATCTACGTAATCAGCGACCGTCGCGTTCCCCTTGTCCCGAATATCGGGATCGTGCTTGGCTCCGAAGCCGCGCTCGTGGTCGACGCCGGCATGGGGCCCGCTAACGGGGCGAAAGTTTTGACCGTCGCTCGGCGGCTGGCGGCCGGACGGCGCTTGCTCCTCACATTGACGCATTTCCACCCGGAGCACGGCTTTGGCGCGCAGGCGTTCAAGGGCAACGCGCACATCGTTTATAACGCCTCGCAGCGCGACGAACTGGCGGCGAAGGGCGAGGCCTATCTCGGCATGTTCCGCACATTTGGGCCCGCCGTCGCTAATGCGCTCGACGGCGTAGCGCTCATCATGCCTGACGAAGCCTACAAAGGCGCCGGCCTCACGCTCGATCTTGGCGACCGACTTGTCGAACTGGCGACCTATGGTCTCGCCCATACGCGCGGGGATCAGACGGTCAATGTGCCGGACGCCAAGACTCTGTTTGTCGGTGACCTTGCTGAAGAGAGGATCTTTCCGATCTTCCCGTGGTTCCCTCCCAATGACGCCGATCTCGACGCCGACAATTGGACGCGGATTTTGGCGAAGCTGGAGACAAGCCATCCCTCGGTCGTCGTACCCGGACACGGCGCCGTCGGCGGCCCTGAAATTCTGGTCACTGTGCGCAAGTATATCGAGGATCTCGGCTGCCGAGTCGCGTGTCGGCGGAAGGCCGGCGACAATGTCGATGCGATTCTGTCGACGCTGGGACCAGAAGTTCGCGCTGAACATCCGGACTGGGACGCGCCGGAATGGATCGACTTCGCGATCCGCTATTTCGCCGCTAAAGCGTGACGCGATCGCTCGCGAGATGACCCAGGCTCTAATTGCGCTGCACTTCCAGAATGACGTCTGCCATCCGGACGGGAAGATTCCGTTCGCCGTGGACCGCTCTGCCAGCGATCTTACGGGCTTTTTCGACAGGAGCCGCAGGATGATCGCCAAGGCTCGGCAGGCGGGTTGGACGATCGTGCATGTTCACATCGTCTTCGCGCCCGACTATTCTGACTTGCCGCGCAATTGCCGACTGTTTCGCGCCGTCGAGACCTTGGGGGCGATGAAGCGCGGCTCCTGGGGCGTAGCGGCTATGGAGGGCTTCGAACCGGAGCCGGGCGATATCGTTCTCACGCACGTCTGCAATAACGCGTTTCATGGGACAGGGCTCGAGGCAATCCTGCGAGAGAGAGGCGTGACCGACATCGCCGTCATCGGCGTGGCCACACAATACTCGGTCGAGCATACGGTGCGGCACGCCGCCGATCTCGGCCTGAACGTCGCCATGATCCGCGACTGCTGCGGCTCCGCAAACAGCGAGGCCGCCGAGGCCTCGTTCGCCGCGATGGCCTTGCTCGCAGAGATTAGGGATTCAAAGGACGTCTGATTCGAAATCTTTGGTTATTCTTCAGTTGTGAGGCCGGCGGTCTTATATGACCCCATCGCCGGCGAAAGCAACGATGTCTCCACCATAGTCGTTGATCGTGTCCGTCAGGACCGAGAAACAATCGTTCAAGATCGTCGAGAGGTCCTCGGCCCCGCGCGCTCCGCGAGAGGCAAACTTTCCGGTCTGTTCCGAGAAGTCTGCCACATCCTCTCAAGGCGTCAGGGAATTTGAGCGGGCGTTGGAACTGAATCGAAACCTGGCTTACGCGTACGGGCAAATGGGAACCGCCAAGATTATCCTCGGCCAAGCCGAGGACACTGAGGCGCACATCCAGGAGGCGCTCCGCCTCAGTCCCCGCGATACGTTTGCATACGTATGGTACTATATTGCGGGGGCAGCGAAATTATTCCTTGGCAAGGAGGAGGAGGCCATACCTTGGCTCCGTCGGTCAATCGAAACTAATGGAAATTTTCCAAATTCGCATTTCACTCTGGCGGCCGCCTTGGCGTGTCTTGGGCGGCTCCCTGAGGCGCAGTCCGAGATTCGGGCGGGACGGGCAATCAACCCCACTTTCACCATCTCTCGAATTCTCGCCTCCACACCGAGCGATAGTCCAATCGCATTTTTTGTGCGGGAGCGCATCATTGACGGCCTGCGCAAAGCCGGGCTGCCGGAAGAGTAACCGCGACCCGCCGCGTTGTCCGGGGCGGCTTTCCACTCTTGCGGTGGAGCTCGGGCTTGAAGCACCTACGGCGGGAATCGACCTCAAAGCCGACCTCCGCCCGCCGCCCTCAAACGACCGGATTTGGCCGATGGCGGACTGGCAGCTTTCGGGCGATAGGACGCGAAAGCGGACGTTCG
>Ga0206856_10345_pt1 | contig 12761 bp, 12 predicted proteins | sample Alteio_BWOrgCont_48_FD_152630 | JGI IMG/M metagenome (GOLD analysis project Ga0206856, IMG submission 152630) | Enriched cells from forest soil in Barre Woods Harvard Forest LTER site, Petersham, Massachusetts, United States -... | ecosystem: Environmental > Terrestrial > Soil > Temperate forest >...
AATCGCCACAACCAATTGGTTTGTGTTGAAGCTGGTGAGAGTTGTTTTGATTTGGGAAATAGTTTACTTACTGCGATTCCGATTAATGCACTTGCAGCAATTGCTCCTAACACCAGAACCGCTTCTTTTTTCCACGCTACAGTAAGAGTTTTTATTGGTTGTTTTGCGGCGGTACACATTTCGTAGTAAAGTTTTCGCAGATAATAAAAACGTTCCAGGTCGGTAGGGTGTATGGGATAAAGAGTGGTAACTTGGTGGAGATAGTGATCATAAAATTTAAAATTTTTAGTATTAAACATTTGAGCTGCATAAAAAGCACTATCCAGACTGATAAGCGCACCGAGAATATCCGCTCTTTTTTCTTGAAATTTCATAAAGCGAGTGTACAATGAGGGATTGTTTTTTTCTATAGGTTCCAATAATATGTCTGTTTCAAAGCCATCATGATGCAGGCAATGCATAGCTTCATGTGCTGTTGTCCAATGAAAATAGGGTGTTTTTGAAAAACCTTTACGCATTGATATTTTATATCCACACACAGCCATAGGAGACCCTCTTGAAAACCGTGGTGTTTTTAAGGGATCACCAATATATTTAATAAAATATTGAGGGTTTACGCAGCATTCTGTCAGCACCGTATCTATCGCTTTTGATGTTGCCTGATCGCAAAAACTAGAAGGATGGTGCTCGTTGCGCCACTCGAAATACATTAGGCCATCGTATTTCTTTGACTTTGCTCCAATTTTCAGGACTTACATTCCAACCTTGACTTCGTAGACATGAGCAAACTTCTTGTATCAACCCAGCTTCTTCCTGTTTGAGCGCATCAATATATCGTCCCGCAACGTTACCCCATGGCTTCACCCGCAATGTAGCATAAAAACGCTCAATGTCAGCCTCTTCTTGGGCCCAGGTAGTAGGTTGATTTATTGGTGTAGTTTGCTGCGATGCCTGTGCATTAGGCAAAAATCCCCACAACGAAAGTATGGCAGCGACGATCATGTATATTTTTAATTGCTTCATAGGTGGTTCTTCCCTGTTTTAGGAGATCGACTTAAAATTGTTTATATTTGTAATTATATCAAAGCTGAGCTGGTTGTCAATCGGGGGCTAGGTTTGAGGGTTACTGCCAGGCATTTCAGGTTTAATCCCATTAAAATAGCGTGAATCAGAAGCGTTTTCCCTGTGTTGTACCTGTAAATTACTCCTATGCCCACAGTTGCAATAAGTTATTCAATTTGACATATTTATTATGCCTGGTATGCTGTGAATGAGGGCACATTGACGATAATCGGATGTGCCTATGTAAAAAAAGGAGATATATGGTGAGTAAGCAATTTTTTATGCTCTGTATCATGAGTATAGTAACAATGTCTAACTTTGCCGGCCAACAACAGGGTCAGATGCCAGAAGTAACGCCGGATGTTTGTTCTATGAGCACTCTATTTGGTGTCACGCTTCCTTTACCACAAGAAATTTCTGCTCTATGTTCTGAATTTGCCCAAGAAGGTATAAGATCTCAGCAGCTGCCGAGCATCGCAATTGATCAGGCGTTGGTTCAAAGTATTGCATCATACATTGATGCATCTAACAGTAGCAAGTTAGTAATAGCATATTCAACGGGAAGAGATTACAAAATACAAATAATTGACCAAGTGACGCGTATGTGTGAACAAACAATCAGCATACGAGGTCATCATGATAATGTTGTGGTGCAACACGTTACAGCGTATGTATTGGATGGCAAACCACAATTAGTGATAACAGGTAGTGATCAATCGCGCCAATCGTATATTTATCTGGTGGATGTTGATAGTGGGGCTATGACTAAATCTTGGCGATTACCCGGACGTCGACCAGATGCCATAAGCATCGTTGATATTGAAGGTGCATTGAAATACTCAGGTAATAGATATGTATCAGATATAAATGAAGACGGAAATAAAACATCGCAAATACGTGTTATTAGCATTGCCCATGATATTTTGGTGTATGATATTGCTCCTCCCATTCCAGTATTTCTTATTCAGATTGATATGCGAGAAGAGACGCCTCTCGTAGAGTCGAATCCTGGTTGGCGTAACAGAGGGCGTACTCAGCATATTGCTGTTGCAAAAATTAATGGGGAGAAAAAAATTTTCGTTCAAATGACAGAAGAAAGAACTTCTGGGTTTCCCCAAGGCCAGGTATTATGGTGTGTCGATCTACAGACCCTTAGGTTAGACAATAAGGTTAATGGTGTCCTCGATCCTCAACGTACGACGCTTGCATTTGATATACAGACTGATGAACAAGGAAATTTGGTAAAGATAGCTCGTTTACTTTTAGAAAGACAGATTATATCAGGAGGCACTTGGTGGGAACATTCGACTGGGCTTTATGATGATTACACAGCAACGAGTGACAATATACGTACGGTGTTGGTAGAGCAAGATCCGCAGGGAAATATCATCACAATACAGCGTAGTTTTGTTGAAGTAGGAAGGGCATATCGTATGAAATACGTAGATGACGATGTACTTTCGGTGACCTGTCAAAAGAAAAATAATCGCAAGTATCAGCTAACAGTAAAATTATATAAACAAGGATTGCAACCGATTACTTTGCTTGAGCTACCTAATGCCGTAGGATCTTGTGATGCAATGACTGTCGATAAATCGTTGCATGAGATAAACGTATGTGTTCAATACAAAGGTGGTAATGCAAGTACCATGTATAGATGGGGATATCCGACAAGAGGACAAAAATCCCATAGTCAAACAACGCAACCAATGGCTCAACGCAATGGATTGTTGCGACAGTACTATCAAACAGTTAAAAAGCATCTTTATGCAACAACAATCAGTTTATCCACAGCTGTATGTGTGATTACTCCATTGATTTGGTGGCTGCGTGCGCGTGGCAAAAAAGGATAAGCTCTAAAATAGCAAAAGGGTCATTGACATGAACAAACAACTGATATTAATCATTACACTCTTAACACTTGGCCACGCCATGTCTACGCATGCATTTTGGCGGTCGGTATCATCGGTATTTTCGCGTCCATTTTCACGTATCACTCTGCGTATGCCGCAGGTGGTGAAATTGCCATTATATTCGATGCCATTTACTCGAATGATGCATAAATCACCGGTATCACCTGTTAATACTCGATTCACTTTCCCAAAATTTTTATGGGCAAATTCCGTACGGCGCGTTGCATGTGCTATGGCAATTACTGCGCGTACTGGTGCTGGGTATGTGTATCAAGCTACACGAGCACACTGCGCTTCAGTAGAAAATAATCAGACAATTATTATAAAAAAAGAGAAATGGGAGCCCGGAGATCATCCCAATCTTAAGAATTATCTTCATCTTACTGCTTACGATACTACAGGAAAGAGCATGGGATCGATGAGTGTATCGCTTTTTGGATACCCAACTGTACATATTGATGGGATAAGTGTGAATGCAGAGACAAGAAAACAAGGTATCGGACGCATGATGATGTGCAGTTCTGGTTATTGGATACCAGAGTTGGCAGAAGTTACTTTAAATGCGAACGAAGAGGCCGTGCCCTTTTATAAAAAAATTGGATTAGTCGAGTATAGATCGTCTTCTGAATGTTTAAAATGGACCAAGCAAGCATGTGAGTCAGAGATGTCAAAATTCACGTTCGAGCGAATTGATGACAATACTGTTCGTGTATCAAAACGATAAAAAATGAAGCCGTAGATTTCTATGTATTTGGTGATTGTTTTTTAGTGATAGCAATTGTTCTTTCAAAGTTGCCTTAGTTCCTTGTGTCTACAAAAAGGTTGCAAGATCATGGGATATTAAAAGGTTTACCTGATTTTTCCAATGGTCCATAGATTATATTGCGAATGCCATTTTTTAGAACAAACCATGCAAAAGAAAGAATACCCTTAATGTTTTGAGGTTTTCTTGTCATACCAGCTAATGTTGGAAGATGTTCAGTATCGATAATAACAATTTTTTTGGTAGTAGGTTCTACAATAAAATTATTGAAGTTAATGTCGATACGAAATTGTATATCTTTGCATAATTTGAAGGTGGTCAGTGCCCTTTTTTTAAATGATGACCAGTTAGTTGCCTTCTGAGACTCTATCGCATCGGCGATAATACAATAAATGCTTGGTATGGCAATGTGTAGGTTTTTCGATTCAAAATTGTTCCCTGTTATGATTAATTCTTTGTTATGAGAGGGTATCCAAAACCACTTACGAGGGAGATCCACGCAATGAACCCATTGATGATTTTCTGTGATTAACGCCTGTATGGTAAGTAAATTTTTAATGCGCGTAAATCCTGAAAGATGTCTATTAATACCACCGCAGGCTAAATGCATAATAAAAGATCCAAAGCCTTGCAATCCTCCCTTTTTAAATGGTTTTACAAAACTTTGAGGCGTTTCTATGAATAATTTGATTACAAACGGATAGTCCTTGCATTTGAGTACAAGGTTGCCGGTGCGCCATTTTGAACCCAACATTCGGTTTTTAAGCACGGTAAAATGAGTAAAAACCTTTTTACCTTCTTGGACTTCAATTATGAGCTCTTCGAGGAGCTTGTGTAAAATTGTGCCGTCTACCGATTGAGTGGGTTCATTTCGATAAGGAATTTGAGTAGGAGGGAGTAATTGTTGATATGAAAATTTTTTATCGAACGTATGAAATAGAGGCCATTCCCACATAAAATTTGATGAGAGTTGATATGTTGTATTGCTATCAGCAAATTTGACATAAATGGTGGGTTTTTGCATGAACAAGCCTTTATATATAAGTTACTATGACCTTAGTATAAAAAAGGGGGGCTGAAAAGCGCAATAAACCCCAGGGGATTTTTTTTGAGTTACGTGTAATAAAAGAGGAATTTGATATGAAAATGCACATGTTGTTTTGCTTGCGATAAGAGAAACTTTGAAGAAATTTTTGGCTGCAAAAGCTCAGGTTTAAGCTTAAGGCCGTTGAACAGAAATAGATCCTCAGGAATACCCTGGGGATTTTTTGTTGCCTTTTGCGCTAATATTTGATTAGATTCTTAAAAGTGTTGCTTGCGCGCAACAATAGTATTATTATTAATATAATAACGGCATGATATCTAAAGGGATGCCGTGAAATATTCAATAAAGATTTATACAACCGAAACTGGAAAAAAACCATTCCGCCAATGGCTTGATGAACTTTCTGATCTTAAAGCTCGGGCTACCATTGATTTGCGTATTGAACGAATGGCCATGGGGAATTTTGGCAAATGCGAACCAATTGGTGGGAGTGTTTCTGAACTTAAAATTGATTTTGGATCAGGGTATCGAATTTATTTTAGTAGAACTGGCAAAACAATCGTTTTGTTATTATGTGCCGGAACCAAAAGGTCACAGCAAAGAGATATTGAAAAAGCTAAAAAATATTTTCAAGATTATAAAATACGGGAGGGGTAATGTGGTTAAGAAGACAGTAATCAAAAAAAAGACAGCGATGGTTAAAACTAAAACAGTTAAAACAAAAATTAAAAAAAATCCGACAAGTGTTGATTATCATGATAAATTAATAGAATCACTGAAGGATCATGATTACGCCGCAGCATATTTAAATGTTGCTATAGAAGAAAGCCTTAAAGGCGACGCTGAGTCGCAACAACTTTTTCTCATAGCACTGAGAAATGTAGCAGAGGCGCAAGGTAATATCAGTGGACTTGCCAGGCGTGCACATATAAGACGAGAAACTATTTACCGCATGCTTTCCGGTGAAGGAAATCCTCATTTTCAATCGTTTACTTCACTTATTCAGGCAATGGGTTTTAATATTCGGCTTTACTGATCATGCATAATTTTAGATACCCAGTTTTTTGAAAAGATCGTCGGCGTTTTTAGCACCCATCAGACCCTTGCCTTTTTCTATATCATGTATCGCTTTTAGTGTTTTTTTATTAGGAATATTTTTACTGTAAATATGTTTTTCAATGGCTTCAATGATCAGTTCCCGCATACTTGTCCCCAAAATGCCCGCCATAGTCTTGAGTCTTTTATGATCGGTCTTTGGAATATCAATTGTTATTCGTGATAACTCATTTTTTGTACTCATAGTATTTTCCAATCTTAAAATTAATATATTAATCGATACAATCATACAGAAATACATAAATAAAGAAAAGGGTACTGCAAGAATAGTATTAAGATATACGCTCGCATTTTTTGCCTTTTTCATAGGTGCTTTACCCACAAAACTTAATTATCACTTCATCATTAAAACTAATCATACGGGGCCTTTGATCATTGTTGGAGTACATATTTTTGATACTTATTGTAGCGTATTTTATTTGTGAGCCAAAAAAAGCAGAATGATTTTTTTTATTTGACAGCATGCAGCCAAAATTTTAGAGTCTCTATCAGTCTCTATTTTTTATACTATTTTATTTCAGAAGTAGGCAGTTATGATAGAACGTATTCAGAAGTATCGTTTTTTAGTTTTCTTATGCGTATTACCCCTTTATGCATATGCAGATATGTCCAAGAGGGTTGTTGCAACTGTTGCCGTCGGTGATGCTCCTGCAGGTATTGCGATTACACCCGATAATCGTTTTGCATATATCGCCAATGATAATAATGATGACCTTCCCAATGGTAATACGGTGAGCGTATTAGACCTCAAATCTAACACGGTCGTTGCAACAATTAGTGATGCGAGTTTTAATCAGCCGTATACCATAACCATTAATGCCGCGGGCACCATCGCTTATGTCACGAATAGTAATGGCGCAACAATCTCACTTATTGATATAGCAACGAATCAAGTGATAGGTACAATCAATGGATTTGACGGTCCTTCAGGTATGGTCATATCTCCTAAAGGAGGGAACATTGCATACGTCAACAATTACGGCGGGCCTATTGTTGGCAGTGGTAATGGCACCACCGTGCGTGTGGTGAATTTAAATACGAATACTATCATAGGAAACCCAATTACGGTCGGGCTTGCTCCTGCATCATTAGCAATCACACCTGATGGAGCATTTGTGTACGTGCTTAATTATGTTGACGGTAATGTGGGCACTGGAACAGTCAGTATCATACGAACAAGTGATAATACCGTGATCGGTACGATACCCGGGTTTTCTGGCCCTTTTGCAATTGCAATTACCCCGAATGGTAAATATGCGTACGTAACTAATTTTGGAAGTAATAATTTTTCACCTGTGGGCACAACGGTGAGTGTTATTGATTTAAAGAGTAATACTGTAAGCGCAAGCATTAAATTAGGTACGCAACCATCTGGTATTGCCATTACTCCTAATGGTCGCCTTGCCTATGTGACTAACTACAACACTCTGTACCTCGGTCCAGATTTTACCAATTTAACTGCGGGGCCAGGAACAGTTAATATTATTGATATTGCGACTAATACGGTACTGTGCCCCGTACTCGTGGCTGGAGCGTCCCCCGATGCGATTGCAATATCGTCAGATGGCACACGTGCTTATGTCTCTAATTATAGCTCTAACAATGTCAGTGTGATTAATATTTCCGACAGAATGTGGCTTAAAAATATTTGTAATTAAAAAAAGTAGAGTGGTATATGAAAAAAACAGTATTTTTATTGCATGCATTTTTACTTCGTAAGAGATGTTTATTTTTTGCACTCGTGCTCTCATTGGTATCTGCAAGCTCATACATAAATGCATCAGGTACGCACGACACATTTATGTGTGACACACGCGTGTGTGACGGTGCTTTGTCTGCGGGGTATGTCTTTAAGCATGATTACAAATTTAAAGATGTGTATGGTCATGGGATGGTGAACATAATAACGGCAGATGGCTGTTATTACCCCTTGCAATTATGGGGAATCGGGGCAAAAATAAGTTATTGGCGGGCGCATGGACACACAACATTTATAAAACGTCATACCACTTTACAAGAAGTACCCGTTACCTTGTATGTGCGTAGGGTTAAAGATTTTTGCTGTGGTGTGCGAGCGTATGTTTCATTGGGCGGTGGCGTTGCATGGATTAAAGAAAAAAGTTATCTGGGGCATGCGCAGCTTCGTAAAGGTATTGGCGAGGTTGAAATTGGGGTCAATTGTCCGGTGTGGCGTGGCTTGAACATTACGGGTGCTGTGCGGTATCTGTTTCCCCGGCAATCCTCATGTGGAACAAAAGTTGACGTCGGTGGATGTGATTTACGGGCTGGTATAGGCTATTCGTTCTAAACAATAATTTTACTTTGCAATAACTCAAGCTCGTGCGCGCAACGTTTTAATGCGGAAACAATTCCCGTATCAACGGGACGAACTATTGGTATTTGATTGAGTATGTTCAAGGCCGAAGATAATGCAGTAAGATTATCTCCTGCAATATCTCCTTCGGTTTTAAGCACTTCGAGTTCCTTTTTTAATTTTTCTAGGTTGTCTTGATCGTCACTGGGAGTACGTTTTTTGCTTTGAACTGAAACCAATGGTGGGACCAACGGTCCAACCCATGATTCAAATAATGTTTTCACCAGTTCGTCAACTATGATGATATACAAGGCGACTACGTTTTGTGAACTGCCTGCAGTTCGTGCACCCGCAACCCAAAAACTGGCTATTTTACGGTTTGTATTAAGCGTAAATATCCCATTATTTGGTGAATAACTTCCACCAAGATGAATCTCTACTTCAAATCGTCCGAGGCTGTTAGACCCTAATTGCCCTTCAACATCAGGAACCTCAACGCGCTTGACCGCTACGCCGTTGGGTTCAAATATGCCGGCTTGTATGTATTCATCAAAATCGTGCCAACGTTTACTTGCTGGCAACCATGCACGAACCACTTCATGAAAAATAATGTTATATTCACGTTCTTTTGGTTGTATGCCGGCGATAATAAAATATACGGTATCTATTTTTCCTAACGATTTTTTAAGAGTGGCAGGCAAAGTCAAATTTTTTGCAGGCAATTTTGCTTGTATAAATACAGGATTTTGGCGATATCCTTCTCCGCCTTTGTATACCCCCATACGTGGGTAGTTCATTTCACGATCACCGCTCAATACAATGTCTAAAGGAATAACTGCTGCATGTGCCATGCTCATCAGTGTTGCCATTACTATTCCAATAATGACCTGTGTAACCATACTACTTACCTCTACAAGATAATTTTTTACATGTGCTTGTTAAAACGTACTTTATTACCGTGCCAATGTTCAACATATTTTCTTATCCCGGTTTGATCGCACAACTGCATACGCTTATTTCAAAAAAGCTGTGTTTGTTGAAATAAGGACACATAATTCATCTCGTTATTTCAATAAATCGATTTTTTTGAAATAAGAATTGCAAAAATAACCCGTAATTTCAAAAAATGGCGATTTTTGACATAAAAAATCAACCGAAGTTGAAATAGAGGATCAGCTTAAGCAAAAATGTCGCTTTGAAAGCATATGAATTTTCATTAAGAATTTACCAGGACTTCGTTGATAATACGCCAGCATTGTACTGACTCAAAGTTATTTGGATCGGCAAATCCGGCTGCGGTGATCAAAGCTTTCCAGAGCGTCCAAGCACGACCGCGTTCCCAAGTGTCTGCATCAAGCGGTAGTAATGAGCGGAATAGTTTACGGCTTTCGCCCTCAAATAATGTCCAGGCTATTGCTAAATCACACGCCGGATCTCCTACCACAAGCCCACCAAAATCGATGATCGCGCTTAATCGCCCATTTTGTACCAACATATTTCCTGCACTTATATCACCATGTACCCACACTGGTGCACCATGCCAGCTGGTTGCAAGAGCAATTTCCCAAATTTTAGTTGCTGCCGTAACATCAATTTTATCTTTTAAATCAGCAATTGCTTGGCGCATTTCGGCATCATACATCGATAATGATCCACCTCGCCATACCGGGAGCGGTCCTCCTGTCGAGTCGATACGCTGAAGAGCGCTCAGAAATTGTGCGAGGTCTTTTGCGATACTGCACAGATCAGTTATCTGTCCGGATACAGAGGCAGACGCTACCGTTTCACCTTCAAGCCAGCGATAAATTGACCAATTCCAAGGATAACCTTCTGCCGGCTTTCCCATTGCCAACGGCACGGGGATGGGCAACGGCAACAACGGAGCTAATTGGGGCAACCATCGTTGCTCTTTTATCACACTTTCTGCATATTCTTCAGCGCTTGGCAAACGAACCAGCATCTGATTGCCCAGATGAAACGTTCTATTATCCCACCCACTTGCTTTTACAGGACTGATAGGTAAGTTTTTCCATTGCGGAAATTGGCTGTTAATGAGCTGTTGCACGAGATCTATATCGATGTTTATTTCATCAACATGCATTTTTTTATGAGACATGAGGCCTCTTTTTCAGAAATTAAAATCTAAGCACAAACAAAACAAGCGTGCGATCGCAGTATAGTGTACTATTGGTTACTATAAAAAACTATTCTGAGCAATGGGATTGGACTGTTATGAAAAAATATGTCTTTAAGCCATACAATAAAAATTTTCCTACATTGTTTTCTGCTGAAAAAATGCGAATTGCTGACGCTGTACAAAATAGTTTGGGCATTGATTGTGTGGTAGAGCATGTGGGCAGCACTGCGGTACCCGGTTTAGGTGGCAAAGGAATCATTGATAGCGCGATAGCAACGCATAAAACAAATTTTGAGGAGTTGGTGCAGGTACTGACAAGTCTGGGCTATGTATTGCGAGAACAATGGAGCACTCCTGAGCGATGGTTTTTGAGAGCTGATTTAGCTGACCCTGAAGAAGGAGTGCGGCGATATCACGTGCATGTAACGTTTTCCGAAAGCAGTGAATGGAAAGAGTTGATTGCATTTCGTGATTATCTTCGAGAAAATCCAAGTGAACTTCAGCGGTATGCCGGGCTTAAACAAAATGCGGCGATGCAAGCCAATGAAGATGGGGCAATGTATAGAAAACTTAAAGTACCATTGTTTGCGGATGTGTTAAAAAAAATAAAGAAGCTGCAAAATATAAAAAAAGGATCAATAATTTAGATCGAGTCTTTTTTTATCAAAGTAATATATCAAACTCATAGATTTCAACTAGGCCTTGCGCCATATTTTTTTTTGGCTAACCTTTATAGAGGATTCATGATTATTGATTTTGTTTTTTCTCATTGTACATACGGAAAGAATACGATCTAATAAACATGAACTCATATATAACAGTTTGATTATAACAATTCGCTAAGGAGTTTTGCTATGACTTTTTATACATACAAAAATATATTTTTAGCTCTTGCGCTCATCGTAACCTTTAGTAATAGATTACTTTATTCTGCCGAGGAATTGACCATCGTTGGTGGAGGTATAGTAGGAGCTATTGAAGCCTATTACGCACATCTTGATGCAAAGGAAAATAATACTTCACTCCATATAACAATATATGAAAAAAACCAATCAATTTCAGACACTACAGCGAGTAACATTGTTCCAAGTTGGACTCCTGATGAAATATTATCAGTTGTACCTCGTGGGCAAGCGTTAGTAGACAAATTAAAAATTAAATTTAGTGAGCCAGGAGGCATACGTGTAGATGACGTAGCGGGGGTCAATGACACGGCTACCACTGAACTGTTTACGCAGGAAGTGCAAAATTATAGTCTTGATGAGGCTGGACATAACCAACGTACACAAGATTTATTAGCTCTTGGTAAAATGAGTATGGATATGTGGAAAGAAATTTACACACATGCTGACGCTGAATTAAAGGCAATATTAGATGAATCAAACTTTAACACATGCCATGAGCCATTAAAAGCTGGTAAAAAGACATTACGTGATGGCTATCGTATCGATTTAATTTACAATGTATCAAATGCTCAAGAACGCGCTGAAGGCATGAAGCGTGATTATGAAGCATTGGGATACAAACAATGTGCGATTTTAACTCCGACAGAAGTGATGACCATTGATCCCTTCCTTACTGATTTTTGTAAAGACCATTCAGTGGATAATGCATGGAACAATGATACTGTTGCTCTTTGGCGCCCCGGGGGATGTATTGATGCACAAGTTTTCCTTCCAAAGCTGTATGCATACCTGAAAAAGGTTATGGGGACATATACAAATGCTCATGGTCAAAAAGAAGATTGTTTCCAAATTAAATTTGGTAAAAAAGTAACTGGTGTAGAATTTTCAAAAAATAATGCCGGTAAAACAGTGGTAGTAGGTTTAACCTTTGAAGATGGTCAAGTGACTCGCAGTAAAGGTGCCAAGTCTGATTATGTATTTTGCCCAGGCGAAGCAGTTGGAACGCTTAAGCAACTCGGATTTTGCGAGCCAGCTTATGCAGGATTTGCAGGAGTATCATTAAAACTTGATATTGAAATTCCGGATAACAAGCTCGCAGAGTATAAAAAATTCAACCATTGCATGGAAGTTCACGGGGTAGGAGTTGTTCTTGCATGGCAAGGGCGCTTTAGAGATGGTAAAATTTCTGTCGGTGTTGCAGGAACTAAAGGTTATTATGCAAAAGAAGCAGCAACTATATACCAAGAATTTGCAAAAAATAGAAATCTTTTACAACTCAATATGATTAATGACGTTTTGCCCGAATTTATTTCATTAGCATTGAAATATGATACTAAAGGAAAAATCTTAACAGAAAAAGATTTGCATTATTTAGAATCTGAAAAAATTGCTACACGTTGGGCAGGAATTCGGGCAGTTGTGTATGATGGATTTCCAACTGTTGGGTATGTATACAAGGACGGTTCAAAAGTAGAAAATGCACGCTGCACAACACACTTGGGGTCA
>Ga0206856_10346_pt1 | contig 12736 bp, 9 predicted proteins | sample Alteio_BWOrgCont_48_FD_152630 | JGI IMG/M metagenome (GOLD analysis project Ga0206856, IMG submission 152630) | Enriched cells from forest soil in Barre Woods Harvard Forest LTER site, Petersham, Massachusetts, United States -... | ecosystem: Environmental > Terrestrial > Soil > Temperate forest >...
GCCATAAAAATACCGGAGGTTTTGTACCCGCGTTGAATATATATTACTAGGTGATGAATAATCATGGGGATCTATATGTAACAAAATGGTTTTAGGTACTTTATTATAGGTTATTAAAATATCTAATAACCCCGCTTGGAAAGCATCGTCCATTCCTTCATGTGCCAGGTTATAACACGATACTTTAAAACTATCCGGAATTACGTTGAATAAAGCACGCGAGCTACCCATAATTAACAGGTCAGGTGGGGTCTTAAAGGATAAATAGTAATTTATCTTGCCTCCCGTTGTGCCAATTTTATTCTCAAGATAGAGTTTATTAAAAATATAGCCGCCTACTCGGTCTAATATAAATACCAGGCAAAATAAGGCAATGAGGTATTTGGCAAATTGCTTCATCTAGAATTGGAAATAGATAAATTGAGTTCCTTGCTTTATACCAAAAAGAACTATCAATAAAATAAGGCCGGCATTAAATGCTAATGAATATACCAGGGGGCGTTTAGTATTTTGAAAATTGAGTGTGTATTTTCTTAACAAGAAGAATTCAACCAATAAAAGCAAGAATACTTTAAGCAGCATAGAAACAAATATTTCAGTATCCTGCATCCGAATGTTGAAGAACCCAACATAGGTGAAGATATTCCTGATAATAGTTATTGCCTGATGGAAAGTTTCCGCTCTGAAAAATATCCAGGCAAAACAGATGAGGTTAAATGTTATAAATACTTTTAATGGCTTGGCCAATACATTTTTGAGGCCCAAAGAGGCTAGAACTTTTTCAATGCTTAAATATATTCCGTTTAAAAAGCCCCAAATTACAAAGTTCCATGAGGCACCATGCCATAATCCACCCAGCAACATTGTTATCATCAGGTTACGGTGCATTTTTATTTTACCCGAACGATTTCCGCCTAATGGAATGTATAAATAATCCCGCAACCAAGTAGAAAAGGAGATGTGCCATCTTCTCCAGAATTCAGTAATACTTTTTGAGAAATAAGGTAAATTAAAATTCTGGGTTAAATCAAATCCCAACACTTTTGAGGTACCTACGGCTATATCAGAATATCCCGAGAAATCACAATAAATTTGAAATGCAAAGGCATAAGTGGCAACTATAAGTGTAAGCCCTTTGTTATGAGTGTAGTTGTTATAAATAGAGTTGACATAAATAGCAATGGTATCCGCTACAACCACCTTTTTATAAAGCCCCCAAAATATTAATTGAAGTCCGTAAACAATTCGGGTAGAATCAAATTCATGTTTTTCACGAAACTGGTGAAGCATATGGTGCGCTCTTTCAATAGGTCCGGCAACCAGTTGAGGAAAGAACATGATATACAAAGCATATATACCAAAGTGCCTTTCTGCTTTTTGCTCTCCCCTGTAGATATCAGTTGTGTAGCTTATCGCCTGGAATGTATGGAATGAAAGCCCTATGGGTAATGCTATATTTAAGTAAGGTAAAAGCCCTGAATAGCCAGAACCATGAAAAAGTAGCCCCAGGTTTTCATTTAAAAAGTTAAAGTATTTGAAGAAAGCAAGTATAGAAAGATTCGATACAATGCTTAGAATAAGAAATACTTTTCTTTGGGGTTTAATCGCTTGGTCTATGCTAATGCCGAGAAAGTAATCTATAATGATTGTAGTGAATAATACTAATATATATACCGGGATGAAGTACATATAAAAGATGCAACTTGAAAGAAGAAGAAAGGCCCACCTGAATTTATGTGGCAGAAGAAAATACGTGGTTACAACTACAACGAAAAAGACTAGAAAGTCGAATGAGTTGAAAAGCATCTACAATATTATCAAGTAGCTGAATATATACTGGTACATACTATATAAAGTGATACTATGTACTGTAAGCCTTTACTTGCCGTGGCAATTTTTATATTTTTTGCCACTACCGCAAGGACATGGATCATTGCGGCCTACCTTTTTATCAGCCTTAGCAGGTTGAACTTTAGGTGCGCCTCCGGCTTGCAATGCATTGTTCGCATCATCACCTACGCGGTTAGTTTGCAGCTCTAACTCTTCTTCAACTACCCGGGCCTCTTGTATAGGTTCCGGTGAACCTGAAAACAGAACCGCCTTAAGAAGGAAAGACGCTAAATTTTTATTCATTCTAACCAGCATACTGCGGAATAACTCAAACGATTCAAACTTATATATTAGCAAGGGATCTTTTTGCTCGTAAACTGCATTTTGTACCGATTGTCTCAAATCATCCATTTCACGCAGATGTTCCTTCCATTCATCATCCATTACAGCCAGTATAACGCTTCGTTCCAAGCCTTTTAATACTTCCTTCCCCTTGCTCTCAAAAGCAGCTTTAAGATCGGCTACAACAGGTATTACCCTAATGCCATCCGTAAATGGTATCTGAACGTTTTGATAATGGTTATTTGGATCGTCGTGAACATTTCTAATAAAAGGGTACACAGCCTGCACATTTTGTTCTCCCTTCTTCTGATAGTGTGTAGAAGCCGTTTCAGATAAAGTATGAACAATATTATCAGTAGTGGTATTTGTAAAATCAGCTTCAGCAAAGGGGCTTTCCATCGAAAGAGTCCTGAATAATTCCAGTTTAAAACCTTCATAATCAGGATCCGCTGTGTGGTATTCAGTGGCAATGCTTTCACTTACATCAAAAAAGGTATTGGAAATATCCAGCGATAATCTTTCGCCAAACAATGCATGACGGCGACGCCTGTAAACCACTTCACGTTGTTGGTTCATTACATCATCATAATCAATAAGGCGTTTACGTATGCCAAAATTATTCTCTTCTACTTTCTTTTGGGCGCGTTCGATTGATTTGGTAATAAGGGAGTGTTGAATCACTTCGCCTTCTTCTATGCCCATTCTATCCATCATCCGTGCAATGCGCTCAGAACCAAAAAGCCTCATGAGGTCATCTTCCAGCGAAACAAAAAACTGTGTAGAACCGGGATCGCCCTGACGGCCAGCACGACCACGAAGCTGCCTGTCTACCCGGCGTGATTCATGCCTTTCTGTACCAACAATTGCCAATCCACCTGCTTCGGCAACACCTGGACCAAGTTTAATATCTGTACCACGGCCCGCCATGTTTGTTGCAATGGTAACGATTCCGGGTTTTCCCGCTTCTGCAACTATTTCAGCCTCCTTTTGGTGCATTTTGGCATTCAATACATTATGCTTTATACCACGTAGCTTTAACATACGGCTAAGCAACTCTGATACTTCTACAGATGTGGTACCTACGAGCACGGGTCTTCCCGCTTTTACGCAAGCCTGTATTTCATCAATGACTGCATTATATTTTTCTCTTTTGGTCTTATATACCAAATCTTCTCTGTCTTCCCGCACCATTGCTCTGTTGGTTGGTATGTTCACAACCTCAAGCTTATAGATACTCCATAATTCACCGGCTTCTGTTTCGGCTGTACCAGTCATACCCGCAAGCTTATGATACATGCGGAAATAGTTCTGCAAGGTAACAGTGGCATACGTTTGGGTTTCTGCCTCTATCTTAACATTTTCTTTTGCTTCTATCGCCTGGTGCAGACCATCAGAATATCTCCTGCCTTCCATAATACGGCCGGTCTGCTCGTCTACTATTTTAACCTCTCCTTCCATTACAACATACTCCACGTCCTTTTCAAAAAGTGTGTATGCCTTAACCAACTGGTTTATCGTATGAACACGTTCGGATTTTATGGCAAAGTCACGCAATAGTTCATCTTTTCTTTTCGACTTTTCTTCATCCGAAATATTCATCCGCTCTATCTCTGCAATTTCGCCTCCAACATCCGGCAGGATAAAGAATTTAGGATCTTCCCCTTGGGCCGTTATCAGATCGTAGCCTTTCTCAGTCAACTCAACGGTATTGTTTTTTTCGTCAATGACAAAGAATAGTTCTTCATCTATCTTTTGCATTTCTCTACCCTGATCTTGCATGTAAACATTTTCCGTTTTCTGCAATAGGGTTTTATTACCCGCTTCGCTTAATAATTTTATAAGTGCTTTATTTCTGGGTAATCCTCTGTGAGCACGTAATAAAGGTACCCCCGCCTCTTTTTCATTTTTTTCATCAATGAATTTCTTGGCATCATTCAATACCTTATTAGTATAGGTTCTTTGTGCATTTATCAGCTTTTCTACCCTGGGTTTCATGGCAAAAAATTCGTGCTTATCACCCCTGGGTGTAGGGCCGGATATAATAAGAGGTGTACGTGCATCATCAATCAGCACCGAATCCACTTCATCCACAATGGCAAAGTAATGGCCACGCTGCACCAAGTCTTCCGGCGAACGTGCCATGTTATCACGTAAATAATCAAACCCGAATTCGTTGTTAGTACCATATGTAATATCAGAAGCATAAGCAGCTCTGCGTTCAGAAGAGTTAGGCTCATGTTTATCAATGCAGTCTATGGTAAGCCCATGAAACTGGAACAGCGGGCTCATCCATTCCGAGTCACGCTTGGCAAGATAATCGTTTACTGTAACCAGGTGTACACCTCTTCCTGCAAGTGCATTAAGATAGATAGGCATAATGGCTACCAGGGTTTTACCTTCCCCCGTTGCCATTTCAGATATTTTGCCGGAGTGTAAAACGGCACCACCAATAAGCTGCACAGGATAAGGAACCATATCCCACCTCACCGGGTGATTACGCACCAGCCAGGTGCTTTTCCAGGTGCTTTTGTTACCTTGTATAACTATGTGAGTATTGGTAGGAGCGAGTTCCTTGTCCTTTTCACTTGTGGTCACTTCAAGAGATTCATTTTCTTTAAATCTTCTTGCGGTTTCGCGTATTACGGCAAAGGCTTCCGGTAATATTGCGTTAAGCTCCTCTTTTATATCTGCCAGTATATCTTTTTCAAGCTTATCTATCTCAGTATATATCTTCTCCTTTTCAGCAGGAGGCATCTCTTCTTCGCCTTCCACTTTATTCTTAAGCTCCTGTTTCTCTTTTTCTTTCTCGCTTATTTTGTCCTCAATACGCTTTTTAAATTCAGTTGTTTTTGCACGCAGTTCATCGTGACTAAGAGAAGCCAGAGATTTTTCTATTTCAAGAATTTGGTCAACAACTGGTTGGAGCTCTTTTACATCTCTTTCGTGTTTGCTACCGAATACCTTATATAATACGTTTACAAAGCCTTCTAACATTTTGCTATAGATAATTTATGAGAAACAAAAATAACTGAAATTCCTGCATGTACGGAAATAAATCCTTCCCCATTCCGATTGATCTTTGCTATGGGCTGGTATTAAAGACGAATAACCTTGGGTTTTAATCTACCCTAGGATGCCAAATATTGAATACCCTTGATATTGAAAAACCAAGCTTAAACCCGCCTTTTAACCAATTACTCTGGGTATTGGGAATGATATTATTCTCATCGAGGAAAGAGGCGTTGGTAAAGTTTATTTCAAACACATGTCCACCTGTTTCTACCTCGTATCCAATGGAAATAGGAGCATAATAAGGATTGCCTGTATTATTTGTCCTGTAGGCAGAAAACAGGTAGTAAACGTCAAATACAATAGCTGAATGCTTATTAAGCATAAATCTTCCACCTGCTGCTAAAAAAGGAATATTATTCTCATCCGTTGCGTCGTTATTGACATTCTCATTGGCAAGAACATAATTTCTGTGGCTTAATCCTGCCAATACTTCAAGTGATATGCGATCGTTAAATCTACGGTCAACAATAAGTTCACCAAGGTAGAATAGCCTGTCTGCAAATTCTTTTTGAACCGAAGAATCGGCCCCTGTATAAAGGGTTGAGCTTATTTCCGGAGTAATGCCCAGATCACCATAAAGTGCAGCAGAAATAGGCATACCCGATGTTTGTTGGGTAAGAAAACGATATTTTGCGGTAAGATCAATAAGTTCCTGCTCTTTACTACGAGAAACACCCAGCATAAAGTTTTTGGTAATACCAAATTCGAAACTGAAAAGAATATCAGAAGCAACGTCAAAGCCATAGAGCGTATGCACTCCGCCTCCGCTTCCATCACCTATATCGCCAAACCTATGCATGATACGGAATTCCATAACCCCGGGTGCAGGTATTTTAGTGGTTTGAACATCAATAAGCCTCGTGTCCTTCCAGGTAGGCTGAAGTATTGGCCTGGTATTCTGGCTTGAATCGAGAAGCTTTAAAAGATCCTGGCTTTGCGCGGTAAAACTGTTAAGAAATAGAGAGCAAATGCCAGCAAATAAATAAGAGCGTAATTGCATAGAATAATTGTGTTCTGTTATTGTTTGGCATTAAAGGGCTTCATTGTGGCAGTAAGGGTTATAGCAATATCTTCAGCTATATCACTCCCTACTACACTGGGTATTTTAATGTTGTAATCGGCAAGCTTAACACTAAATGTGCTTTTCAGAAAGAGCAATCCTTTCTTAACAGTTATCGTACCCGGTATGGTTATCGTTTTCTTTACACCATGCATATCCATAGTACCCGTAACAGTAACCTGGTTTGTGCCATCCTGGTGATAGTCGACGGTTTCATTCACCTTGCCAGTGAACGTTGTGTACTGGTATTTAGCCGTCTCCATGTATTCCTCATTAAAATGCTCTTCCATCAGCTCCTTTTTGAACTTAAAGAACTGGTTATTTATCTTAACATCTATTTCATTGGTAGATGCACTCATGATAGGCTTTGCAATGGTATTCACTGCAGCAATATCTTCAATGGTGGCGGCAGAAAAGAAAGTTACACGGCATGAGTCAGCCATATATATCTGTGCATGTGAGTTTACCAAGAAGGTAAAAAACAGGCTAGTTAAAAATAAATTTCTTTTCATTTTTTATAGTTTTATTGTGGAATACCGATCAAGAGCCATTGTTTTAATTTGGCTTGTGTACACAAATCAAGACGAGGTTGAGACGCAGGTGGCATGCTTCTGTTTACAAATAAGTTTTGCCAGAATAGACTATTGGTTCCACCTCCGGCATCGCGTTGTAATCCTGTGTAAGAAGTAAAATCTGTTGGAGCTGTACCCCCAGCGACATGGCAATTTGCAGTAGCGCAATTTGCATTTATTATTTGTTGCATAACGCCTGCCCCGGTGGAATAAGTAAGGCTGGCTGTATCACATCCCGGCGGAATGCCTGATGGAAGAGCTTGCTTATCCTCGCATGAATTAACAAGAAATATGAGAGTAGTTAAGAAAAGGCACAGAAGCATTTTTACCTTCATAGGTCTTTACATTTATTGAACTATCATTCTTTTCATACCGGGAAGAGATACCGAGATATACGGAAGAGACAAAGATAAAGATTCTTAAGTATAGAATTTAGGACACCATAAAAGTATTCAGCCCCAAAACATAAAGATGAATTTGGGGCTGAATAATAAAATAAATAAGGCTTTAGAAATGATAGCCTACTCCTACTGCCATATCAAGGTAGGTAGGATATGTAGATAGTGGTGTATTGGCAGAAATAGGTGTCAGTGACGTTTGGTAAGAAGGCTCAGCATATACAGAGAACCCTCTTGCCAATTTAAACTCTATGCCTGCGCCAACAAGCCAGGAGAAGCTTACACTGTTATTACCAGCCATGGTAGGCACATTAACCACTTCACTGTTTGACGCGGTATTGCTTTGGCAATATATCATAGCGTTATCAGACGCGATAACGTTAACAGATCCGCCCGCAACAGCGTATGCCTTAAGTCTTGAATTCTTGAAGAAACTCCATTTTAATTTCAGCGGAACACATACAGAAGAATATTTCACATCTCCTATTGCAGTAGCTGAGGTTGGAGGATTTGTAGAGCTACCTGGTATGTACGGTATTGTAATAACACCTGCACTGCTAACCAGATTATAGTAAGGTCCGCTTTCGCCGATAATAGGATTTACGGTGGTGAAGTCGGTAGAAAAGGCATACATTCTATAATTACATCCTAACTGAATGGTGAACCTGGAAGATATATCAAACCCTACATTAAAGCCGAAACAGTAAGCCGCTTCCTGAGATTCAGATGTGGTAAGATCGCCCTGGATTTTTGTATCAGGACCATTGTACTTTAGTATAGGGAACGCAGCCGACTTCGCATAGAACACAGATAAGGAGATCTTTGTCGCATAATTCTTTTTAGGCTCCACAGGCGCAATCCTTTCTACAGGAATGACTTCCGTTGTTGTGTCTGAAATAATAGCCAATTGGGCTAAAGGAGCATCATCAAGAGATTGAGTTACGCGCAGCGGTGAATTAGGTTTATTTTCCAGGTAAATAATATTCATAGGTACGGCTCTGCTTACACTCGGTGCTATAGTATTTGCTTCTTGCGTTGGAATGTTAGCAGAAATAGTAGTTGCTACAGACGGTTGATTTGCATTCGCTGAAGCATTGTAAATACCGCTTGCAGAAGCAAATGATTTTTGAGTCGCAACAGAACGGTTAGGCCTTTTTGTCAGCGCTTTAAGATCAGATGCATTGCTTGACAAAGTGGCTCCTAATGGTTGAACATTTCTGCTATTATGCAGCAAAGATGCAACAGGTTTAGATTGATCACCTGAATTTGCCAAAGAAGTGTTCTTTAATGAATTAGTAGCAATAGAACCAGAAGAGCTAGATTCACTACTTAATGCCTGATTCTTCTCTATATTGGTGATCTGTTGTTCCACATAAGATACCTTTTGACCGGTATATATATTATACCCAATAAGCGCCACAACCGCAGCGGCAAGGGTATAAGAAATACCTTTCCACCTTAATATTTTCATTTGGTAGTTTTTGGCCTCTTTTTGGAGAATGCCATCGTAGGCTTTGTTCCAAAAATGGTCAGAAGGCTCTGTTTCCATATTGTCTATGGAATCTCTAAAAAGCCTGTCTATGTCGTTATCCTCTGGCTTGTTGTTCATTTATTTCATTTTTTTTTGCTATCATCATACTGATAGCTATTTTTTTCTTTAATAATGTTCTGGCATCCGATAAGTTCGATTTCGATGTGCCCTCCGCTATTCCAAGGCTTGCACCAATTTCTTTATGTGTCATACCGTCAAAAGCATATAAGTTGAAAACGAGTTTGTACATGGGCGGAAGTTCTTGTATCATGCTCAGCAACTCTTTAGCTGATATATTGCTGGTTATATCTTCGGAGCTTACAAAATTATCTTCTACGTCCTCTATATCCAAAACGGGGTATATTTTACTTGTTTTCCTGTAATTTTCTATCGATTTATTTACCATAATTCTTCGTACCCAACCTTCAAACGAACCTTCCATTTTGAACTGTGGTAGCTTCGCAAATACTGTTACAAAACCCTCTTGCAATACATCTTCCGCTTCTTCACGGTTTTTAGCATATCTCAAACACACAGTCAGCATCTTAGAAGCGTAGCGTTTATATAGCGCTCGCTGGTAGGCCGGTACTTCTGCAAGGCAGCCCTTAACCAGTTCTTCTTCACTTACCTCGAGGCTCATGTATATATATAGATGTTAAATACTTTCAAAGGGTTGGGTCTAGTCCTAAAAAATCTCAATTTATGAGACTAATGTATTAACTTTAGCTGAAATAGCCAAATATGGCTCCTTATCGTTCAATCAGGAAGTTTTGGCTTGAAATTCCTTGTATTTTAATGAAACTTCGCAAAAATGAATTAAAAACAGCCAAATTCAGATCAATTTCAAAGCTGCAATAAGGAGATTGAAAGAATGGATTACCTAAATCATTCCCAAATAATCGTATTTATTGCCCAGTATTTTGGCATCATCGGCTTTCAGCCAGCGGTTTAAAACAGTAGCATATACCGAACGGAAATCAATTTGGTATTTTAAGTCTCCCTGGTCTAAATCTGCCAGGTTAGCGGGTGGATTATAAATACCGGGTTTTGCAAGCGAGCCACCAATCAAAAACATATTATTGGCTGTACCATGGTCGGTGCCATTGCTGCCATTTTCTTTTACCCTGCGTCCAAATTCAGAAAAGGTCATCACCAGTGTATCTTTAAAGCAGTCGTTTTGCTTTAGGTCTTTTACAAAAGCGGCAAGTCCGTCAGATAATTGCCCGAATAAATTCTCCTGTCTGCCCTTTTGCCCTGTGTGCGTATCAAAAGAACCAATGGAAACATAATATACCTTGGTTTCCATACCTGAAATGATAAGCTCTGCAATGGTCTTAAGGTTCCTGCCAAATTCTCCCTTAGGATAGTCGGTAGTACTTTGGTAGGTTTTAAACCGGCTGTGAATATAATCTGCAGATGATAGTGTTTCAGCTTGCGTTTTGTATAAGTAATCCAAAGGGTTATCCCGGTTAGCAGATGGGGTATAATCAGCAGAAACATCTCTGAATAGCTTACGCTGAGAATCTGCATAAAGCTGGTTTGGGTTGCTTACGGCCATGCCTTTATGTAATTCACTTTTCATAGCACGGCTAAGTGTGTCGTCTACCTCTATAGCATAATAGCTTTTGCAATCGGAGCATTGAGCATCCAGGTATCGGCCTATCCACCCGTCAGAAACGTACTTGTCTGAATCGCTTGCCGTCTGCCATATATCCATAGAACGGAAATGCGATCGGTCGGGGTTGGGATAACCTACATTATTTATAATTGATAAAAATCCTTGTCCATAAAGATCTTTGAAGGATTTAAGAGCAGGGTTCAATCCCAATTCATCTGTAAGTGAAAGTATATCTGATTTAGGTATAGCAATATTTGGCCGCATGCTATAATAGTCATCATTACGGTAGGGAACAACTGTATTTAATCCATCGTTTCCGCCCGACATTTGAATAACCACAAGTCTCTTATTTCCTTCCGGGAAGAAACTATTATTGTTTGTTTGAAATGCTTTAAGGAACCTTGGCAATAAAAGAGATGCTGAGGTCAACCCTGTAAGTTTTATAAATTCTCTGCGGCTGAATTCTGACATAATAATTTATTTAACACATTTGGTATTCGGGTACAGACATAAGAGTGATGGCCAATGTTTTTATAAACTCTTCCCGGGTGTCCTTCTTTACATATTTCATAATAGTCTCTTTCTTATAATCAGGTGTAGGAACCTGGATCAAATATTCACTTATAGCATCGAACAAATTATCATCACTTACATCTTTAAAAGCATTTAAAAAATCTGTCCAGTCAGCAGTGGCTTCTAATTTTCCTTGCTTGTGCTGTGGTTGCTGCTGCGTCTGTGCTTCCGGTTGTTCATCATGCTGGGCCATCATCCTGCGTTCGTTCTCTTCCGGATCTTCTTTAGGTTTTATAGTAACCATATCCTGCATAAAAAAAATTGCAGGCAATGTCAATCTGAACATGAGTGAAGAGCTGTCTATCCAGTTTTTTCCTCCTTTCCACCCCGCTACATTGGGAGGATAAAATAAAACCTGGCCCAACACCCGTTCAACAAGAACAGCGGCATCTGGTCGTGCCGTTTGTATTGGAACTGCACGATTCATGTTTACTATAAGTTCCACAGGTGATTTAATGTGTGAGCCTATATTTTGTTCATCGTAAAACCAGTCCGAAATAAAAATGTTATACATCAATCTGCCAATATCATAATCCTCCCTGAAACTCATGGCCAATGCATCGCATTTTACCTCATCAATATTCTCGTTTACAAAGAACTTGTATATCTTTTTTACTATAAAAAGAGAGGTTGCGGGTTGCTCCAGTATTATTTTAAGGATATCATCGCCGTTAAAATTACCTGTTTGTCCTAAAAATGTCTTACTGTCATCATCATGCTGGTGAATGGCAAACCTAAATTCTCCGTCTTTGTCAAACCTCCATCCTGTAAAAGCTCTTGCGGCATTTTTTACATCATCTTCAGTATAGTTGCCCCTGCCCATGGTGAAGAGTTCCATCACCTCACGGGCAAAATTCTCATTGGGGCTCAACTTATGGTTTTCCTGGTTGTTAAGGTATTGTAACATGGCAGGAGACTTGGACACAGCAGTAAGCAAGTCACCGAACTTGCCCAACGCATTTTGCCTTATCTCATTGTTTAAAAACTGGTTGAACTCGGGAATATGCGAATGGCAGGCAAAATGACCATGCCAGAACAAAGTCATTTTTTCGCGGAACACACTTTGTGTAGTACTCATGGTTTTAACCCATTCCATATTCAGGTCCTTATCTTCTGTGGCAAGCTTGCGCTTATACTCCTTCTTCTCATCCTTGCTCATGTCTTTTTTATCCTCTATATCCGGAGTATTGCCCGCCGATTGAAGTGGAACATTAACTTGTGAATCAGTCCACAACTTAGCTGCCATTTGTTTTGTGGTCATTCCCGATAAGCTCGCAATTTCACCGGGAGTGCAGATAAACCCTGCCCTTATTAGAAGGTGCTGTATTTTTTTTTGTTGTGATACCATAATGCAATTTAGATGCTGATTGTTCCCTTGGGTTTAATGCTTAACAACAAAAAGAAACATTATTTAACATTAAAGCTTCTATCGAACTACTTAAGAAGCGTTACAATGCCTGTAATCGTTCTTTGATTAAGGTCCCAGGTGTTAACTACAAGCTGGTATACATAGGTATCCTGTAGTTCTTTTTTACCGTTTACTGTACCATCCCAGGGCTGATTCTCGTTGCCGGTAAAAAGCAGGTTACCCCACCTGTCAAAAATGTGCATGGAATAAGAACTTACACATCTTCCTTGCGGGTAAAACACATCGTTACGGCCATCCCCATTAGGTGTAAAGGCATTAGGTATAAATATTTTACCACAGCTTGCTACCGTTACAACAAGAGAATCTATTAG
>Ga0206856_10347_pt1 | contig 12735 bp, 15 predicted proteins | sample Alteio_BWOrgCont_48_FD_152630 | JGI IMG/M metagenome (GOLD analysis project Ga0206856, IMG submission 152630) | Enriched cells from forest soil in Barre Woods Harvard Forest LTER site, Petersham, Massachusetts, United States -... | ecosystem: Environmental > Terrestrial > Soil > Temperate forest >...
GGCGAAAAGGCGACTGAATTCACAGCGCCCTCATGCCCGCTCAGCGTCCGCAACTCCCGACCGCTCGCGGCGGCCGAGAGCATGATCGTCGAGTCGACGCTTCCCGTGACGATCGTTAGGCCGTCCGGCGAAAAGGCGACTGAATACACGACGTGTGTGTGCCTGCTCAGCGTCCAAAGCTCCCGCCCGCTCGCCGCGTCCCAAAGCCCGACCGTCCTGTCCCACCCCCCGGAGTCGGACATGATCCCGGAGCCGGAGACGATCGTCCGGCCATCCGGCGAAAAGGCGACTGAATACACAAGGCCCTCATGCCCGCTCAGCGTCCGCAGTTCCTGCGCGCCTGCCGAACCCGAAAGCCCAAGTATTCCGCCGGTTAGGAGGGCGGCCGCCGCATAGAGACCTAGAAGTGAGGTCCGCATGCAAATCCCCTCCAAAAAAATGGTCCGAAAAACGTCGTCGCCGAACGCTATTCGTGAATGTCGACCGTTGCGGCAGGAAGCCTCAACTAAAGACAGGCGGAACGGCCCATTCGCGACCGAAACACTATCGCGCCGGCGCGGATCATCCAAACGCGCCGCCGCGAATAACGCCCGGGGTGTGAAATCGCAAGGCGTGCTTCGCGTCGATCGGCCGCTCTCACGCGCTCAGCGCGTCAAGATCGACCTCGCCGAACTGCGCCAACATCACCGCGTCTTGAAATTCGCCCGTCGCCGGTCGCCTATCCGAGAGCGGCGCCAGAGCCGTCAGCCGCCGCCTCACGGATGCGAGCAAGCCGAGCGTTTCATGGCCGACTTGAGGCCGAGCGAGGCAGCCCAAGCTCATCCTCGCGCTCGCCCACGGATTCCTCGAAGTCGTCAATGTCTCTCAAGAATCGCTCGATATCCGACTCCACGAGGTCCATTTCGGTTCGCTTGGGCGCGGCGTCGTCTTTGGGCATCATGCAGGGCTCGGTTGGCCGAGGCAATCGCTGCGGCCCGCTTCGCCCGATGAAGCGAGCAAATGCGTACTCCGTTTCAATGGCAAGAGATGATTTGGGTTCCAAAAACCAAAGGCACGACGGCAAGGCGCGCACGACGACGCCAAAGCCAGGGACCAAGGGTGTCCATCTGCCCCGCGAAGACGGCAAGCGGCCATCACGCTCTTCTTCTAGTCGTCGCCCTCTTTCCCACCTTTCCACAGCCTCGGCCGCCCTCTCACGGCTCACCGCTTGGCGGACCGGCGCATAGATGTCGCGAGCGTCGCGAACCCGTCCGCCATCGCTGCCGCTTGCGCTACTCCAGTGGCTGTTCGGCCCCTCCTCCGACCTTGACTTCGTGTGCATTTTTTGCGTCGCATACTTCGGAAGCGACCGGCGCGCCGGCCAATACCTTGCGCGAGCTCTATGCGGAACTCAATAGGTGCCTCGTGACTTCGAAAGGCGCCGTAGGGTCCGAGCTAACGATTGTCTTCAGCCTTCGGCGCGATGGCGGATTGTTAGGAAGACCTCGGATTTCCTTCTCAAAGTTGGATGGGGATGTCGTAGAACAGCACAAGTTTGCAAAGGATATTGCCGATGCTTTCGACAGGTGTTTGCCCGTTTCGATAACCGACGCGCTCGGCGGCGCGATAGCAGGAAGGCCTATGTCCATACGGTTTGTCGTTCGCCCGCGCGAGACCAATACATGATCACCGGCGAGCAAGTCAGGTCCGCGCGAAAGCTGCTCGGCTGGTCTCAGATGACGTTGGCGCTCGAAGCCAGAGTCGAACAATCGACCGTTACAAAATTCGAAAGAAGCGAGAGCCGAACTTCGGTACTTACTGTTTCAACGATTAAGCGCACCCTTGAGAGCGCCGGCATCGAATTCTTGGAATATGAGCCGGGCGTCAGGCTCAAGGCGAAGCCCACTGTCATACGCGCCACATGGGATCCGCCGCCTAAGCGATAGGCGGGGGCCCGGCGCCAGGCTGAGGAAGACCGCGAGATGATCACCCCGGCCGAATGCAAGGCTGCGCGCGGGCTCCTTGGGTGGTCGCTCGCTCGATTGGCTGGCAGGGCCGCCGACATCAGCGAAAGCACTATCCGAAACTTCGAAGAGGGATACCGAATCTCCGACGAGAAAATCGTAGCGATCCGCCGCGCCCTCGAAACCGCTGGGGTCGAGTTCAACGACGGCGAGCCCAAACTCAAGGCGAAGGCGGGAATGGTCGGATCGCGGCCGCGGAATTGAAAGATCGACCCCGCCGCTGGCTAGGAGTGACGCGACGGGGCCGACCAGGCCGGCCGCTTGGGATGACTAGCGCGCCGACCCGGCGATTCAATCAACCGGCAGGCGGGATTGTTGCACTCACCGGACCGCGCCTTGACGCGCCCGCCGGCCCGAGCGCCAGTCCAAGGTCGGGGACAAACAGCGGCAAACAGCCGGACGGCGGAACCCCGCTTGGCTCCATTTCGTTGAGTGGCCACCGGGTGACCGACATGATTCCCATGCCTGCTGATCAAATCGAAAGTGCCAAAATTCTCGTTGTGGAAGACGAGGTGATGACCCGCATCTCTATCTCGGATCACCTGCGGCAGTCCGGATTCACGGTGATCGAAGCCGAAACGGCCGACATCGCATGGCAATTCTTGAAGGCGAGCGGGTCCGTGGACTTGGTCTTTGCAGACATCCAGACGCCTGGGCCCCTAGACGGGCTACAACTGGCCCGATCAATTAGGGCTCAATTCCCAACGCTGCCTGTTGTGCTCACGTCTGGCAATGAGCGCCCCAGGAGCTATGAGGGTCTGGGGGTCTTTGTGGCGAAACCATACAGATTTGAGGATATTGCTTCGATCATTTCCGACGCGCTAAACTTGGAGCGGCCAGGGGATTAGTGATGGGCCAATCTTGTCTCGTCCTCGTGGAAGCGGACATTTTCGTCCGTCATCCGCTCGCTGAATATCTTCGCGAGTGCGGCTATCAAGTCCTCGAGGCCGCCAACGCCGACGAGGCGCGGTCGATTCTTAAGGAAGGATCATGGGCAGTCGATGTTGTTCTCGCGGACGCCAATATGCCCAGCGAGAACGGAGGATTTGCGCTCGCGACGTGGTTACGAAGGGAGCACCCGAGCATTAAAGTGGTCTTGGCCGGCAACGTCGCCACGGCCGCAGAGAAGGCGGGCGATCTTTGCGAAGAAGGGCCTCACTTGTCGAAGCCTTACGATCATCAGTTGGTACTGAATTATATTCGGCGGCTTCTGGCTACTCGAAAATAGGCGACCTGAGCCGGCGAGTCGTGCTTGCCTTCAATTGTGTAGCGCCCCCTCCGCCCTGCCGCCACTAGGGCCTGCGCCAAATGCGGCCGGCGCAGCGACTATGCCGTCGGTCGGCTTCGCGAGCGGTTTGGCGACGTGACGCTGATCAAGGTCCGCGAGTCGCTCTAGGCCGATTGTCATCGGCGCCGCACGCGCAACACGACCGATTATTGCGGCGCGGTTTTCGAGTGGTGAGGCAGTAGCCGCGCGGAACCTTTTGCACTGTGCAATCGTTACTGCACTGCGCCGGGCTCAGGTCCCACTGAGTCGATGCGGAGTTAGCCCCTTTCCGCCGGCGCTTGACTGCGGCCCCGTCCCCGCGCAATTTGGAAGGGCAATGGCAAAAATCGCTTATTGCACGGCGATCGAAGCCTACGGGATAGATACGTTCAATCCCCCGGTCATTCCAGATCTGATCCTCGGTAGATATAGCGCGATATCATATTTTGTGGGGCCTTCTTTAGATTTACCTCCTCCTCGCGAACACGCCAGCATTCCGCACAGAGTGACAATAGAATGCGGCATATGGAAAAATAGAATGCCAGTGCTTGTCGCGATGGTCAGGCTCTTTGCCCATAGCGGCACTCTCGAATACGGTATGCCTGTCTACAGAGTACTTCTCGGCATCCCCAGCGCTCAACTAAGAAACCGCCTAAGCGCAAATGCGGCCTAAGACAGGCTTTAGGTGACGTCCGAACTGATCGCCAGCGGCAGTTTCCGGTTTCAGCCCCATCCCTAGCGGACAACGCGCCCGACGCCAGCGCCAGGCCAAGTCTGAGTCCTGGCGGGGCGCATCCCCCAGATTGCCAATGTATTGCTCACGCCGCACTTCCGCTAGACGGCTTGTGCGATTTTCGCGCATAGTTGACGGGTTCAACCTGTACCACGCGATCAATGGTCTCAATAAACCTCATTTGAAGTGGCTCGATATTCGAGCTTTACCGAGACCGCTTGCGGGCTCGGTCGAGGGGTACGCTTGGCCGCGAGATAGAGCGCGACCCTGCTTGCGAATGTCTGGAATTGGCCCATCCATGTCGTTCGTGCCCTTTTTGCGTATGGCGGCTTCCGGTCGAAGCAGACAAAAGATATTTGGGTGGCCCCCGCGTCCGGGGTACCGGAGGCCAGAGCACGAACCTGCTGCGGCCGCCACATTTCAAATGAAGCGTTCAATCCACCCGCTCCAAATCGCCCGGCTTCCAGGTCTTGTCGAACCAGGGTTGCAGCGGACCATACAGCCGCAAGAGCGTGTTCCATCCCTTGCCCGGCATGGTTTGGATCCAGTTGCCTTCCTGACCGCTAGGTGCCTTGGGGCCGAACCATACCGTCACAGAACCGTCGGCGTTCGCCTTGACGGTAGAGTGGGTGCTGTCGAGCCCCGCCAGTTTCTGATCGGTCTCCAGCATCGAGCGGGTTTGCTCGTCATACACCGTGAATGACCAGAAGTCCTTGGCGGGAATGGGACCCGGAAGGGTGACTTTGTAAGTCTTGGCGCCGTCGAGATACCGCCCCATCGAGTCGCGTACGGCAAAGGCATAGGTCGAGCCCGTGCCGGGCTTTGCCTCGGCCATCGCCGGGGTGATTCCCGTGCCATAGTAGAAAAACAAGGAGCGCGCATCGAGCATCATTTCGCCGTTGTCCATGAAAAGGTAGCTGCCGCCCACGAAGAAGGTGGACCATTGGCGATCGGGGTAATATTTCGTCCTTTCGTCTCTGGACGCGAACACAAGGGCGCGCGCGGTCGCATTTCCGACCGCGATGGCGTCGGTCAGTATCTCTTTCATTCGCGTATCGGGAGCGAAGGGCCGCCCCTTCTTGATGCCGATCGAGGCGAATAGTCCGACGGTCTCCGGATCGAAGGCGTCCGCGGGCTCCGCTTGAATCACTGCGTTGAGCTCTTCGAAAAAATGGGAGTCGTTGGAGGAGATCGTGTTGAACTGCTTGCTTGAGGTATTCACGAACACTGTCTGGGGCGGATTGGCCGCAGCGGATAGGGGATAGAGTCTGGTTCCTTCCTTGACGCCTTTCACGGCGGCCGCGATGTCGCCGTCTTTGACGAATGCGCGAAAGAAAATCAAATTGCCATGGGTGCGCGGTTTGGCAACGAAATAATCCTCCTTGGGAAGATCACCCGGGTAACCGGGGGGCACGAACAGATATTTGCCGCCCTTGCCCTGGTCGGGCCCGGTCACCCCGATGTCCGTCACCCAGCGAAAGTAGGCGTCATCGACCGGCCCAAGCACACCGGGCGGCACCTGCAGGACCACGGGTCCATCTTTGAGATCGACACACATCATGACATAAACCGTCGTCGAGTTGGGAGTCAGGAACAACGAGCGGGCATCCATCAGGTTCTCGGTGATCCCGATGCCCTGGTTTCTCTTGATCCCCACGCTGTCGAGACCTTCGCATGCCGCGCGGACCGACGACGCCGGCAGGCCTGACAAGAACGTCTCGACGCCGCGTGCGAAGTCGAGGTTGTCATAGACCTTTTGCACGGTCGCCAGGTCCGGAAGGCCGTCGAAGAATTTCAAGGTGCCAATGCGGGTCTGCACCGTATCCGGCGTCACGATCGATGGCGGGACCTTGGCGGAGTATGTCGGTTGAGGCTGCGCTTGCCCCCAAGCTGGCACCGCTGCCATCGCAAGGAGCCATGCAAGTGCAGCCATTTGAATGACGCGCGTCATCAGATTACCTCCTGTTTGAGAAGTTGGGGCTGTGACGCAGCTTTCGAAGACGGCGCCTATGCGTGTGGCCCTCACTGTTGTGTCGTTTCGCCGGTTGGGCCACACCCGTTTGGGATGGGTGCAGCCCGGTCCGTTCACCACCACGTACATCAGACCGCTTAGCGCAATGCGATTGTTGAGGTAGATCAATTGACGCCGGTGCTCGGCGCGGGGACGTCGCGCATAACACCGCCGAGTAAGGGCTCCAATTGTTCCTTCGCTGCCTAATCTTCGTTCGCTTTGGCAGCCTTGATCGCCATTTCGACTTTCTCTTTGAGATCGCCGACGCTAAAGCTCGCGCCGGCCTGCATCGGCGGGAATTCAACAAAAGACGGTATGTTCTCCGCGATGACCTGAGCCGATAGTTGGTAGCGCCACATCTCGTGTTTGAAGGAGTCCCAATAGGCGACCGAACCTTCAGCGAAACCATGCCCCGGCCAGTTCATGCGCTCAAACGGATCGTGACGAAGATTAGTCAGTTTCGGCATGTTGGGATAGACCGTCGGGCCGACCCATCCCTGGGGCTGTTCGATAAATTGATACTTGTAGTTGTCGTATCGCAGCGCGCCAAGCTTGGTCTGGGCAAAGTACCAGACCTCGTGCCGCTTGGAAGGTCCTTGGCCAGTGATCAAAGCCGTCTGGTCATAGCCGTCCAGATGAACCTTGAAGGTTCGATCACCGATTGCTTTGCCCTTTAGTAGCTCGTTCTTGATGTCTCGATTGCCGGCGGCGGCGACAAGGGTAGGAAACCAGTCGAGGCCGGATATGATGCCATTCGAGACAGAGCCGGGTTTGACGCGGCCCGGCCAGCGAATGATGGCAGGCACCCGAAAAGAGCCATCTGTCACTTCGCCCTTGGCGCCGGCAAACGGCGTCGTGCCGCCGTCGGGCCAGGTGTAGGCTTCGGCCCCGTTGTCGGTCGTGAAGACCACGACGGTGTCCTGTTCAAGCCCATTGTCTTTCAGCCAGTTCAGCACGACCCCGACATTATCGTCCATCTGCTTCAACGCGGCTTCTTCCAGCCCAAAATCCGTGTCCGGGTTGCGAATAGCTTCGTATTTGGGTGACAAATACGTATTGATGTGCGCGCGCGTCGGATTCATCCACACGAAGAATGGTTTGCCGTCTTTTTTGGCCTTGTCCATGAAGGCAATGGTGGACGCGCTAATCACCTCATCAAAAGTGGTCATGTTGTATTTGACGCCAGGAATTGGGTTCGGCGGTAGCGGTCCTTCGTCAACGATCTTCTGCTTGCCGACCTTGCCCCAGCGAGGCTCGACTGTGGAATCGTCGGTGTCTGTCGCCCAGCTATGGACTAAGTTGCGAGGGCCCACCGTGGCCTTCCATTCGGGAGGATAGGTATGCCAGAAAGGATCCTCCATCGCATTCAGGTGATACAAATAGCCGAAGTACTCGTCGAACCCGTGTGCCGTCGGCAGAAACTCGTTGCGGTCGCCGAGATGATTCTTGCCGAACTGACCGGTCGCATAACCCATTGCCTTGAGGGCGGTGGCGATAGTTGGCGCTTGGGCCGGCATTCCCAATGGCGAGCCAGCTTGGCCGACGGTGGTGAGTCCGGTGCGGATAGGCAGTTCGCCAGTGATGAAGTTGGCCCGGCCTGCTGTGCAACTCGCTTCGGCATAATAGTCCGTGAACCGCATGCCGTCGGCTGCGAGCTTGTCGAGGTTGGGCGTCGCATCCAGCATGAGGCCCTGGTGGTAGGAGCCGAGGTTCTCCCAACCAATATCGTCGCCCATGATGACAAGGATGTTGGGCTGGGCATTCTGCGCCTGTGCAGGTTCGATAGCGCCGATCGCAGTGGCGAGCATGAGGCCGCCAGCAAGCGTGCTACAAACCTGAGGGAGTTTGAACCGAATTGTCATGAGCTTCCTCCTCTTTCACTTCTTTGCAAGTCGACCATGAATGTTGACCTACGGAACGTCGGCTGCACCAATCTGATGCTCGGATGGCGTCACGAACGTGGGTGGCCGTACGCCTCGAATATTGTGCTCGCTCGCATAGTCTCGCCTTGGAAGATGGTTGGAACGCAGGGCCACCACCCCTGCGACCATCAATACGAGAATTGCTACAACGAAGGAGCCAACGAGTTGCCGACGAGCAACAGCCCGTATCTCGTCGACCGACAGGCCAAGTCCTTCGATCGAGTCGATTGAATACGAAGTATCGGTCGGAATTTCCTCCAAGGAATCGTCCTCCCAGGACTTACGAGTCTTGATGCTCGCAAAAGGGTAACTTCGGGCCGCCGTCTCGCAGTCCGCGGCCGCCATTGCCCAAGCTTAGAGCGCAACGAGGACGCGCCCGGTCAGCAGAAAGCCAGGTCGACTTAGAATCCGGAGACATTAGCAACGATTTTGTTCTTGCCTCATACCAGTCCTGGCGCCCCGGTGATATTGTCCTAAGGGGCAGGACGGGCGCGGGGCTAGAATGATTGGATCCGGCAAACAATGACGGAGCGAATTGCGCTTCCGGGCTCTACGGAGCGGTGGGCAATAAGTTAGTAGGCCCTCTGAGGCGGTCGCGAAGTCTAAGCGCCTAGGAGGCGAACAAAAACTTGGGGCGGCGTATCCGCCCTTCGGTCTCGCCCGCCAGCCGTAGCTAGACGGGAATCTTTAAGGTGAGAGCGCCACAATTTCATAGTTCCGTGCGGGGGCGTGCGGCAGCCGCCACCCATCTATTGGCACATCGCCTTATCGATAGCGCCGATCAGCTGAGCAGCGACAAAAGGCTTTCGTAGAAAGGCGACGCAGCCGATCGCCATCGCCTCCTCATATTCTCCCGCGTTTTCGAAGCCCGTGATGAAGATGATTGGAAGCTGATATCCATCCTTCTCCAGCCGCCGGCCAAGTTCGACGCCGGACATGCCGCCAAGGCCGATGTCGAGAACCAGACATGTCGCTTCGCGCGCCGCGTCACCCTCAAGGAATGCCTCAGCCGAATCGAACGCGCGTACTTCGACACCATGCGCCTCCAAAAGGCGCTCAACCGCCCTGAGCATCAACGGGTCGTCATCAACGACCGCGACCAACGTTCGCATCAAGAGAGTCCCGGTCCGATTATCGGCGCACGCGCCGTTCGGTTACTACGGGTGAGCCTTCGCCCAGTGCGCCGTCGGGCGCTATTGTCCTTTGGTGCATAGTCCATGCGAGCTCCGTGGAGTTTCGGAGCGGGTGCGCCGACGGCCTTGGTAGTTGGTTAAATCGCCCATCTTAGTCGCTTTGTGGCTTCAGCATGCCGAGGCGCTCCGCAATCGAGACCGCTGCTGCGACCGATCGAACCTTGAGCTTTTTCATCGCCGAATGCCGGTGGGCTTTGACTGTTCGCTCTGAAGTTCCGATCTCGAAGGCAATCTCCTTGTTCAGCTTGCCGCGGACAACCAGCAAAAAGACCTCGAGTTCACGCGTTGTTAGCTCAGACAAATGAGAACGAAGGCCGCCGATCCGATCGCGGTCCGCGCGCAGCGCCGAATAGCGGGCAAGCGCACGGTCGATCGCTGCGAGCAACGGTCCTTTCGCGACAGGTTTTGATAAGAAGTCGTCTGCGCCGGCCTTTATCGCCTTGACGCTACTCGGTATATCTCCATACCCCGTCAGGAAGACGATTGGCAGAATGCACCCTGCCTCCTTGAGCCGATCTTGTAGCTCCAGCCCGTCGAGATCGGACATGCGCATATCGAGCAATATGCAGCCAGGGTCGACATCTGACGGATTTTGCAGGAGTTGATCGCCCGACTCGTAGAGTGCGACCTGATATCCTGCGGCGCGAAGTAGCCGAGCAACGGCGGCACGAAACAATGAATCGTCATCAACCACACGGATGAGGGGAGCGCCGATCATATTGGATACGGCTCGGCGAGCGGCAAGGTGAAACGAAAGACCGCGCCGCCTTCAGTTCGATTTTCCGCCCAGATCCTCCCGCCGTAAGCCTCGACGATGGTGCGTGCGATCGACAATCCAAGCCCGGTACCGTGTTGTTTGGTCGTGTAGAATGACTTGAACACCTCCTTAAGTTGCTCCTTCGGGATGCCGACACCAGAATCGACCACCGATACCTCTACCTTGGCCTCACCGGCGAGCGCAGTTTGAATTGAAATCTTGCGGAGGTCGGGGGCGACGCCAGACATCGCATCCATGCCATTCAAGGCAAGGTTCAATAGAACCTGAAGTAAGTGAACCTGATCGGCGCGCACTGTCAGGGGCTGTCGGAGCTTATTCGCTTCCAGGGAGATGCCCCTCTTTTTCGCTTCGGCAGAAAGTATGCGCACTGCGTCCGCAATCGCCTCGTTCAGATCAAACCTCTGCAGGTCAACCTCGCTTTGTCGCCTTAGCAACATGCTAAAATGCTGGATGATATCGGCTGCCCGCTGATTGGCGACCCGAATATCTCCAAGGATCTCCTTCACCTGGTCGATGTCAGGAGGACTGCCGGCTAGTAGCAGTTCCGCGGTATCAGCGTTGGATTGAACCGCCCCGAGCGGTTGGTTTAGTTCATGCGCGATCGAGGCCGACAAGGCTCCTGCCGCAACCGTTCGATTCAAGTGTATGACTTCAAGGACGCGCTGGCGCGATTCCAGTTCGGCAACGCGACGCCGCCGTCGTTCGAAAAGTAACCAGCCAATTATCACCGCTTGAGCCAGCAGAACAACGGCGGTAAGGAGGAGCGGCCAGCGATACTTTGCCCAAATAGTCGGTTCGCGAAACTCTACAATACTTCCAGCCGGAAGGCGTGACTCGGCGATGTTCCAACGCTGGAGCTCACGGGCGTCGAACTCGGGCGCTCCCAATCCAAAAGGAAGTGTCTTGATATCGCTCGGAGTTTGGCCGCCAAGAATGCGGGTAGCCACCTCGGCCGTGCGCCGGCTGATCGCGGAGACCGACAAGAGGGGGCCGCCAACGATGCCGCGACCAAAGTTGCCGTCGACGTAGCCGAATATCGGCGCATCGCCTTGCGCATGAAGCTCTGTCAACACCTTGTCGTGCTCATACGAGATACCGTCCACATCCACCCAGACGTCTAGGTACAGAACGGCGGAGTGTGGAGGCAGTGAAGCGACCCGCTCCAGTAACTCCTTATGCGACAATTCGTTGAACCAAAGAAAATGGACTCGGTTCGCTAACGGCTCGAACAGCTTGCGCAGTTCCCCGACCCAATACCTTTCGAGAGGAGAATTACCGATCACCACGGCAACGGTGGTCGTCTCCGGAAGCACAGCCAGCAGATTGTCAACCACCCGATCAAAATTGATCGTAACGCCAACCGAGGTTTCATTTGCGCTGAGAACTTCAGCATCGATGAGCCGCTGCTCGGTTGCAGCAATCAGCACTGGCGTGGAGGGAAAGAGCTGCGCTCGATAGCGTTGCAACAAATGCGTCGCGGGATCACCGATGGTTACAATCAGGTCCAAGTTACGGTCGGCAAAAAGGGCGCGCAAGTACTGGACCAACGGGCCTTCATCTTGCGAGTCCCTGAATCGCGCCGTCTCAATTGACGCTTCGTAGAGATCGATTGGCCCCGCCGATTGTTGAGGCAGATCCTTGCGGAAGGCCGCCGAAAACTCGCTGAACGGCGCGAACTCCTGGCCGAAGGAATGGAGCAAGAGCACTCGCTTGGGTGCGGCCGTGGCCACCCCAGACATGACCAAGAGGAAAAACGCGACGAGCGCGCTGGCGCACACGGGTCTCATTTTTGGGCATTCAACCTTTCTCGCCCAAGCCCGGTACTGCCCCAAAGGACAATATCGCCGAGACTTGCTTCGAGGTAAAGTCATAAAATCATTTCGGGTTGAAGCAGGGCGAGTAGAGCGGCGCCGACAGGATGGGCGAGATAGACATCAGTCTGGCGCAAACGCGCGAACATCGAGGTTGTCAGCGAGCGCTTGACAAGGTCTTTGAACGTTCTCGGCGCCCCGTCTGTGTATTTAGAAAAGTGCCTCTCGGGTGCCGGCCGTAAGCGGCACGATTTGCCCAGCAAAGTGTATCGATAGAGAGGAGCGCTGCCATGACGATTCCTAATGTCCGGGTGCTGGTGACCGCCGCCGTGCTGTTTGCGGCGCCGACGATCGCCCTTGCCGAAGATGCGATCAGCGCGCCCGCTCAGAAAACAATTGGCGCGCCCAAAGGCAAGATGATTCCTTCATTGGCGGTAATCAATTCCCGAGGGGCAAGTCTTCAGGGCGACACGCTGACGATGACTGGCGTGGGGCCCAATTCCATTGTCTTCGCGGATCGACCGGTGAGGGCGGCGGGACATGTGCTGACCAAGGATTTCCTCAAGGAATGGGATGAGGGCGCCGACAGTTTCGCCAAGGATCCCCCAAATGCTACGATTTCGGTGCTCGGCGCTGACGGCGGTTCGGTCGAGGACGCCGTGGTGATTTTGAAAGCGCCAAAGTTAGACGGCGACAAATTGACTTTCGAAGTGTCTGTCCTCGAGGGAGGCCTGTCGAAGGCGACGGGAGCCGCTTCGCTCTTCATCGACTGGTTCGCCGCGCGAGGATTTGGCGGCCGGGGCTTCGCTGGCGGCGGCTACCGCGGCGCTGCATGGCATGGCGCGTGGTATGGCCATCCCGGCGCAGCAATCGCAACCGGCGCGGCGATCGGCGCAGCGGCGGCCGGCGCCTATGGCGCGACCTGCGGCTACTATCCCAATCCGCCCTGCTACTGAGATGTTATGACATGGTACAAAGAGACGCCGATGATGTGTCCGCATGTGACCTAGATGAGCT
>Ga0206856_10348_pt1 | contig 12724 bp, 12 predicted proteins | sample Alteio_BWOrgCont_48_FD_152630 | JGI IMG/M metagenome (GOLD analysis project Ga0206856, IMG submission 152630) | Enriched cells from forest soil in Barre Woods Harvard Forest LTER site, Petersham, Massachusetts, United States -... | ecosystem: Environmental > Terrestrial > Soil > Temperate forest >...
AAAACTCCACCGGCTGACCCCACCCTCACGATGACAAAATCGACTTCTTCGTTCTCGCGATAAGTCTTCATTTGAGAATCGCTCGACTGCAAGTATCCGAGTTTGTGTTTTTTCATGGTTTCTCAAAAGTCGGAAAGTGAGTCCGGCTGCGAACTCCATTCGTAGCGCTTTTCATTCACCTCCCAAGGCTCCCGCTCTCCCCCTGTCGTTCGCATGTATCCGCGTGGATAGGCTGGGCCCCCAAAACCGATTTCGTCCCACGCCCAAGGATGCGCGTAGTATGCGGCCACCGCATCCCGCAGAAGCAAACTCCAATAGTGCTGAACGGACATGACATTCCAAATCGATTGAGCCGAAAAAGGCTGGCCGTCATGAATCGATTTCAACACAGTATCTTGATCCAAACTTGAAAGCTCCGTGAAGCATCGCCCATAGCGATCCGTCGACATGATCTCAATAGCCCGAATCCCGAGGCGATGGGCTTCGTCATCTTCCGGCATATCCTCATAACGATAACCTTCGCCCCGCTTAGAGTAGAGGCGCTCATCGATATAATTTAGAAGTGAGATTCGTCGGGATTCAATTCTGTCCTCTTGCGGAAGGATTCGACCCAAAACGGACTGCATCGTCTTCGCCTCTGTTTCTGTAAAAAACCGAATCGGCGGTACTTCATAAACCCGCTTTAAAATCAAATCGCGCGTGGTCTCATCCCAAAACATTTTCTGATCGAGTGTCGAATATCCTGGATAATAACCAGGTTGAACTCGCGCAAATAGTTTAATCATATTTCTCCCTGCCTTTCTAGATAACAAGCTAAGAGCCCCATAAAACCCGTCGCAGAAAATAAAATCGGAGCCAAAACAGGCGGACCATAAACCAAGTTGTAAAACTGATGCTGTTTAAAACCAGGTCGCTTAAGGGTACCTCGCAGATGGAGAAGAGATCCCAGAAATCCGGCTCCAACTCCGACTACAGAGACTGCAGGTAACGCTACTCGCGCCAATCGACGATCCCGAAGAGTCGAAAAACTAACCGCCGCCACTAGAGGAGCCAAGATGACGGGAATCCATTGACTGCGTTTTGAAAAATTGGCCTTATAATGGGAGTACAGCGCTTCAAATCCGTTGAGAAGGGCCGACACGGACACCACACCATACAACACGGTTTGCGTTCTATTCTTGCTATTTGCCGGACTACTCATAAGGCGCGAAGCGACCCAACCTAACACTCCCCCGATGGGAAGAAGCAGTGGAGCAAATATCGGAGGACCCATAACAATATTTGAAACAGGCATACGCCAACCACCCGGCTTTCGACTAATCCCGCGAATGTGAAACCCAAACCCCAGCACACCGTCTAAAATTAAAATCCAAGATGCAACCGGAAGCAAAGTAACCGCACCGCCGATTCCCACGGCCGCACCCAATCCAGTTAATCCTAACAAGGCACTCAATACGACCGGAGAATACATGATTCTTTGGCCATAACTCCCTCGATAGTGTTCGAGTGCGACTTCAACTCCACTCATAAAACCGGAAAATCCAGCGGTAACGGCAAGCGTTCGGTAAGCAAGTGGGTACTTGTTCATCACGAACTCGCTAAAACGTGCAGTGTTCCATTCATCGCCATCCCGTGCCCCGGGAAGGTGCAAAGAAACGGATAATCACCCGGCTCAGAGGGAGCACGAAACAACAGTGTTGTTGAGTCTCCAGGTTGGGTCATCGGTACAAAAGCCAAGACGTCCGCCGTATCCGGGATCCATCCCCACAAATTCGTGGCATTCATTGCAAGTACTTGGACACGATCCCGTGAGCCCGGTCTAACAAGCACCCAATCATGTGCTTGATTGACTTTTGAGTAGTTCCGAAGCGTCACACTCACTACGGCCCCCGCATGAACGGACGGCGATTGACTTGTATATTGAGGGAGATGCTCTGAAGTCTCGATTGTAATAAACTCTTGAGGATCCGCAGAATCTAAACCACGCTGTAAGACACCGCCCTTTAAAAAAGTCTCATTCTCCTTCTTTTGGGCGCCTGTTTGTTGATTTAAATTGGCCGCTTCTCCGGCAGATTGATGGTTGCTATCAGCATTCCGTTGCCGAGGAGCCCAGCGAGAATAAGCAAAGAAGCCTACTAGAATCAAAAGTGACGTAACAACCGATAGAATCGCCGTTTTAAAAGGAAACTCGACTTTCACCTTAAAACGACGGATTGGCCCATCTCCTGGAATCCCACGGCTTTTCCGATGTACCATTTTCCGAGCACGGCGGCTCAAATGTGCATGCGGCTCACCTGTAACGGCTGAAGCGTGTTTCGTTCGACCTTTCTCCTGAGCCGTTCGCCCCTGCTGCCGAAGAAGTATCCATGCCCAAGTGCAAAAAAACGCAAACACGATCACCCATATAATACTCACACTCAAGACGCCCATTTTGGCATTCATTCATTCAAGAAGCACACCCACAAATGAAGATCTTCTATCGGGCAGCCAAATCAGAGATGTGTTCAACGTTAGTTAAATGAGTATTACGGCGAGTATCACGGCCACCATGGATAGAAGCCCCACCAGTATGGATCTCTCACGATCTCCCATCCAGGCGTCGGGACGGGACTCAGATCATATGGATAATCGGGATCTTCAGGATACATCTCCGCAGCCTGCTGCGGGGCGGAGTCATAGCGATCAAAACGAATCGTTTGCTGTTCGACTTTCCCCGCTCCGTAATGAACTCTCCACTCAAAATAATATAAGGAAACGCTCGCGCTACCCTTGTTGCCCTCACCCAAAGGATACAAAAGTTCAACGAACGCATGGTCGCAGGACTTCAAGTCAATGATGGACCCAGCCCTTGCTCGAGAGTGCACAAATGCCGGAGCCACCTCCCTTCCCCCTTCGAGCCGAAGAATCTGCTCTTTGGGATCTAAAAACTCTTTGATCTTTTGAGCACTTTTATCGGCCCCCGGAGGGCACGCAAAGGACATTCGCATACCCAGCATCTGCACGCCCTTTGCACTTTTAATTCCAAGCGCGCGGACCCTCACCGTAAGTTCCGGCTTTCCCTCGGCCGGGACGGAGTAGACGATCCCGCCCTTTTTACCGTGTATGGCTCCCTCACCGCTGATTTCGGGTAGGTAATAAAACGAATGGGCGCAACTCGACGAGGTGAGTACACCAATGAATCCAATTATAATTCGGACAAACGACATTTCGGTCTCCTACTCACTAATTCACTACATTGATTACTTGGTTCACGGCTCGCCCATTCATGCTTCGCGTGTGAAGCAAATAAATCCCAGGCGTCAACAATCCAAGGTCGACTACTTTCTCAAACGGAGTCAATACTTGGGTGCAAAGCACATTCGGATCGACCGTAATTTGCGGCAACAGAACAATAACATCGTTCTCGCGCATGAGAGGAACAGCACTGTTCAACGAAGTACACGAAGAGTTCAGAACGCCAGTGAGCTTTACAATCACATGGTCTGAACTGCTGATCACGTCCTTTGCGGAAATAGCGCTCACTGCCGCGTACGGCAAAGTGTCAACAGACGGAGAGATGTTTTTAGACACCGACATTGTTCGAAAGCGGTTCCCACCGCCCGTCTTTTCATAGTAAAATTGATAGTTCCCAGCTGAAAGACGCCCGAATGAAACTTCCTGTGTGAATGGAACAAACATCTTCATATGCTCCGGCATACTTGCCTCATCGGCACAAACTCCAGTCGTGTCTCGAAGAGCAAATTGATGAACGCGAAAGGTATGATCGTCCAATTTTTCAAAACTAGAGTCCGCCAGCGTATAACACCCATTCAAAAGATATCCGTATAAAACGACTTCTATATTGTTTTTTTCCTCAAATCCCGTGGCCGGCGTCAGCAATACCTCGAGAGAGACCTCGACACGAACTTGCCCGTCCTGATCGCTTGCAAAGCCCAATGTGGAAGCAAAAGCAGTAGTCATCAAAATTGAGAGGAAATAAGTGATCAACGGTTTCATACCTAAGGTCCCTTTTGCACGAAGTGCGGTTTTGATAATTGAATTAATTCTAAATAAACTTCAACCAGACAAAGCAAGCAATGAGCCAACCCCCGTCTTTCGGCCGCAGATCCGACTTATCACAAGACTTCTGCGAACCAACGGTATCGAAACCATTTATGGGCGAGACCTTTTGTCCCACGACCTAACGGAATCGCCCCGTGATCACATCGGGGGTCTCTAAAACCAAACTATATAACCAGTTATGCGAGCACCGTTATTGCAGTGTTCCCTTTGATGATCATTCGTACTGAACGTAGTTAAAAAAATTTCGGAGAGGAGATTTGAGTGGGTCAGTTATTTTTCAACGGCGCAGACTACTATGCGTCCCTCATAGACGGAATAACGCGCGCAAAGTCTTCTATCGATCTTGAAACTTACACCCTGGATTTCGACGACATTGGACTAACAATTCTCGATGCTCTAAAAAAATCCTCGCAAAAAGGTGTTAAAATCCGTCTTCTTATTGATGGCTTTGGTTCCAGAAAATCCGTCCAAAAAATCAAAACCCACCTCTTAGGATCGGGGGTTCAGGTTCATGTATTCAATCCAGTTTCGTTTACCTGCCTGATTCTCCTAAGGAAGGGTGTATCGACTCTTAATAAAAGAAACCACCGTAAGGTTTGCATCGTTGACTCACATTTTGCTTGGATAGGCAGCTTCAACATCTCGAACGTTCACGTTCCCCTCTCCTCTCACGGAGGCGGATGGCGCGACAGCGCGCTTAAGATGACGTCTTCCGAGGTCGACCTCAGCCCTCTGCACTTGGCGTTTCATCAGGCGTGGGCAACCCGCCCACTTCGTCGGAGCCATCGCTTCCGAATGTTACGCAAGGCAAACAGGGCTCACTCCTCTTCACGAACATTGCTACTCAATTGGAACGGATCTCTTCGGAGAAAGAGGAACTCAAAGCTGACAGAACAAATCAAAAGAGCGACACAACGAGTTTGGATTATGTCCCCTTACTTCTCTCCTAATCATCAGCTTCGACATGCCCTCAAAAACGCGGCCCTTCGAGGGCTCGATGTTCGAATTCTTCTGCCTAAGGCCCCGGATGTTGCAGGGATGGGTTGGGTGAACGAGGTTTTTTCCGGGGCCCTCTCCCGATATGGAGTGAAGATATTTCAGTATCAACCCTCCGTACTGCATGCAAAGACGGTCATTGTCGACCACTGGGCGCTTCTTGGATCGGCCAACTTCAATCACCGTAGCCTTCTTTATGATCTAGAAGTCGATGTCGTAATACACGACTCAAAACTACTCCGGGAACTGGAGCTGAAGACAATTGAGGACTTTCGATCGTCAAAAGCAATGCCTGCTCTAAAAATGGGGCAAAAGCGTTGGTGGAAAAGAGCCCTCGACACAATCCCCTACGCTCTCCGTAAGTTGACGTAAGCTGGGTTCGCCCAACTCTGATACAGCCAGATGTGAATTACGATAGCGACAATTCCGTTAAAAATAAGTGCATGGGTGATTCCAAAAAAGTGAATCGAGACCCCCATAAAAAGATTGCCGAGCGAAAGTCCGCCCCTCATTGCCATCATATAAAGACTCGCAGTCTGCCCACGAATCTGATCTCGAGCTTTGGCTTGAAGAATCGAATTAACCGAAGTATTCGTGATGGTGAGCACGCCACCCGCTAAAACAAGAACTACCCCTAAAACCGAAAAAGATCGAGTCAATGCCGCCGCAATCACCATCGCAGCGCAGGCTATAGCGCTCGCGGAACTCAATCGACGACGTTCGATTCGTCCATCAATCCAAAGCACCGCGACTGCACCTAAAAGTCCACCTAATCCGAACGCCGATACGGCACCACCGAAGTGACTGACGTCAGAGTGAAAGACGTCTCGAACCAATACAGGGACAAACGCGATCAATGGACCACAAAAAAAACTCGTCACTAGAGTCGTTGCAAGGGCACCTCGCAAAATAGGATCTCGACTCATTGAACGAATCTCCGAGTACCACGGACCTTCGCCTAGTGCTTTTCGGTCAAACCTTTTTCGCGTTTTAACCTTCGGAAGAACCCAAAGTATGACAAGTAAAAATGGGAAATACGAAAACGCGTTTGCCGCAAAACATCCAATCGCTCCGTATTTTGCCATCACCAGCCCCGCAAATGCGGGCCCCAAAACGCGGGATAGATTAAACTGCGTAGAATTGAGAGCAATAGCACTCTCAATACGCTCGGGTTTCACCAACGAAGGCACGATGGACTGAAACGCCGGCATCGAAAGAGCGTCCGTCACTCCCACGACGAACGACAACACGATAATCATCCAAACATGAATCCATCCCGTCAAAATGAGACCCACCAAAATTAGTGGGCACAACATCTGAATCGCCTGGAAAAAAAAGATCACCCGTCTTCGATCGCCGTGGTCAGCAAGAATGCCTCCCATAATCGTCAATAACCAAACTGGAGCATCCATCGCGAACGCATCCAACCCCAACAACACAGGTGAAGCACTCAAGCTGAGCACAAGCCAAGGCTCAGCTACCTGTTGCATCCAGGTCCCGATATTGGAGAGCAGGCTCCCCACCCAAAAGGTGGCGAAACGCTTAGAACGTAACTCAGTTGCAGCGTCAGTTGAATTAGTCATTGAAAAGCCACGTGCGATTAACAATCTCTTCAAGCATCCTCTAGTTACTAGGAGACAAGAAGTCTTATAAGTATCGGAGTCGTAACCCTCGGTTTGAAGATGATCACTCTCACCCCGTACGCCGATCACGCGAAAATGGGTGCCCACTGCAATATGAGTGAGCACCCGATGATCGAGGGTTCAAGAGCAAAATGATTAGAAAGTTACGATCTGGCTCACCGATCGGCCGTTGAGCGACCTCACGTAAATCAGAGTACTTCCCGTGGACGTAGGAGATAATTGCACTTTCGTCTCAAAAGGTTCAAGGGTCGGATGACAATCAGGTCCATCCTTCACCTGAACAATAGGAAGAACCTCGATGAGATTCGCGACTCGATACATGAGACGAACCTCTTGTAGAGTCGCACAATCGCCAGGCAGGTTGCCGGTCAAGGTCAGCATGGGTACTGCAGGATTCGTCTTGTCGACATAAACCTGATCCACCGATGCGTAAATAAAATCATCCGGATTATCCGATTTCGCAACTGCGACAGGCAGAGAACCCGCGACGTGCTCGGCACCTTCCGCGTCTAGTGCAACGACCTGGTAAGCACCGGGTTTGAGGATCCCCAGTTGAACGGTCTCTTGATAAGGAACAATTACCTGTAGACACCAGCAACTTTCGTAGATGTACGCTTGATGGGTCACGATAATTTTCTTTTGGGCTTCATCGACTCGTGCAGAGGTCGGCCCCTGTTTGTAGCAGGTGCTCGGATAATAACCGCTGATCACGACTTCCGCGCGATCGTTACTATCAAACCCGGGTGGGATGAATGTTTTCTGTGGGACCATATTAATCAAATGAGGATAATGCGGATCCGGAGCGGCCTGAGTCACTGCGGACTGGAATAAAAAACATAGAACCAATGCTAGAATACTTTTCTTCATAATCAATTCTCCCCTTTTTAAGTGATACAAATTTGCGACGAACTAAAGCACATCGTGTGCCATAATCCGTCGCAAATGCCGTGTTGCCACTCAAAGAGCTATGATTATGAAATTAGCGACATTTTTCTTCCCCTCAAAGCTGAGACCACGTCCACCGATGGTCTTCTTACGACCGAGATGGGACAGCGACTGGAGAATTTGGGACTTTTTAACTCAATAACCCATACTGTGTTGAAAGAGGGATATCGGTTTCTGGGCCGAAAAATGATCTGATAGTACCGATGGATTTGACTCTGGGATCTAGGACTATAGATAAAAATTCAGCATGGCCCACGCAAAATCTGAGTAACCCGACGCCACAGACAGATCACGTAGTTTTGACCACGAAACATTGATCTCAAAATGAGGCCGAGGGAAAAACTGTACCCCCGCTCCAAATGAGTTATGCAGCGTCGTCGGATCCGAAAAATTGAGATTTGAAAAATCCTGAGTTAAATAAAAATGAAGCCCCGTGATCAACTCATAATCTAACCGCTGATAATTCACCGCCCCCCATTGAGTAGCGCCAGACGTCTTGTTCCACTGATGTTGAGCATCGAGCTCTGTAAGGAGAAAAAAATGCGGCGTAAAGCCTAAGATCCCCCAGGGACCGAAAACATCTCGATCCGAGACCGGCCCTTGACCCCTAAAATAACTTGCACCTATCTTATAATGATCACCAAAAACTAAACTGGGCGTGAGTACAAATCCCGTTTCGCTACTCAACGACGGCTCATCCGGCCGCCCAAGGTCAGCCGTCACATAAACATTTAGCGAATCGCCAAGCCATGCCGCTTCGAGATTATAAGTCTCCATCCCTTGATCCCATCCCAGGTCCCTTTTGATCGGGATCACGTGTTCCGCCGTGTAGATCCCATAGGCAGGATAAAACCGACCGCCCCGGACCGAAAACTCATCAGTAGGTCGATAATTGACGTAGTTTCTCGGCGATATTAAATAATCTGAAAATCCACTTGCTCCCGGTGGGTTTTGATAACCAAGAGCTAAATCAAAAGTCCACTGACCCACGTGAGCAGCTGCCTCAGCATCTCCCTGCATATAGATAAACAGGCCTTGTTGAATATAGGGCGTATCTTGGTACGCATAAAGCCCTCGATACAAGTAGGTTGCATCCAACCACGAAGGCGGACGGACGAGGCCGTAGGCAAATTTGGATTCATTTTCGTTATCCTCTCCCCAAGTACTGAGCAATGCGCGCGAAAGCTCGCGCCCATACTGAGTCAGTACGCCCCCTCCGGTCGGACTAACGTGGCACGCCGTACAGTTGACGTAGTTATGTCGGACCATTTCTGGAAACGCCCAAGTGGAATGCGAAAAAAACGAAGAAAAAAACCAGCTCATTACAATGAAAAGTACTCTTGTCATGAGCAGACCTTTCCTCCAAGGAGAAAGGCTCTGCTATTTCAATGCCCAATAAAATTCGCGAGCGCACCTCTAGTCGTTTTGCGCCCCCTGTTGTATCCAGTCGGATAACAACGTCAATTGCGATTGCGTCAGCGCCGGACCTCCCTGAGGCATTGAACCGCTTTCAACAACGGTGTAGATCAAACTTTGAGGTGGTTCCCGATGTTCCGTCGGTTGACTGGTCAGGAGTGGATCGAATAGGAGGGATTCCGACTCCAGGCGCACTCGGAGTCAACGTGGGCGGAGAACTCTCGCCCCCCTTATAATTCGTAAATCCGCACGCCCCGCACATCGAACAGATCCCAACGAGGATCGTCAAATTTAAAATCCAAAGTCTTATTTTTTTCACAAACCTCCTCCATAAAAAATTGGCATCAAACATGAACATAAAAATAAAATGAGTCGATGCACGGGGTGCCTAAGTCGTCGAACTTTTTTAGAACGCAGTCTGTTTTCCGCTACCAAGTTGGCGCTTGGCGCACCCGCTTTTGCGCTCCTCAGCTCTTGCGGACAGCAACCTCTCGCGTCTGGCAAAGGCCTTTCGGACGTCACGACAGTGGCAACGAATTCGAACAATCTCTATACCTTTAACTTTACCGACTACCCACTGCTTCAATCGGTAGGTGGATCCGTTCACGTCACGGTCAATGCCACAAGCGGGAACAAAGATTTGTATATCACTCGAGTCGACACGAACACAGTCGACACCGTCTCTACGATTTGCACCCATGCGGGATGCACTATTAATCCCTATGACTCGACCACTCGGGAGTACCTCTGTCCCTGTCACGGCTCCATTTTTTCCGCAGACGGAAACGTCATTAACGGCCCCACCACAACGCCCCTTCCGAGTTATCCAGCAACCCTGTCCACTACAGGCGTTCAGATCACCATCACTTAGAGCTATGAGTTCCACAAGTCATACGATTTAAAATGAATAAGGTCTTGGTCGTCCGCATCGCGGACGGCGGGTGGGTATCATCGCCCATCACCAATCTCGACTGAGGCTCAAAGTGGTCGCAAACGACGACATAAGCAAAACATTCGAAAACTCTAAACTGACAGTGGAAACCGCGAGTGAGGCCGTAAAACGTCCCCAATTCGGAACTAAATGGACCCACTCTCCAGCGAGCGACTCTTCACGATTGACGAAGGAGATCGCGATGCCGGAAGGGAAGGTGGCTCCATATTTAAAAATAGCCCCCAATGCATCTCCGGATTTCAACAGATATAGAACCTCCGTGCCGAGTTGTGGGCCATACATATTCTGATATCCAAAGGAGTTGTCCGTAACCCATGTTGTGCGATAATAACCACCTCCAAAAACAAAAAGACTCCATGGATGATCTAAAAAAGATAATTGATACTTAAGATTCGCATCCATTTCGAATGTCGCCATGCTGACGCCAGAAACACTGCTATTGAGCGCTAAAAACGTGTAAAAAGCCCCACCATCAAAGGAACAGCGCTTCCACGGTAAATCCTTCGAGTACCGCAAATCTGCGACAAGATAAGCCGAACTATAATCGCTTGTACTTGTTTCGCTATATCCCAGAGATCCGAATCCGAGCCCCCCCTGAATACCGAGATACTCCTTCGGCCTTTCGGCTTTTAAGATGCTGAAAGTTCCAAGCTCCGACCAATCCGAATGAAAAGAATCTCTCTCCGCTCGTAGTCTCCAAAAAAAAAAAGGCCCTCTTTATCCTGAAACGAGATTTTCGCATCCGGCGAACTACTGAATACTGACGAGAGTACTTCTTTAAAGTCCTGAGCCTTGGACACCTCTACACGATATCCTTTTGCCGAAGGTGTTTTTGTCCAAGACAGTTTAACGTCGAGCGGGTCCCCCGTCACGACACTAAACGCCTGGGCAGGAGTCGGTTGAAGAAGAGTGGGCTTCAGGAGTTCAAACTTTCGTTTGATTTGAAGCTGAAACATTTCTGAATACCGTCCAAGCGGCTGCTTCGTCTCATCAAGTGCTTGAACTCGCCAAGAATAAGCTCCCGGTTTTGGAGCTATAAACTCATACTGATTGGATGAAACGATTTCACTCACCTCATCTTGCAGGTCCGAGGCGTCCGAGCCGCGACCAATCTCAACACGGTAAAACCTCGCGTCCGAAGTAGCACTCCAAGCTAAGTGGGCGGTCGATGCCTCCTTTTTATACGCGCTCCAATCATGGACGGTTTCGAGTTGCTGCGTGACCGCTTTAGAGACAGGGGGTCGCCTTGTCACTTTCAAAAGAATAGGTGAACTAAACTCACCTTCCGATCCATCTTGCTCAACGCCGGCCACTCGCCAATAAAAAGTTCCAACCTTAGGGTCATTCCAAACATAGTTGGACTCACGAGTTTTAGTGTCAATCAGTCGCTGATCGAAACTCGGAGTGCTCGATATCTCGAGATGATAGGTCTCAGCTCCCGGTATCGGCTCCCACTGTAGGCTTGGCCCAGAAGGGGCCCCATATGCGGGAGCTTCCTCTGCGCGAGCTTCAGCAATGAGCCAATCCCACCCGCGGGTGAGCGAAACGCGATCTTCGTGATTCGGACTCCACTGAGAGTCGATTTCAAAATCGGTTTCTTTCTTTTGGATGGTCGGTGCGCGAAGAAGAGGCTTTTTAACGAGTCGAAACTGAGAAGGCCTACTAAATTCACTCAACGACCCATCAAACGTCACCGAACGCACACGCCAAAAGTACGTACCCGGCGACGGAAGAGTTGAGAGCAGAGACGGATCGGAGGTTTTTTTTTCTGCGACGAGTGACGCCGCGGAGAATGAAATATCCCGAGCCACTTGAACAGTATAAGTTCGCGCGTCGAGATTTTTACTCCACGCTAAAGCTACATTTCCGCCCCCCCCCGGAACGATGAGGACTTGCTTGTCAGCGGGTTTTGTCGGTGTACTCAAACTATCCAAAGCTTTGCTCACGACATGAAAGGGCCGAACCTCACTCCAATTCGATTTCGTCGACGCGCTTAAGCTTTCGGGAATGTCTGGTCTAACTCGCCAAAAATAATTTCCTGCGATCATGGGAGCCGTAAAAGTCAAACCCGAGACTTTTTCAGAGACTTCGAGCGATTTAAAGTCCGGGGTCTTCGAAACCTGAACTTGATACTCCTCCGCATCCTCAGCCTCGTCCCAGCTCAAATGGACGAATGCTAGGGAAGAATCCGTGGAACTTTCTTTCAAAGGAGTCGTATAATCCTCATCGACGCTCGGTGATTTGAGCCGAAACGTAGACGGTGCCTCGAGAAGAAGCTTAAAGACAGCACTTTCACCTTGAGGTTTTCCAAGTGAATCAAGAGCAACCACTTTCCAATAGATAGAGCCTTTTCTTGGAGAGTTTTCGAGTTGAGCTGAACTTTGAGTGGACGGAACGATCTGAGAGGCCGAGAAGCCTGTCGTCGAACTAAACGTCGGATCATCCGAAACGTCCAGTCGATAAGATTTCACAGAATCACCGAGCACCGGTGCCCACCCAAAGCGAATAGGGACTCCGGGCTGAGTCTGCAACTTCGCATCTCTGCTCGGGACACTCAAATGAATCTGATGGGTTTGGGTGACATCCACTTGATTTGCCGGCACGTCGACTTCGGCATCTTGATTTTCGGATACCGTCTTGAGACTACTGCCAGAGGTCAGATCCACAGCCCCAGTTAGAACGGATATACTGTATTTTTCTGCGGTTTTTC
>Ga0206856_10350_pt1 | contig 12681 bp, 19 predicted proteins | sample Alteio_BWOrgCont_48_FD_152630 | JGI IMG/M metagenome (GOLD analysis project Ga0206856, IMG submission 152630) | Enriched cells from forest soil in Barre Woods Harvard Forest LTER site, Petersham, Massachusetts, United States -... | ecosystem: Environmental > Terrestrial > Soil > Temperate forest >...
CGATTTGGTTTGACACGATTTGTTGCTCGGACAATTCGAATAGGGGGATGTTGAAGTAGCTGCCAATCAGAGAACCCAACAATACGAGCATCGCTGCGCGCGAACTGAGACCAACACTCATATAGGCGTAACGAAATGCTCTGAACTGCAGTAGAAGGAAAAGAAGCGCGAGCGCTCCGACCAGAATCGAGAAGAATTCCGGATCGAGCGGGAAATAGTAGAGAGATCTCATCGGCGACAACGGCAGGGATTGATCATTCTCGTAACGCGCGCCAGGTTGCAGCCGGATCGAGATGCGCCCCTTGGCCGGTATAGACCACGATAGGAGTACATGCGGATTTCGATGCAGGTCAGTAGTTCGAGGTCGACGTGACCCGCATTTGGGCGATTTTTACGAGGTTCGCGCACGGATTGCGCACGCTCGCCGGATAATTTGCCCAATTGTCCTGGAGCGTCTTCAGTGCCTTCCGTTTACCGTTCACGCACGATTCATATGCTGTCGCTTGCTTGACAATTGATGTTTCGCCTCTGCAAAGGTTCTCAATGTCGATCTTCGGAATCGTGGTGGTGAGCGCAGCCAAGAGCACAAGCACCGTCATCGATTCAAAACCTCACTCCCCGCCAAGGGACTCGACGGGGTCGAACAGGCCACCAGCGTGCTAAACGCAGTTGGCCTTGGGGAGCCGAGTATCGCTTGATTGCCCGCTGATCGCCTTGACGATCATCATGACAGCCGACGTCGTTCAGCGTCTCTAGTAGAGGCGGGGACTCACAGCGATTGCCATGAACGAGACGCGTCGAAAGAATACGATGGCGATCAGGAATCCGTCCCGCGGAGGACGAATTTTGTCGGCGGAGACCGGCGGCGCTCGCCGGGCCAACGAGGACTATCAGAGACCGCAGTAGGGCGAGGATTCCCGCTATGCGGCTCTAACTCGCGGAATTCTCGCGACGATTGCCGAAGCCTACAAAAGTACGGTCTGTCGTGAGCGCCATCGATTCAACCTTCTGCTTGGCGAATGCACTGACGAGGGTCAATGCGGGGGCGAAAATTGAGGCCTGTGCGGGCCTTACGTGGATGCGCCGGTCCCCGGTGGGATTGTCAGGTGGTGTTTCCCGCCGGCATGCCGTGTCTATAGGCTTCGATGAACGCCACCAGAGCTTCGGGGGCGGCAGAGCTGCCTTCGTTTTTCATGATGCACGCATCGCTTATGAGCCAACCTTGCGTTGCAAATGAAAAGCGATCCCAGCCCCGGATCGTTGCGCTAAGGACTCGCAAAGCCATCCCCTGATCGACGGGGGCTATATCTAGTGTTTGCGGCATCTTCGTCTCCCTGCTTTCTGCTTTCCGCAAACATATCGGAAACGGATGGCGGAAGTGGGTCGGGGACGCATTCCATGCTGGCTTTCCGCATTTCTTTAGACGGGGCAGCCCCCAAGCCTGAGGGACGGCGAACTCAGCTCTAGAGCTAAATGTCGGCGGACCCCCTTGCATCGTATCCGAGGCAGTGCACCGGGCCCTGAGGGGGGGTAGCCGGGACCCCAAAAAGGCCTCCACGGGCACCGTTTCTTCATACGGGAGCTATTCCGACGGACCGCTTGGGCGAGCCGCCGCCTTGGCCCCCGCGCCCCGCGTCTAACCCGAACGCCGATCTCCGGGAGGCGGCCTAGCTAAGTTATTGATATTGCTGGTGCCGCAAGAGAGAGTCGAACCCCAGACCCCCTCATTCTGCCACGCGCCCGAAGACCTGTCACGATGTAGTCGGCAAGGCGGATGCCCATCCGATCGGAGCGGTAGGAGCCATAGAAGACAAGCACACGAACCGTCATGGGTCTCTCCACGAACATCACAATAGGCGCGAAATCGACAGACCGTCGTGGCGGCTCGCCGGATCCGCGACGCCGGCCAGACATATGTTGCACATGCGGCCGCGAGTGCGGCTCGTGCTTCGCCGCGACTGCGAATTCAATTGACCGCCGTCAAGGCAGACATCGGCTCCGCCGTGCGACACTGCATCTCTTGAGGTCCGTGAGGTCCCTCTCATGCTGAAAGGCGAAACTGCGATCGTTACCGGCTCGACGAGCGGCATCGGCCTTGGCATTGCGCAAGCACTGGCTGCCGCGGGAGCGCATGTGATGCTGAACGGCTTAGGCGAGAAGGAGGCGATCGAGAAAATACGCACCGAACTTGCTCGGCAGTACGGCATCAAGACCGGCTATTCGGCGGCGGACATGTCGAAGCCCACCGAGGTTCGCACGTTGATCGCCGACGCGGAACGTCAGCTCGGCGCCGTGGGCGTTCTCGTCAACAATGCCGGTATCCAGCATGTCGCGGCGGTCGAAGAGTTTCCCGACGAAAAATGGGACGCGATCATGGCGATCAACCTGGCGGCCGCCTTCCATGCCATCAAGGCGGCGTTGCCGGGAATGAAGCGGCGCCAATGGGGACGCATCATCAACATCGCCTCGGCGCATGGGCTGGTCGCCAGCGCCGGCAAGGCCGCCTATGTGGCCGCCAAGCATGGCCTCGTGGGACTGACCAAGGTGGTCGCCATCGAGACGGCCAATACCGGCGTCACCTGCAACGCCATCTGCCCCGGCTGGGTCTACACGCCGATGGTGCAGCAGCAGGTCCAGGCCAGGGCGCAGGCGACCGGCATGACGATCGAGCAAGCCAAGGAGGAACTCCTGCGCGAGAAGCAACCGATGCTTCGCTTCACCACGCCCGAGGAGATCGGCGGGCTCGCCGTCTTCCTCTGCGGCGAGGGCGCCGTGACCATGACCGGCGCTTGCGTGTCGGTGGATGGCGGGTGGACGGCGCAATAGGGCGTCCGATGTCGCGCCGAATGAGCTATGTCCCGAAGCGGATTGATGGCGGTCAATGCGTCGGCCTTTGAGAGGCCTATGCCGCGCGATCCAACAGGCGCAAAGGAAATCGCCGAAGCACCGGCCCTGGCACGGGCGGTCCGGTTCGACTTGGTTCCAGAGCCTGACCTCAGGCAAACTCCACCAACCGCGTGACGTCGGCCTATGTGATCGACAAGAAGCCCTTCGGGCAGAGCAAAACCCCGCAGCACTATCCGGGCCCTCCAAACCACCCTCTGCGGCGTGTTTCGGTCCCGGACCAGCCGTTCCAATCGTTCACGATCGGCGACGCTGATCGAAATCCGCACGATCTTTCTCGTCCGCGCAGACTCGCAGGTTCGCGCCCCCTTGCGAATCGTCAGCCAGCAACGAAGAACTATGAGCTCCGGCTTAACGGCATTTCAGATTGTTGGCGCATATGCCGCCAGAGTGCCTTTCGCCGAGCAGGGCTGGACTACAGTGTGATGATCCGCGCACCATTTCGAACGCGCGGTTCCTTGTTACGATCGTACGGCGCACTCCTCCACTCGAACGTGAGACGTCCGCCGGGAGTGCCGGATCGAGACGGAGCCAGGCGGAAGCGAAGCCTCCGCGGCCTTGCTCGGCGAGAATCCGTGCAATAGCTCACAGTGTGAGGTCGCGTCCGCGGACGAGCCCGCGCAGGGGCGGCGACGTCTCAGCTTGCCTGCAGCGCCCGGCGCATACGCTGTAGCTCGCGCAGGCGGGCGCGATCTGGTTTTGGAAAGTCAACGTGTAGGCGCTCGAGCGCATCTACGATCGCCATCGCCATCACAATGCGCACGAACCACTTGTGGTCGGCCGGCAGCACGTACCAAGGCGCCTGCGGCGTGCTGGTGTGGCGGATCATGTCCTCATAGGCCGTCATGTATTGCGGCCACAGCTTGCGGTCCGCGACATCGGCCATCGACGCCTTCCAAGACTTGCTCGGGTCCTTCAGGCGCGCCATCAGCCGCCTCTTCTGCTCTTCGTTTGAAATGCGCAGGTGGAACTTGAGGACCGCAGTGCCGTTGCGCACGAGATGCCGCTCGAACGCATTGATGTCGGAGAACCGCTCGTCCCAGATGCGCCGGGTGACGAGCGCGGGCGGTAGCCGCTGCGCCGCAAGGAGCTCCCGGTGGACCCGCACCACCAGTACCTCCTCGTAATGGGAGCGGTTGAAGATCCCGATATCGCCGCGCGGCGGCAGGCGCTTGGCCGCCCGCCAAAGAAAATCGTGGTCGAGCTCCTCGGAGGTGGGCTCCTTGAACGGGTGGACGATGCAGCCTTGCGGGTTGAGGCCCGCCATTACCTGCTTGATGGCGCTGTCCTTTCCGGCGGCGTCGACGCCCTGCAGGACGATCAGCAGCGCCCAGCTGTGCGCCGCATAGAGGCGCTGCTGCAAGTGCGTCATGCGCTCGGTCTGAGCGCGCGCAAGCTCCTTGGCCTCACCCTTCTCGAAGCCGGCGGTCTCAGCTGGGTTGTGGTCGGCTAGGCGGAAGCGCTCAGGCTCGTCGATGCGAAACTGTTTGACCAGCGACCGGAGCTTCATGACGGCGTGCGGACCGGGACGAGACGCTCCTCGCCGCCGATGATCACCTCCGTGCCCGACCACTCACCATTGCCATGGAGACGAGGCCCTGCAGCGGGTGGTGCGTGCCACGTTCGGCGTGACTCGCGCTGGCGAAGTTCGATTTCAGCGAAGGTGTTGGATTCATGCCGACGACTCCCTACGCAACACCGGTGCTCCCCCCCAATGCCGCTCCTACAAACTTACGCAGGTTTGCGCCAGTCAAAATTCGGCAAATCCCCATACGTATTTTTACCTAACAGGCGCAATCGTCCTTTCCGCGTTGTCAATGAATCGCCGGCGAGCCGCGGTGGAGCCGGCGGGCATTCCATCCTTACAGTCGAGAAATGGTTCCGTCCTTACAGCCGAGAAATCGTTCCGTCGTTCCTTGACGGTCGTCATGGAACGGGCGGGGCGACATGCGCGTAATCATGTCTCGCCGAAGCCGACCGAGGAGACAGTTCCATTCAGATCGAGGTTGCCAAGCCCATCGCTGCAACACCCGCCACGGCATTTGCGATCGTCGCGAACGTCGCCGTTTGGCCCGACATCGTGCGCTCGATCCGAAGCGTCGAGGTGCTCACCCCCGGCCCGATCCGCGCCGGCACGCGATTGCGCGAAGATCGCATCATGTTCGGCGCCGAGACGACGCATGAGCTGGAAGTCGTGACGGTCGATCGGCCGCACCGATTTCGTCTGCAGGTCGATCATCCCGACCTGTACTACGAGCTCGATCACCTGATCGACGCGGTGTAAGGCGGCAGCTGCCGCATGATGCTGATCTTCCGCAGCCGCCCGTCGACCGATCCGGGCCGCGTGCTGCAGCCGCTCATGGCGCCGTTCATGAGCGTGAACCTGCGCGACGAATTGGAGCGCGACCTCGCCGACTTCGCGGCGGCGATCGATCGGCACGTCGCCGTCTAGGCTCGGCAGGCTTCGTCGCAGCGATTCCTCGATTGCGTGTTTCTTGATGAGCGTCAATGACCGGGCGTGCGCGCCGGCGCAAGCTGACCGCCGATGACGGCAACCAGGGAGACTTCGATCATGAAAGGATTCAGACCGCTGCACGATCGCGTCCTGGTGCGACGCATCGAGGCCGAGGAGAAGACGCCCGGCGGCGTCATCATCCCGGATACTGCAAAGGAGAAGCCAGTGGAAGGCGAGGTGCTGGCGGTCGGAGCCGGCGCGCGCGACGAGAACGGCCGGATCGTTCCGCTCGACGTCAGGGTCGGCGATCGCGTGCTGTTCGGCAAATGGGCCGGCACCGATGTGATCATCAACGGCGAGGACCGGCTCATCCTCAAGGAAGCCGACATTCTCGGCGTGATCGAAGGAAAAGCTCGCACGCACGCCGAGGCGGCGTAGTGCGCAGGCGTCGACGGCAATCGATTTCGTCTTCAAGGAGCAAGCCCGTGGCTGCCAGGGAAGTCCGGTTCAGCGGCGAGGCGCGCGAGAAGCTGCTGCGCGGCGTCGACATTCTGGCCGATGCGGTGAAGGTCACGCTCGGGCCCAAGGGCCGCAACGTCGTGCTCGACAAGTCGTTCGGCCCGCCCCGCATCTGCAAGGACGGCGTCACGGTCGCACGCGAGATCGAGCTCGCCGACAAGTTCGAGAACATCGGCGCCAAGCTGCTCAAGCAGGTCGCGCTGAAGACGAGCGAGCTCGCTGGCGACGGGACGACCACGGCGACGCTGCTCGGCCAGGCGATCGTCCGCGAGGGCGCCAAGGCGGTCGCCGATACAAGGACATGTTCAAGGCCGGCATCATCGATCCGACCAAGGTCGTGCGGACGGCGCTTCAGGATGCCGCCTCGATCGCCGACCTGATCATCACGACGGAGGCGGCGGTCGCCAGCAAGCCGGAGCCGCCGGCGCCGACGCCCATGCCGCCGGGCGGAGGAATGGATTTCTGAGCGCCGCACACCAGCCGGCCGGCCGGAGGATCCCATGAGCTACCACGATTCGAACCGGATGAGCGGCAGATACCGCGGCGCGGATATCGCCGCCATCGACGCCGGCCTGCGCGCCCACATGCTGCGCGTCTACAACTACATGGCGGGCGGGCTCGCGGTGACGGGCGTCGTCGCCTACGGCTCGGCCGCCTCGGGCTTCTACCAGTCGATCGCCGGCACGCCGCTGATCTGGGTCGTGATGCTGGCGCCGCTTGCCTTCGTGCTCGCGCTGAGCTTCGGCATCGCGCGCATGAGCGCCGCAACGGCGGCGATCCTGTTCGTGGTCTATGCGGCCGTGATGGGATTGTCGCTCGGCGGCATCTTCGTCGTCTTCACCGGCGCCTCGATCGCGCGCGTCTTTTTCATCACCGCGGCGACCTACGCGGCGATGAGCCTCTACGGCTACACGACACGATCCGACCTTTCGAAATTCGGCGCGTTCCTGTTCATGGGCCTGATCGGCATCGTCATCGCGTCGCTCGTCAACCTCTTCGTGCGGTCCGACGGCTTTCAGTTCGTCATCTCGATCGTCGGCGTCATCGTGTTCGTCGGCCTGACCGCCTACGACACGCAACGCATCAAGGAGATGTATCTGGACTCGGATAGCGAGGAGATCGCGGGCAAGAAGGCGATCATCGGCGCGCTCGCGCTCTACCTCGACTTCATCAATCTCTTCCTGCTGCTGCTGCAGCTGTTCGGCCAGCGCCGGCAGGATTGACTACGACAACTGAAACGCGTCTCCTGGCGCATATTGCCGCAGCCATGCGCGCAGCGTCTGCGGATCGACGGCACCGGGGCGCCGATCGAGGACGGCGCCTTTTCGCAGCATCATCAGGGTTGGGATAGCCTGGATGCCGTAGCGTGCGGCGAGTTCCGGCTCGCGCTCGGTGTCGACCTTGAGGAACCGCATGTTCGGCTCCATCTCGGCGGCGACGCGTTCGTAGACGGGGGCCATCGCCTTGCACGGGCCGCACCATTGCGCCCAGAAGTCGACCACCACCGGAATGTCGTCGTTTCGCAGGTGGGCGTCGAAGCTCTTGCCCGAGACCGGGATCGCGCCGCCGGTGAACAGGGGCTTGTGGCAGCGCCCGCATTTCGCCTGGCGCGCATCCCTGTCGGCGGGAAGGCGGTTGATGCTGTCGCAATGCGGGCAAACGATATGCCGGCTCTCGGTCATGGTGGTTCCCTGTCCGGTCAAACGGGTCGGTGCGGCCGCGGATACCGCTTTTCGCCGCCGGATTTCCGCATCGTGCACCAGTGGAAGCGCTCCTGCGTTGACAAGCGTCAACTCCCCGCGCTTCCCGACGACGGCGGAATCCGCTCGGTGTTGACGGCCGTCATGGCGAAATCCGGGACGATGCCGCCAACATGCGATCTGCGACTCTTGAAGCGAACGACGATGGCGCTTTCTGATCATGCTCGGCCTCGCGATCCTGGTGATAGGGGTGCTGTGGTCGTATCTCGCCTGGATCGGGCTTGGGCACCTGCCGGGCGACATCGTGGTCGAGCGCAACAACGTGACGTTCTATTTCCCGATCGTGACGTGCCTGCTCTTGAGCCTGGTGTTCAGCGCCGTCCTGTGGGCCATCAATCGCTGACGTACGACCGACGGTGGCGAGCAACCGCATCATGCTCGCCACGTCCGGCAATCGGAACGCAAACATCGCCATGGCGCAGCCGGCCGTTCAGCTCGACTTGCCGCGGACCGTGAGCGGATGGTGGCTCGTCAGATCGCCCGCCGCGGCGTGCGCGACCCGCGCGTGCTGCAGGCGATGCGCGAGGTGGCCGCGCGAAGAATTCGTCGCGCCGGGTTTCGCGGAATTCGCCTACGAGGACAGCCCCCTCCCGATCGCCGAACGGTAGACGATCTCGCAGCCATATATCGTCGCGCTGATGATCGAGGCCGCCGAGGTCGGTCGGGCGACAGGGTCCTGGAGATCGGGACGGGCTCGGGCTACGCCGCCGCCGTCCTGGGTCGGATCGCGGACGAGGTCTATACAATCGAGCGTCACGCGAGTCTTGTGGAAGCGGCCGTGCGCCGTTTCGCCCGGCTCGGCTACCGCAATATCAAGGTGCGTCGAGGCGACGGTTCCCTGGGGTGGCCCGATGCGACGCTGGCGATCGTGGCAAGGCGGCCTCGATCCACGACGTCTGGTCTTCATCGATGAGACCTGGATCAAGACCAGCATGGCCCCGCTGGGGGGTTGGGACGTTGACAGCGAAGAGCTTGTCGAAATCCTCAACCGTCATTTCCTCTATGGTCGTAGCTTTCGAGACCCCTGCGTTGGCGACAAGGATGTCCAGGCGATCTCCGATGATGCCGCGGGCCTGCCTGGCAAGCTTGCTAGCGCCATCCGCGGCGGCAAGGTCCATCGTTATGGCATCCGCTCGGCCACCGGTTTTGCGTATCTCTGCGACAATACCGTCGGCTTCATTGGCGCCCCGGCCGTAGTGGATGAGAACCTGGGCACCGGCCGCGGCGAGGGCAAGCGCACTGGCGCGGCCCATGCCGCGCGATGCGCCGGTAACGAGAGCGGTTTTGCCGGTCAAAGTAGGCATGATCATTTCCTTGTTGTTGCTGCTGCGGATAGGCGAGGCGGATGCCGTTGGCCTCGACGAACTGCGTCGGCGCGCTGTGGTGGGTGTGATTCATTTCGATCGCCCCTTACTATTCAGTCGGCATCGCATCGGGTACGAGCGCTAAGGCTGCTCTCGCGCAATCGACGTCATTCTGCACCGTGGGCGCCCCGCTCAGGCCGATCGCCCCGACAACATCTCCGTTCACCGTAATGGGAAACCCCCCACCCCAGGCAGCCACACGCGCGAGCGTGGGAATACCGGCCAAAAGCGATGGGTCGCCTTGGATAAAGTTGAAAAAGTCTTGCGTGGAAACGCCGAACAGAGCTGTATACGCCTTGTTCTGCGCCATCTCGATGCAAAGGATCGGGGCCCCATCCATCCGGCTAAAAGCCTTGAGATTGCCGCCGTCATCGAGAATCGCCACGTTCTCGGTAACGCCAAGCTCTCTGGCTTTCGCCACCGCTTCATGCACCATCTTCTGAGCTAGCTCAGAAGAAATGCTGTATTTCTTCACCAGGTTAGCCATTGGACTTCCTCCTCACACCTGATATGTATCGCGTGTCGATACACGGCGTTCCAGCGATCCAAGCCGCCATGGGCGGTGATCATGGGGTCGAGCAGCTCGCTCATCTCACTGTCTCCTCGTTTGCCCGAGGACGCCCGTCGCAGCCGCCGTCGGTGGCGGCTAGGCAGCTGCACTCGGACGAGCCGAGACGGCGTCGTACCAGCGCTTGAGCGCGACGCTGTCGTCGGGAATGGGCATTGCGAAGGCTTGCGTCGCGAAGTCGACGTCCGTCCGCCTCGCCTCAAAATCGGTGTAGAAATTCGCCACCCGCTGCTTGCTGCGCTCGATCAGCGCCGGAATCTGCTCGTAGCCATGCGGACCGGAGATGGCGCGGCCTTTCAAGCCTGCGGCGGCGTTTCGTACTCCCTCCATGACGGAGGCGAAGCCTTCAAGCTCCGCGCGGCGTTCCCACATGGTGATGAGTGCCTTCTCCTTTGGCGTCACGCCGAGCAGTGGGACCTTGGGATAGGCCTCGTCAAGGTAGCGCATGATCGCGGGAACCTCCGCGATCGCGGTGCTGTCATCGAGCACGAGGGTCGGAACCACCGCGCGGGGATTAATGGCTCGATAGGCGTCCGAAAACTGTTTCTTCGCGCCGAGGTCGACGGGCACCAGTTCGATGTCGAGGCCCTTCTCAGCAATAAGGATTCGCACGCGGCGAGAATTAGGCGAGCCACTGGAATGATAGAGTTTCAACGGCCTTCTCCGATCAGGTTTCGTGTGAAAAATCCACATGGTCTGGCCCCGGGATCTTGATGGTCCTCGGTTTCCGGTCGGCACGTTCCGACATGGGCTTACTCCTTCAATCTCGCGTCCGGTGTACCGGCGAAGCCCAACGTCATGGAAATCATGCGTCTAGGAACAGCTTGGCGTGCTGCACAAACAGCTCCGGATATTGAAACTGCGACCCGTGATTGGAGTCGGGATAGATGATTAGCTGCGCGTCCGGGATGACCTGCTGCATGATGTAGGAGTTGACCGTGGGCATGATCACGTCGTTACTCCCGTTCACGACGAGTGTGGGCTGCTTGATCTTCTTGAGATAGTCGTAGGAGCCCTTTTTCTGGACGCCCCATTTGTCCATCGCTTCAACCTGGGCGGGCGACACCTTCTCGTTCACCTCGGGATCGCGCCCCTCCTGGCTCGATCGCGGGCCAAGCCATCCGTAACCGTCGGGTCCCAATAATGCATAGTGCCCAGATAGTGCATGTTGAAGACGAGCGGCACGCCTCCGGCCTTGCCGAAGCGGCGATAGGCGAAGCGGATTCCGTCAGCCTCAACAAACTGCGCCGGTGCTGTCTGATGGGTATGCTGGGTCATTGGATATCCTTTGGTGGTGGCGTTCGACACAACACGGGAAGCGGGTGAAAGCTGGCGGGCTCTCGTCAGGGCGAGCGCTGTGAGAAAGCGCCCTTTCCGGGGCGCGGCGCGGCCCCGCGCCCGGCCGATCAGTTCGCGGTCATGCCGCCATCGACGTTGAGGACCTCGCCGGTAATCCACTTGGCGCCGTTCGAGGCGATGAAGACGATGCCGTCGGCGACTTCCTCGGAGAGGCCGAGACGATCCAGCGGCACCTGCTTCACGAGGGCGGCCTTGTTCTCCGCCGTGCCGGTGAAACGGGTGAGCATGCCGGTGTCCGTCGGGCCTGGGGCCACGGCGTTCACCCGAATGCCCGACTTCGCGAGCTCGAGCGCCACCGACTTGGTGATGCCTTCGACCGCGTGCTTGGCGCCGACATAGATCGAGGCGTAGGCCGCGCCCCGGTGACCGTAGGTCGAGGAGACGTTGATGATGCTGCCGCTCCCCTGGGGCTGCATGGCGCGCACTTCGTGCTTCATGCTGAGCACCACACCGAGGACGTTGGTCTCGAACGTCTGGTTGAAGGTCTCGGCCGTCTGGTCGGTGATCGGGCCGACCGCGCCTTCCGTGGCGGCGTTGTTCACCGCGACGTCAAGACGACCGAACCGCGCGACGGTCTTGTTGATCAGATTGCTGACGTCGCTTTCCTTGCGAACGTCGGCATTGATGAACTCGGCCTCCGCGCCATAGGTCCGCAGCTCTTTGGCGAGCTCTTGGCCGACCTCATCGCGACGGCCGGACACGACGACCTTGGCGCCCGTCTTGGCGAAGGCGACGGCGGCGGCGCGCCCGATGCCGGTCAGCGCACCGGTGATCAAGACAACTTGATTACTCATGATTCCAGTCCTCCAAGATATGACCTGCGCGCGAGGCAGAAGTCCGTGGGTGAGTGACAGCTCTTCTTTGTTGGACGGAACCTAGGTACCGCTGGCGCCATAGAAAAAGACTTTGTAAGCTGGGGGGCATGCCTTGGAGATATGGAAGGCCCTATGGAGCTACGGCATCTTCGTTACTTCATCGCCGTTGCCGAGGAGGGCAGCCTGACGCCTGCGGCTGAGAAAAGGTTGCACACAGCGCAGCCTTCCTCAGCCGCCAAATCCGCGACCTCGAATACGAGGTTGGCATCCAGTTGATGAGCCGCAGCGTGCACGGCATCGAATTAACCGCCGCAGGCAGGGCCTTTCTCGATCATGCCCGATTGGCGCAGATCGATGCCGCGGTGGAAGCGGCGCGCAGGGTCGGGCAACCTGCAAGAAAGACGTTCGCCATCGGCTTCCAATCACGAGATGAACTGGCTGCCTCGGGCATGCATGTGCTGAGCGACGAGCTGAACATCCAGGTCATAATCTCTACCGACTATTCGCCGGGCCTCGCCGAGGCGCTCATCCGCGGCCGGCTCGACGTAGCCTTCCTGCGTGTGGAGCCGACCTTCGACCTATGCTACGACGTTGTGGACCGCGAGCTGCTGATCGTCCTGGTGCCGAGCGACCATCGCCTCACCAGCCGCGAAGCGATTCACCCGCGGGAATTCGTCGGCGAGATTTTCATCGGCGGTTCGAACAAAGCGACAGTGCTGCGCGCCGTGACCGAGGACCTGCGCCGCTCCGGGCTCGGCATAAAACCGGATCATTGGGTGGACAACATGGCGACGGCCATGTCCCTGGTCGCGTCCACCCGCGGGTTGGCGCTTATGCCCGCCAATGCGAATAATCTTCTGCCGTGGTCCGTGGTCAGCCGTCCGCTGGAAGGTGAAGCGCCAACGATTGATCTGGCCGTCGGTTACAGCAAGGCAAA
>Ga0206856_10351_pt1 | contig 12601 bp, 9 predicted proteins | sample Alteio_BWOrgCont_48_FD_152630 | JGI IMG/M metagenome (GOLD analysis project Ga0206856, IMG submission 152630) | Enriched cells from forest soil in Barre Woods Harvard Forest LTER site, Petersham, Massachusetts, United States -... | ecosystem: Environmental > Terrestrial > Soil > Temperate forest >...
AAAATACCCGTACGTCCTCGATAGCCGTCTGTACATTTTTCACAACCGTTTGCTGCAAAAAGTGTCGTCGACTGAATCTCTTGTTCACTGAAACCCAATTCAAATAAAATATTTTTTGGCAATGCATCTTGTATTTTACAATATCTACAGAGGCGTCGTGCTAGGCGTTGCGCAATAATTAAGTACACAGAAGAAGCGATATTATAGCGAGGTATACCCATATTCGCTAAACGGACTAAGCTTTCTACAGCACTATTGGTATGCAGGCTAGAGAGTACTAAATGGCCTGTTTGCGCAGCTATAATGCCAATTTCTGCTGTTTCTTGGTCGCGCATTTCACCGACCAGGATAATATCCGGATCTTGACGTAAAAAAGCCCTTAACACGGCAGCAAAATTTAAGCCCACTTTTGGATTGATATTCACTTGATTAATACCGGATAACACAATTTCAATGGGATTTTCTACACTGGAAATATTGATGCGAGTGGTATTTAAAAAATTTAAAGCCGTATAGAGGGTAATCGTTTTGCCGCTACCTGTAGGGCCTGTGACTAATAGCATGCCATGTGGACAACGTAAGGCTTGCAGAAAACTGGTTTTTTGTGTTTCATTCATGCCTAAATGATCCAGTTCAAGTAACATGCGGTTACTATCTAAAATTCTGATCACTAATTTTTCGCCATAAAGCGTGGGACAAATGCTGATCCGACAATCAATGTTACGATTGCTGGTATCTTTTATTTGAAAGCGTCCGTCTTGAGGAACACGTCGCTCAGCAATGTCGAGTTGCGACATAATTTTAAAGCGTGCACTTATTCTTGCGGCCAACTGCACGGGCGCAGCCACGACTAAATACAATACACCATCAATTCTGAAACGAATCTGTAATTGCGCTTGATAGGGCTCTATGTGTATATCGGAGGCACCGCGTTCGATAGCAGACTGTAGTAGTGTAGACACATATCCCACCATGGCCATTTCATTGTCTAGGCCACTACTTTCGCTTAATGCTGTCATGGGAGCTGCCGTCGTTTGCTGATCTGTAGTAAAGACGGGTAATGCGGCATCATTCTTTTTGAGTGAATCGGGTTTTAAACACAGATTTTCTAGCAAACGTTTTAATTTATCCGGTTCTACCAGAATTTTTTCAATGCGCAGTGCCGTATGAAATCTAATATCATCAATCGCCTGCTGCTGGGTAGGATCGATCATCGCCAAACCCAATGTTTCATTATCGTTCCACAAGGGTAACACCTGATATTTTTGTAGTAACTTTGCTTCAATTAAATGCATGGGGAAAGATAATGGGTCCAAGGTATCCAGATCAACAAAAGATAAGCCACATTGTTTGGCGAGTAATCGTGATAAATAGCTCGCATCGACGATATGTTTTTTTATTAAATAAGTGATGAACGACAGGCGTTGATGCTTTGCTGCAGCCATCACCCTCATCAATGTTTCTTTGCTTAGCCCGCTCTCGCTTAATAAACATTGAAAAAAATGACGAATAACAGGGTTGTCCATTGAATTGTTCTCATACCGATAATTTAAAGAGTATAACGCATATTAAATTTAAATGTGTTGACACATTAATCTGCCGTGCTTAAAATGGAGGCTGGACTTAGTTTTTCTAGGAGGGTAGAGAGTATGGCACCAAGCAAGAAACAAGCAAAAACACTTCAAGAGACTTTAAAATTCATACAACAAGAAAACCAACGAGAGGGTATTTCTGCCGAATCGATAGATTCTGTTAGGCGCATAAGAAGAAGTGTGACGACACCCTCATTTTCAGAAATTGAAAAAAATTTTGCTGCAGACAAGCTCAGTATGGACCAGAAGAAAGTTTTATATAATCAATTTTCATGGGTTTTTTATGAATACATCTCTCGCCTTTGTCAAACCTACATCACTTGTACAAATAATATTCATACAGACCTGATAAATAATAGATCGCTGATAGTCAATCAGTGGATAGCGGTGCTTGACTTTTGGCAGCGACGTCTTTATCACCTTTTTATCATCGTTGATGGGTATGAACCAGAAAAATATGGAGAAAGTAAAAAAACCGTGGCCGACGATCTTAAGCGCATGCAAGAAGAAGATAAAACAAGACTTGACTGGAATTCAACAGTATGGGCGATTTTTGATTTGCTCAATGATTCGTATTTTAGCCAAGATGTTATCAATAAATTAAAAGCAAATTTACATCAACTGACAGAAAAACTGTGGGGTGCAGCCTATTTCAAACATATGCTAGAAAGCATTGAGTTCCCAGAGGTAAAAGAACAGCGGCCTGATACACTATTTCAACATCTTTTGTTGGATAAAATGAATGAACAAATAAAAAATATAGATCAGAATATGTTTGATAGGTTGCGAGTAGGTATTTTTGAAGGCTTTCCAGGTGTTGCAGACCAGTTGACAATGACGACTGCAACGACTGTAACGACTGCCACAACGGCTATTGATGACGATGACGAGGACAGCTCATCAGAAGAGAATGTAGACGCGTTACAAGAGGAGAACCTGCGCAAGGGTATTGGTGTTTTTAGACCGGATGGTAGTATTTCTAGGCCTCTTCTTACAGGGTTGAGGGGGACATCTCTATCGGTGCTTATTTCCTATCTCGAAGGTATATGCGAGATCAACATGAGTGAGTATGGTATTGATTGTATCAATAGACTTTATAGTGCTCTCAATGGGGCACTTATTGCGGCAGTTAATCTAACGACCACTGCAGCAAGTGTACCGGTACAAGCCACACCGTTGCCCAATGCAAGTGCTCCCATCATACCGCCTTGTTTTAATCGAACGTTAGCGCATGCAGAAATGGACTCATCGACGACAGCATGGATGGATGATGTTACTTCTGTTGCCGCTGTTGTAGCGGGTATGGGGATAGCGTTTGCAGCCGGTTTAGTAACAGGAGGTTTAGTAAAACAAGGTTTTTTTTCCTGTAAAAAACCATGCGATACAGACCGCGTGCATCCGTTAGCGTCACTTGCAGATACCCCTCTTTTAGTGAGTCAATAACTTTCCTTAACCCCAGTTCGAAGTTTCAGCTTATCAGGGGGTAGTTGTTTTGGCCGTCCCTCGTCACCCTGGCGCACCACTACCTCGTCACCCCGGGATCAGCCGGGGTGACGAGGTAGTGGTTGTGCCTGGGTGACGAGGTAAAAGCTGAAACTCCGAACTGGGGTTTCTTTAGGATTGCGAGCTTCGCTTGCAACACAGCCAAAAATTCAAGTGCGAAGAGTATATATATAAAAATATCCCTTCCTGACGGAAGGGATAGGCGAACAATCTTGTTTTTTATTAAAAGGGTTGTGACGTTTGCCAATAAATGGTTGGACCTTGGTTAGGTATCAGTTTATTGCTTGCTAAGTAATGATATTCGCTGCACACATAGCGATATTGGCATGATGCAATGTTTGTACACGCGTTGGGGCTAATTTGGAGTCTAGATAATAACTGACTTAGCGTTGCTGAGTCATAGTACGATCCAGAAACAAAACCCGCTTTCCTTACTAAGTAACTATCAAATGCACAGGCACTTTGACCTGAATAGGCAGCGTTTGCCACATTGATACTACTCAATAAACTTATGCAAATAGCTGAAGCCATTAGTAATAATTTTTTCATACTATCCCCTTAGGTAATATCAGTAAAACCTTATAGCGCCCGCTATAGTGCTCTACTTCTTTTCAAGATAGCTTATGAATCACTAAGATTCAATTTTATACCCAAGATACTCACAGCCAGCGTATACTAGCCTTAGCGGCTTTCTTTCGGTATAACGATGGACATATGAAGAGCTCCCTACTCAGAAGATTAATGATACTGATTGAGCGTTATGAAGAATTAACCGCTTTATTAGGGACTATAGACGTCATTAACGATCAAAATCATTTCCGTGAGTTATCCAAAGAGTATGGTCGATTAGGTCCCATCGTACAATGTTTTCAGCAATACCAGACTAATCTCGAAGTCATCAAACAAGCGGAAGAATGTTTACACGACCCTGATCCAGAGCTGCAAAATTTAGCCGCAGAAGAACTGAACAGTGTTCGCAGTAAACAAGACATCGTGGAAGCAGAATTAGAGCGTTTATTAATACCACAGGATCCCAATGACCAACGTAATATATTTCTAGAAATTCGTGCAGCGGCGGGTGGAGATGAAGCCGCTATTTTTGCCGGAAACTTATTGCGTATGTATGTCAGGTATGCAGAAACACAAGGCTGGTCTGTTGAGATCATCCACAGTAGTCCTAGTGAACAAGGGGGTTATAAAGAAATTGTTATACGCATTTCTGGAACCGATGTTTATGCGCACTTAAAATTTGAATCCGGTGCGCATCGTGTACAACGTGTGCCAGAAACAGAAGCACAAGGTCGCGTACATACCTCTACGTGTACCGTTGCGGTTCTGCCGGAAATAGAAACCGTTGATGAAGTGACTATTAATCCAGCCGAATTAAAAATTGATACTTTTCGTGCTTCGGGCGCGGGAGGGCAGCATGTACAAAAAACGGACTCAGCCATTCGCATTACCCATTTACCTTCCGGATTAGTCGTCGAATGTCAGGATGAACGTTCCCAGCATAAAAACCGTGCGCGCGCCATGTCTTTACTACAAGCTAAATTACGCGCTGCGCAGCAAGCCAAGCAGCAGCAGCAGGAGGCACAAACACGACGTATTTTGGTGGGTAGTGGTGATCGTTCAGAACGAATACGTACCTATAATTTTCCTCAAGGCCGATTAACCGATCATCGAATAAATCTAACCTTATATCAATTATCTGATATCATGGAAGGTCAGTTGCTGACGGTTATTCAATCCCTTATGCGTGAGTATCAAGCCGATAAACTAGCCGCCATAGGCGAGCAAAAAGGAGGTTCATGATGTTACGAACATTGGCGATTGCCTTGATCATTGTGTTATTGTTAATTCTGGGGGGCCATATTACGCTGGCTTTACTGAATGGAGCGGTTGCGATTAGCTTAACCGTATGGGGCCTTTTGGTAGCGTCTGTATTCTTTTTTTGTTTGAGTATTTTATTATTCTTTATACTAACGTGGACAGGCGTGCTTATTTTAGGTTTTATGGCTATCGTTTGGACAGTATTAGCAGCTATTTTATTCCCCATTTTGTTGCCTGTTTTACTGCCTTTATGCCTTATTTTGTTTTTTGTTTCCTATGTGAGACGTAAGCAAAATCCTAATTCATTGTCCTAATGTTGTGAATATACTCAAAGCAATTGGGTTTTCGGCAAGGCGCCGCGCAGGCGAAGCAACCGGAGTGTATTCATGATACATGAGGATTGTGAGCCAAGCGGGAACGCAGACCGAAAATTCAAGTGCGAAGAGTATCTTCTATTTTTATGGCGTTGGGCGGTTAACGCATTAATCCCAAGTAGTTCCACTCCCCATCTCGACGCTGAGCTTTTATTAGCAGCTCATTTAGGGATGACACGAGCGCAGCTCTATGGTCAAACACCTTGTTTTGTATTTTCTTCTGCACAGCAACACGCTATCCAAGTGGCCGTAGAGCGTCGTCAAAGGGGAGAACCCATCGCCTATTTATTAGGGGAACAGGAGTTTTGGTCGTTAACGTTTACAGTCAATGCCTCTGTGCTCATTCCACGTCCAGAAACTGAATTATTAGTGCAGCTATTACTTGAAAAGTATACCCATGAAACAATAAAAGTTGCTGATTTAGGCACGGGTTCGGGGGCGATTGCTGTGGCATTAGCCAGCGAAAGGCCTGCTTGGCAATTGATTGCCACCGATTATTGTCAGGATGCCTTGCAGCTTGCAGAACAAAACAGGCATCGCTATAGACTGCAAAATCTAGAATGGCGTCAGGGCGATTGGTGTCATGCTTTTCGTCGCCGTGAATGTTTCGATGTGATTGTCAGTAACCCCCCTTATCTTTCTCCTCATGATCCTCACCTTCACTCTGAACTAGGTTTACGCTTCGAGCCAAAAATAGCATTAATTTCAGAAGAAAATGGCTTAAATCACTTAGTGACCATCATTCGTCAAGCGCGCCATCATTTGCGAGAAGGGGGTGGGTTGTTTCTAGAGCATGGTCATGAACAAGCGGCGTTTGTGTGTCACGCTTTTTTCAAATTTGGCTATCACAGCCTACAACAACATAAAGATTTATCAGGTCATCTACGCGTTACCAGTGGAAAATGGCATTAATTGAAAAAATGATCTATAAACCAATAAAAAGAAACTATACACAAAGCCATTGGATTTTTGGCAAGCGTGCTACCAAGACCGAAAGTTCAAGTGTGCAGAGTATACATGGGTTAAGAACAAGAATGAGAAGTCATTGCCATGTAGAAATATTTTTGGTATAGATGTGTTTGGTTTTTTTGAGTGTGCCAATTCCGGCACGTTATAAATTCTCAAGGAGAACTTTATGCCAGTCAAGAAAAAACCTGTAGCTGTAAAGCGACGTAAAAGACGTGCTACAGTTGCAAAGCCAGCGACACGTAAAAAAACTACAAAACGAAGAAAGAAAACAGCGGCGGCAGCGCGCACTACGACAAAACGTCGGCGTAAAACTAAAGCGGGCACTAAGAAGGCCGTAGCTAAACGACCCCGAAGAAAAACAACCGCTAAGCGAAGAAAGACAAAAATTGGAGTAAAACATAAAAGGAAAATGACTATGCGAGGCAAGCCTAAAAGCAAGGGTACGGTAAAAAAAAAGCCCAATAAACGTAGCGCCTCCAAAAGAACGTCAAACTCCTCGCATGCTCAAGTCAATAGAGAACCTAGAGCTGTAAAAAAGATAAACAGTAAACGTTCTACGACGACAACAGCTGTTAGGAAAAGCGTTAACAAAAAACGAAAGCAAGCACAGTCTGATTCCCAGGTACATCCTGTAGTAAAACAACAACCATTATTAGAAGTTAAAATGGCAGAATCCAAAAAACTTAAAAAACGAACAAAAACGCCATTACCAGAAACAAGGCAAGAATCGGTTTCTACACGTACAGAAAGCGATTTGAATATGGCGCCTTATAAGGAACGACCTGGGGAAGACTATATGAGTAGCCATCAGCAGGCGCATTTTCGTTGTTTACTCTTACAACGAAAACGCATGTTGTTGGAGGATATGGGACGCACCGTACATCATTTGCAAGATGAAGGCGTTTCTTTGCCTGATATTAGTGACCGTGCCACGCAAGAAGAGGAGTTTAATTTAGAACTGCGTGCCAGAGACCGAGAGCGTAAGTTAATCAAGAAAATTGAGGAAGCTTTGCAGCAACTTGATGAGGGACGCTATGGGTTCTGTCATTCTTGTGGCGTAGAAATTGGTGTTCGTCGCTTAGAAGCACGTCCTACGGCTAATTTATGTATTGATTGTAAAACTTTGGATGAAATTCGAGAAAAACAAATGGGCGGGTAGTGTGTGTAGTTTAGTTTTCGGCAAGGCGCTGCGAAGATGAGCAACATGTCGAATGTATTGAAACAGATCTATCAAACTTCTCTTGTTCTTCTAACCGACTTCTATCAGCTTACGATGGCTTATGGCTATTGGCAGGCTGATATCCATGAACGCGAAGCCGTTTTTTATCATAGTTTTCGTAAGTCACCTTTTGGCGGAGGCTATGCGATTTGTGCCGGTTTAGGGACCTTAATTGATTATCTTGATTCTTTTTGTTTTACCAAAGAGGATGTGGATTATTTAGCGGAGCTTACTGATTCTAGTGGAAAAAGATTATTCAACCCCCTGTTTTTAGCTTATCTTAATCAACTTAAATTCAGTTGTGATATTGATGCCATAGAGGAAGGTTCCGTCGTTTTTCCTCAAGAACCTTTAGTGCGTGTGAAAGGGCCTTTACTGCAATGCCAGTTATTGGAAAGTATCTTATTAAATATTGTTAATTTTCAAACGTTAATTGCGACCAGCGCCGCTAGATTCATTCAGGCAACACGTGGAGAGCCGGTACTTGAATTTGGCTTACGTCGTGCACAAGGGTTTGATGGCGCGCTCATGGCGAGTCGTGCGGCCTATATTGGTGGCTGTATGGCTAGCTCAAATGTATTGGCAGGAAAACTGTTTAATATTCCCGTTCGTGGCACCCATGCACACAGTTGGATGTTATGCTTTAATTCTGAATTAGATGCTTTTCGTGCCTATGCTAAGATTTTTCCTGATCGTTGTATTTTTTTAGTCGATACCTACAACACAGTAGAAGGCGTAAAGAATGCCATCAAAGTTGCTAAAGAATTAGCGCCTGCAGGATTTCAATTGGCAGGGATTCGCTTGGATTCCGGTGATTTGGCCTATTTGAGTCAAGAAGCCCGAAAGCTTTTGGATGCAGCGGGTTATCCGGATACGATTATTGTAGGGAGCAATGACCTGAGTCCTTCTGTCATCACCAGTTTAAAAGAGCAACAAGCGAAAATTACGATGTGGGGTGTGGGTACACATCTGATTACGGCTTACGAACAGCCTGCATTAGAGGGCGTCTATAAGTTAAGTGCACTTAAAACGGCACATGGAAAATGGGAATATAAAGTTAAGTTATCGGAGCAGGCGATTAAAATTTCAACACCCGGCATATTAGCGACACGACGTTTCTATTTAGAAGCAGATGGTCAGCGCTACGCCATAGCGGATGCTATCTATGATGAACAACATGCGCTTTCAGAAGCCTGCACGATTATCGATCCGCTGGATGCGACGAGACGTCGTGTTATTCCGTCCGGTACACTTTACCGTGAATTATTGCAGCCGATCTTTAGAAAAGGCCTGTTAGTCTATAAAAGACCACCCTTACAGTCTAGTCAAGCAAAAACAAAGGATGAACTCAGCCAATTTCATGCAACCATTCGACGGCTTTTAAATCCTCATCACTATCCGGTTGGGTTGGCCGAAAATCTCTACGATTTAAAACTAAAACTTGTTTTAAAAGCGAAGGGGCTTGTAGAATAACGACACCTAAGCATTAGGAGTATCCGTGTATGTCAGTCGTTGCCGTCAAAAAAATGGGTACTCAATCTTTATTAGAGCCTTCTTTACCAATAGAAAATTTTTCGTCTGAAGCACTGTATCGCTTAATCGACGATTTAAAAGAAACCATGAAGGCAGAGCAGGGTGTTGGTATTGCAGCACCGCAGATAGGGTATAATCAACGCGTAGTTATTTTTGGGTTTGAACAGTGTGATCGTTATCCCAGTGAAGCCGCTATTCCTTTTACTGTACTAATAAACCCTACCATTAAGCCACTGTCTGAGGAAATGGAAGATGGTTGGGAAGGCTGTCTCAGTTTACCTGGATTACGTGGTTTAGTGCCACGGTATACGAATATCGAATACAGTGGTTTTGATGCACAAGGAAAATTATTCTCGCGTACTGTTGACGGTTTTCACGCCCGCGTGGTGCAACACGAAGTCGATCATATAGAGGGTATTTTATATCCGCAGCGTATCAAAGATCTGCGATTTTTTGGCTTTTTGGATGCATTAGCTGAGAGATGTTAAAGGTGCCGCCGTTATCGCTCTATATCCATTTCCCGTGGTGTATCAAAAAATGCCCTTACTGTGATTTTAATTCACACACATTACGGTCGGATTTGCCCGAAACTGCTTATATTAATGCCTTGCTGGAAGATGTCAATCAGCAGCTGCCTAAGGTTTTCCATCGTCCTATAAGTAGTATTTTTATGGGAGGTGGTACACCCAGTTTATTTTCACCGGAAGCGATTAGCTATTTATTAGACGAGCTAAACAAGCGATTAGATTTTTCTACGGATATAGAAATTACTTTAGAGGCGAATCCAGGCACGGTTGAATTTCAACGTTTCGCTGCTTATCGTACGCTGGGTATCAACCGACTTTCTTTGGGGATACAAAGTTTTAGTGACCCTCAACTGAAAGCATTAGGACGTATTCATGATGGTCAGGAGGCGAGGAATGCCGTGCTTGCGGCTAAAGCAGCGGGTTTTAGCAATATTAATTTAGATCTCATGCACGGCTTGCCTAATCAGAGTGTGCAGGCGGGATTAGACGATTTAAAGACAGCTATAGCACTTGTGCCATCACACATTTCTTGGTATCAGCTGACGATTGAACCGAATACTGCATTTTCAACAAAACCACCGACATTGCCCCATGAGGATACCCTTTGGGAACTACAGGAACAAGGAAACTGGCAACTCGAAAAAAATGGCTATAGACAATATGAGATTTCTGCTTATAGCCAACACGCTTATCGCTGTCTACATAATCGACACTACTGGGAGTTTGCTGATTATTTAGGTATTGGTGCGGGCGCACACAGTAAATTGAGCGACGAAAATAATCAAATCATTGTACGTTCTTGGAAGCATAAGCATCCTAAAGATTATTTAGCGAAAAAAAATAATTTTGTGGGCGATGAACGACCTATTTTAGCACAGGAATTGGCATTTGAATTTATGCTCAATGCATTACGTCTACATTATCCTGTTCCTGTACAGTTATTTGAAGAGCGTACCGGACTTGCATTTTCTATCTTGCTTAAGCCGCTAGAAGCCGCTGAAAAACTCGCCCTGTTAACCGTACATAATGATACTTTCTGCCTTACTGAGCGAGGAAAACGTTTTTACAATGACCTGGTCGCTTTATTTCTGACTTAGCCAAGTTCACGGACTGTTGCTAAAGTAAGGCTTACTTTCTGTAGGGTGGTTGGGAGGCGGCGTGTGTTTAAAAAAGTGTACGGGCCTACTAGGCCCGATAGGCGCTAGCGTAGGAACAAATAGGGTAGCCGGTACCGGTATATAATCGATTACGCAGGGTGTTATGTACACAGTCCTCATCGCGTTTAATGACGCGACTACAATGGGAGGGGTTTGCTCAGCTAAACCAACAGGATCAATACGTGCTACATAGTCCGTGAATGTGGCTGTATCATGCAGTGTGTTGCGAAACTTAGCTTTAATTGTTTCTTTATCATTCCATGTCTTCAAAACGTCCACTTCAGCTTGCTTAAATTTTTTATATTGATCACTAAATGTCGGTATTGAGAATCCGTGTTCTACAGCTTGTTCTGGGGTCATCCTCGGGGTATTATTTTGTATCAACTGAGTGACTTGCGCAGCCAGGTTATCTTGTTTGCGCTTACAACGAACTACATGCTGATTGTAATTGTTCATCGCTGCTACGTATGCAGTGAATAAATCATGAGCATGTGATTCTAATTTTGGCAAGCGAGCATCACTTTTTCTCTCTATTTTTTGAGCGACACGCTTCGCAGTGTGCGTTACTGTCGCGGTTAATTTAGCTTGCTCACTATCCGAGTCTTTTTTCGTTTTTTCTTTATTCGTACACCGTGTTTTTGTTGGGGTAGGACGGATGTTATCCGTTTCATTTTTTAGAAACTGCAGAATTAACTGCACAGATTCTTGTAGTGTCGTTGGTCTGTACGATAAAATAGTGTATTGGGTGAACAATTTTTCTTTACGATCGAGTAGTTCAGGTACGCATGATAGGAACTTGATATGCCCAGACGCTAATAGTTGTGTTAGTGTTTTTTCACATTGTTCATCAGGGCCTACTATTTCATGAAGCACGTCAGAAATGTTTTTTTTAAGCGTAACCCATTCTGCAGCTGTGGCTTTCAGTGCCAAGGATCGTGTATTTTTTACTTTTCTATCGACATCGCTTGCCGTGTTTAGAGAGCGCATTTGGTCCACTATTTCTATGAAATTGGTGGTTTGGTAATCAAGAATTTTAGTGCCGCTTAAGTTATGTGTTAATGCATTTGATTGTTCTAATGCGTTTAAGCAGTTTATTATGCACTGGATTAATCCAGAAACCTGGCCTACAGCAGAAGAAAATTGATGACGTGCCTGTTTATCATTTTTTTCAGATTGAAATCTAGTCAAATAAGTGCTGCATTGCTGTAATTGCCGAGTCAAATTATTCACATAGTTAAAACTTTTTTTAAGAAAAGGGTCTAAAATGTTTTGCTTAAAATTGTTTTTTTTCGTTAAATCACTGTTATCAGCGTTCTTTGCTTGTGCCAAAAACTGTTCAGATTGCTTGCGCGAGAGATGAACGTCTATACGATTCTCTTCGTATGCAAATAATGCCTCATAGGCTACTATGAAGTTAAAATATTCATCCTGTTGGTTTTTGAAATACTGAATTCTTTCAGTGAGCCATGAGACATGGATAGCCTCTGTAGACTTTACGCGTTTAAGCTTGGTGAACGCTTTTACTGTAGCAAGAATATTTGCTCCTGCTTCCGTCAGCGTTGCGAATTCTTTTAATACGTCGCTTACCCCCTTCGCTTTGTGTTGAATCATCATGACCTCATCCCTAATATTTTTTGCTGCTGATAATTCCTCATCTATCGTGGATATCAATTTTTTTTCTTTTGCCTTTTTTTCATGGGTAAGCACCGTGATTTTTTTGGTTAGTGCCGTCGCTTCTTGTGCTATAGATTGTTTTCTAGAGGTGAGCCAAGTATCTAATGTCTGTAATTTAGAAAGCAGTGTTCTTGCTTCCAAGTGTTTTAAGTTCAAAGCCTGTGCAGTCTTATTAAGAATATCGCTTATACAGCGACCTACAAGCGCTACATCGCCTATATTG
>Ga0206856_10352_pt1 | contig 12586 bp, 15 predicted proteins | sample Alteio_BWOrgCont_48_FD_152630 | JGI IMG/M metagenome (GOLD analysis project Ga0206856, IMG submission 152630) | Enriched cells from forest soil in Barre Woods Harvard Forest LTER site, Petersham, Massachusetts, United States -... | ecosystem: Environmental > Terrestrial > Soil > Temperate forest >...
TTGCGATCGCCCATCCGCGAACTTCGAGGCCGAGCGCGTGCGCAGTCCTTTCGGTTCGTTCGTAGGCCGTGTTCTTCCGCGAGGAGGAGGCATAGAAGACCGCAACGTCTCGAAGAGGAGGGACCATCTGCCGTAGAAGATCGAGCCGCTTCGTGCTGAGATCGTCGTCGGCGAAGGAAAGACCGGTGACGCGTCCGCCGGGATGGGCGAGGCTGTCGACGATCCGCGCGGATACCGGATCGCCGGCGGCGAGAAAGACGATCGGAATAGAGGGCGCCGCCTGTCGAATGGCGCGAACGTAATAGGGAGCGACGGTGACGATCATGTCGGCTTTCATGTCGATACCAGGTCCGCCACGAGCGCGGGCACCGCATCGTTATTTCCGTGTATCGACTTGCGCGCGTAGACGATGTTGCGCCCCTCGACATAGCCAAGATCGCGCATGCTTTCGACAAAAGCGTTGAATATCCAAGGCACGTCGGGGTCGAGAATGCCGATCAGCGGAACGCGTCCTTGCGCCTTCGCCGCGAGCGGCCAGGCCGCGACGCCGCCGAGGACGCCGCCGAGAAGGCGGAGAAAATCGCGTCGTCTCATTGGTTTGCCCCCCATGCGCCGCGGTGAGCGCGTCGATGAGGTCGACAACTGTCTTGTTTGGCTCCCCGACCAGGCGCGCCGGGCAGCCTAACACGGATCAGGCGCGGCGGAACTTTTACCGAACTTGAGCCGTGCTCGCCGAACGCTGCGTCGGCGCCCGCAGGGGGCGCCCCGTCCGGCGGCGTGCTAAAGCCTGTTCACCGCCCCGGAGAGGAACCATGCATCGCCGCAAATTCATCGTACTCATCGCAGGCGCCGCGGCATGGCCGTTCGCCACGGCCGCCAAATCGCCGACGAAACCGGTCCGGCTCGGCTACCTCGCTCTGCTCCCCGGCGAGGACGCGAGTCGGGCCAAGGACATGATGCGACGGTTGCAGGAGCTAGGTTGGAGCGAGGGCGCCACATCATCCTGGATTACCGTTCGGCCGAAGGCGCGCCGGAGCGCTTGCCGCAACTCGCGGGGGAACTGGTGAGCGCAAACCCGGACGTGCTGATCGCCGGATTTGGGACGCTCGCGGCGAAAGCGGCGAAAGCCGCGACCTCGGCCATCCCGGTCGTCTTCACCGCCGTCGGCGACCCGGTTGGCGCCGGACTGATCGCGAGCCGGAGCCGTCCCGGCGCGAACGTCACCGGTGTCAGCGGCCAAGCCACCGCCACCGCCGCCAAGCAGCTCGAGCTGCTCGAAGAACTCATCCCCCGCGGTCAACCTGTCGCAGTGCTGGGAAATCCCGATACGCCGTACACTGCGCAGGCGCTTCAGCAGGTCAGGGCGGCCGCAGACGCGGAGGGTCAGGCGCTCGCGGTTTTCGAAGTGAGAGCCCCCGATCAGCTGCCAGCCGCCGTCGACGGGGCGATCAGGTCTGGCGCCGGCGGTCTGGTCGTGCTGGCGGATCCGGTGCTGATCGGCGCTAGACGACAATTCGCCGAACTCCTGGCCAAGGCCAGGCTTCCTGCGGCCTACGGAGCGACGGCTTTCGTCGAAGCCGGCGGACTAATGTCTTACGGACCGTCTGATCGGCAGCTGGTGCGTTGCGCGGCGGAGTATATCGACAAGATTCTTAAGGGCGCCGCGCCGGCCAGCCTACCGGTCGAGCAGCCCACGGTTTTCGAGCTCGTCATCAACCTGAAGGCGGCCGAAGCGCTCGGTCTCGAAATACCGCCCTCGCTGCTCGCCCGAGCCAACGAGCTGATCGAATGAGGCCGCGGGGCGATCGCCATTGACGAGGGATCGAGGAGTTACTGTAGTCCCATCGCGATGCCGACAGGGCGTCGAACGGGTCGATCGCAGCCGAACGCCCGACCGACGCTGTGTCAGCTTTGACGTGCTGTGCTCCCGGAACCTGCCATTCCGCTTCCGGCCACCTCCGGCCATGACTTCGTATTTGCCTTCGGCCGATAAGCGCCCGTGGCCGTCATTCAACTGCACTTGGTCGTTTCTCGAAAGCCGCCATTAAAACTAGCAAAGCGCCCTCGATCATCGTAGGTGGAACCCGGTCGTTTTCGTGGCACTACGTAACTCGCGGAAGTTATCGCTCAGGTGCTCGGCGGCGCGTAATGCCAACGCGCAGATGGTGGCAGTCGGATTGACCACGCCGCCAGTGACAAGGGCACTGCCGTCGACGATGTAGAGATTCGGCACGTCCCGTGACTGGTGCCAGCGGTTGATGACAGAGTCTTCGGGCGCGACCCCATGCGGCAGGTCCCGAGCAGATGCCAGGCCGGGGTCTGGTAGACGCCCTCTGGCGAAAAATAATCCTGCAGCCGGTAGTCGAACGCATCGACCGCCGTCGCCAGGTCCTTCAGCCGATCCAGTGCTGGGCCGAGCCGAATGGGGCCTTGGGCGGCTCGACGCCGCGATCAACGAATATCGTCTGGGCATCGACGCCTATCAAAATTTCCCTGCATACGCATCTGCGGCCGCCCTTTATGCGTCCGCTGGCAAGATGGAAGAGGCGAAGTCCCTCCCAGGGTGCCAGGCTAGGTTTGCGAACGTTTGCTCCGTTTCTGCGTGGTTGCCTTCGTCTGATCCTGCTTCACCCGCAGTTGCGCGATGCGCTCGATCAGGCCGTAAGGCATGGTCTCGTCCAATGGAAAACGGAGATTGCCTTTCGGGCCACGGTAGCGCGCCAGCGCTTCGTCAAGGCGTACATCGCCTTCGATAGGGGGAAATATTCCGATGTGGGTCTTGAAGGCGGCGAAATAAACAAGAATTCCATGGCCTCGTGAACGCAGGCATTCGGTAACTGATAGTTTCCTCCGCGTCCGGAGCTGCGCCGCGAAAGATTTCGCGAATGCGACGCAGAGCGGGCTGGGCCGCTCGCGGTGATGCAGCGATGTATGCGTCTATTGTCGCGGCTCTCGAGTGCACCTGACTGTCCTGCAAAATAGCCCAGACCCCCCTGCCGGATGAGAATCGTCCGCGAAAATTCGACTGTCAACGTCAAACCATGCCGATTGACTCTGCCCGTCGAATATCCGCTTTCGCTTCCTGTCGGCCAGCGTGCTCCTGGGGAAGCGCTGGACCTTCGGCAATCTCGACGGTCATGTGAAGGGTATGGAGGGCGTCAAATCGCTCGCGCAGTGGGTTGGGAGTTAGGTCGATGCGAAGTTGAATTGGAAGGATGTCGAGTGGATCAGGAGTCTCTGGCCTGGCAAGCTGATCATCAAGGGCATTCTTGATATTGAGGACGCTCGGCTGGCGGCGAAAACGGGTGCAACCGCCCTCGTCGTGTCCAATCATGGCCGCCGGCAGCTCGACGGCGCGGCCTCCTCCATCTCCATGCTCCCTCGCGTCGTCGACGCCGTTGGCTCGGAAATCGAGGTAATGTTCGATGGCGGCATTCGCACGGGGCAGGATGTGCTTCGAGCGTTGGCATTGGGAGCTAAGAGTTGCTTGATCGGCCGCGCCTATATATTCGGGCTCGCCGCGGGCGGGGAAGCCGGTGTCGCCAGGGCGATCGATATCCTTTCCAAGGAACTTGATGTGAGCATGGCGCTCGCTGGCATCAGAAGGATTGATGAGATTGGCCGCCACGTCCTCGCGGGATGACCTGGCTCCAATCAGGTGCTCAATAAACTCCAGGGATCAACCTCCGTGGCGTCCAGCTGCAATACGCCACATATTCGTCGCTGAAGTGCTCGCACAGTAAGTTCTCCTCCGCCCGTATCCTCACAACACCTCGTCCCGGTTTAGCGCTCGCCCGCGGCTGGCATGATCGTTTCTACGGCGGATCGATAGCGTTCCGACAGCGCCGGCCGGTTGGCGTTCATCAGCAGCGTCCGCCGCACGTCCACAAGGCGTTCCAGGAGGGATGCGTCGTCGAGACCTGGGACGCACACCACCTCGGCATGAGCCAGGGCCGCGAGCGACGCCGCAACCACGTCGGCCGCTTGCATCATCGGCGGCATCTTGCTTCGATCCCTACCGGCCACCGCGTGGTACTCGGTGTCGACCAGCCCCGGCAGACACGCCTGGACGTAGACGCTGCTCTGACCAAGTTCGCCGGATAGGGCTTCCGTAAAGGCCAGGATGAACGCCTTCGCGCCAGCGTAGACGGCCCGGTAGGGCAGCGGGTTCGGCGGCAGCGCGCCGCTCAGCGCGAGGAGCGATGCGACATTGATCACCGCGCCTTTCCCGCGGCGGACCATGCCAGGAAGCGCCGCGCGTGTGAGCCGCGCCACCGCGCGGACGTGGACGGCGATGAGTTCATCGACAACCCTGGGCTCGACCTCGACGAAAGGACGGTATCCGCCGAAGCCGGCGTTGTTGACGAGTAGGGCGAGCCGTTCGTCGCCGGCGACCTGTGCCTCGACTTCCGACAACGCTTCGGCGTCGGCGAGGTCGGCCGCAAGCGGTTCGGCCTCGGAGCCAGCTTCGTTCCGCAATCGCTCGGCCAGCGCCTCCAGTCGATCGCGCCGCCGCGCCACCAGGATCAAATCGTATCCATCCCGCGCGAGACGCTCGGCAAAGGCCGCCCCTATGCCCGAGGACGCCCCTGTGACCAGCGCCAGCGGTCGTGATCGCGAACTCGACATTATTTCCTCCCGAGATCGGCCCCGGTTAAAAGTTGACGCCGCCATCCGCGGGGAAATAGAAAGGGCCTCGGAAAGAGAGATTGGGTAGCAAATCGGTAGCAAATGAGGAGAGTGCTTGGAATTCTGGCTTCAGAAAGACGCATCAAATCAATACGTTGGAGAGGTGGCAGAGTGGTCGAATGCACCGCACTCGAAATGCGGCATACGGGCAACCGTATCGGGGGTTCGAATCCCTCCCTCTCCGCCAGACGACACCATAACCTATTGAGTTTATTTATGAAAGTCAATCATAATCCATGCTAAGCTCATGCCTACGCACAAATCGACTCCGGATGCCATCGAACGCTGACGGACGTCGATGGACCAGTGTCATATGACGTTTGAGAAAGCTGAGTCTCTCGCTTGGCCAATGTTAAATTCTTCGAAGCCGTTAACATCCTGTTTTTCCTTGATTTTTCCTTGAAGGACGAAATTTTCCCGCTTAGATGGTGCACCTGCCGAAGCAACGGCAGGAGAAAACCATGCCCATCCTCGATCAGCTCAACATCACCGATCTTTCACCGCCGGCGCAGTCATCGCGCGTCGAGCGCTTCCGGCGACGACTGATCAGCGCGATCGACTTGCAGATCGAAATCGCGAAAGCCGACGCCGCTGGCGAAACCCTTAGCCTGACGAAGAAGCGTCGGGTCAAAGACAAAACGACGGGGCGCAGCGAGATGAAAGACACGCCCCTGCAGTTGCGTCGCTGGTGGTGGCGCGACGAGAGCGGGACTGTTTACCTGCCCTTGAAACTCGGAATAAAGACGCTCGAGCTAGCCCCTGGCAAGAGCGCGATCGAGATTGGCGGCATTGAAGAGCTGCCAGCCAAGCTGGCGCTTGTCCGCAACGCTGTCAGCGCCGGCGAGCTTGATCGATGCGCGGATGCGACGAAGACAGCCACGCGACTGCCAAACAAGCGGCCGACGCTTCAGCCGGTCGCTGGAGGGCAAAAGACCGTCGCAAAGCGCTAGGGCAAGCGCGGTCGCGTCGTTGGAGAGCGCAATTTGACGCGGCCGCAGCTGGGAATTGCTCATTTTCAGCATATATTTCACTTGACGCTACTGTAATAATATGCTAATATTGATCATGGGGAGCCTGTGATTATGGCGCTCGCATCGCAAGCCCGTCACTTATCCCCGAACAGACACGCCGCTGCCGATAGCAGCCGCTCTGCAAAGTCTGCCCAGGCCACTGCCCTGCTCCCAAGCAAGTAACTGAGAACAGCATCGAAGAGGCGGCCCTAGAGGCCGCCTCTTTGCTATCGCGGAAGCCCCCAGCGCCAGCCGCTCTCACGAACCGCCCGACCCAATCGAACCCAGAGGTGAACATGACCGAGGCGTCCCCTCCCGCAGCTGATGCGATCCGCTCTCTCAATGACGACTTTCGCCGCACGTTCGCCGGCGGCGTCGTTCTTCTTACCGCCGGCGTCGACGCCCTGCCCCGCAACGTACGCCGATCTCTGCTGAACCGCGTTCGCGAATTCGAAGCCTTCACGCCGGATAACGACCCGCATCGCGAGCACGACTTCGGGGCGGTCGAGGAAAATGGCGTCCGCTTCTTCTGGAAGATCGACACGTACGATCTCGAAATGACCGCGCACTCGCCAGATCCAAGCGACCCGTCAGTCACGACCCGCGTCCTGACCATCATGCTCGTCGAAGAATATTGAGTCGTTCGACGAGTCAATTCACACGCCTCGACGTGATGATCATTCGTTTGAGGCAATCAAAGAGGGAGACCCATGACTCAGTACAAATGCATTTGCGCTACATGCGGCTCGGAAAACGTGCGCCGGGACGCATGGGCGGCTTGGGACGTCGAGTCGCAATCATGGCAGTTGGCCAGCGTTTTCGACGCAGCCTTCTGTGAAAATTGCGACGGCGAGGTCGTCACACAGATGGTTGAGATCGAACAACCAAAATCACACAGCTAGCCGCCGTTTCCGCCCGAACAACCGATCGTACGTCTCATCCAAGATCCCTTAGTAGGGCCTATTTAGTTTCGGCGGCGCCACCCCCTTCGTCCGACTCTGCGGTCGAGCCAAAGCCGCGCCTCGCTATCGAAGCGCTCTCGTTTCGCCGAGCTCCTGCGAGCTCACCATTGTGCCTACCTAAACCTGGAGAACTTGCTATGCCTGGTAAACAAGCCAAGGTCATTACGCCGTCCATGCTGAGACGCATGTTGCGCTACGCCGGTCGCTCGCCGTTTCCGGTTCGCGACCGCGCGATCGTGCTGCTCTCGGTCAAGGCGGGCCTGCGCGCCTGCGAGATCGCAAAGCTCGACTGGTCGATGGTCCTCGACGCCACGGGTTCTGTCGGCGACACGCTCGTCGTCGTCAACGCGATCGCGAAGCGACGCTCTGGGCGCCGCATTCCCATCCACCCCGCTCTGAAGGCTGCGCTGCAGCGGCTTCTCAGCATCAGCGATCCAGCGGGTCCGGTCATTCGCTCCGCTCGCGGCGGCCAGATGCGGCCGAGCAGCATCGTCAACTGGTTCGCGTTCTTCTTTGCCGATCTGGGCTTCGAAGGCTGCTCGTCACATTCGGGTCGCCGCACCTTCATCACCAGAGCCGCCAGGAACCTCCATCGCGTCGGCTGCAGCTTGCGCGACGTCCAGTTGCTCGCCGGTCACCGTTCGGTCCAAACGACCCAAGGCTACATCGACGGCGACACGTCCGGTCAGCGGCGACTGGTCGGGATGCTCTGATCACTGCCTCCGCCTCATCACTGTCAGCACACCTCCCTCATCACCGTCCGTACAATGGAGAGCGCCAATGCATGCGTATGAGCGCTGGATTATCCGCCGCTATCTCGGCAACGTCCTCAAGGCGAACCGCTTCGCCACCCCGCCTCGCTCCGATTCCGAGTTCGTCGGGTGGGTTGAAGGCCATGGCCGCTTTCTTGGACTACCAGGCCTCGACCTCCAATTCGAGAAGAGAAAACGGTCCGACTGGGCGAAGGCGCGTCTCATTCAGGATTGGAAGGCCTGGCGCGGCCAGACAATCGGCATCGCCGGGGCGCCTGCGCCTTGCCTCTCGCCGCTGCAGCGTCGCCTCGATTGGCTCGGCGAAGCCTGCTCGCTCAACGCCCAGCAGCGCCGGACGATCGGGCTTCTCGCGCGGCTCGACACTTTCCCGACGGTCTCTTCGCTCGTCGCCGCCGTCAACGACCGCTTTGACCAAAGGATCTCCGATCTCTCAGAGCTTCGGCTCTTTTGTGAAGGCGGCGCCGGCGCGCTCTTCAACGACCGCCGTCTTGTCCGTCTCGGTCTTGTCGACGATGACGAAACCCCCGGGCTGTCCGGCGTCGTTCGCCGCATCCTGGCGCTGAAGCGGATCGGCGCGCGCAACGTCAGCGACCTGCTCCTCGGCAAGCCAGCAGCCGCGGCCCTTGCCTGGCAAGACTTCAAGCACTTGGGCGATATGCGCGAGATCGCCGCCCGGCTGGTTAAGGCTTGCGGCTCCAAGGGCACAGCGGAGATCGGCGTCAATCTGCTGTTCTACGGACCGCCCGGCACTGGCAAGAGCGAGTTCGCCAAGACGCTCGGCGCTCACCTCGGCTTTTCCGTGCAGTTTGCCGGCGAGGCGAATGACGACAGCGCCGAGCCCAACCGGCGCGAGCGCATCGCCGGCCTGATGATCGCCAACGCGATCGGCGGCGTCGCACGGAAGACGATCATCGTCGTCGACGAGGCCGATGACCTCTTCGCCGGCGTTGACGAGGACGACGCCTCGACCCGGCACGGCAGCAAAGTGTTCATGAACCGGCTCATCGAGCGGGCTGCGGCCCCGACGATCTGGATCACCAACGATATCGACCAGCTCGGCCCTTCCGTCGTCCGGCGGATGAACCTGGCGCTACGCTTTGCGAGACCGAGCCTGGCCGTGCGCAAGGCGATGGTTGAACGTATCGCGCATGACCTGAGATTTCCGCTGGGCGCGTCGGCTGGCGAGCTTGCCCAGATGCCCGGCCCGCCGGCTCTGATCGAGAACGCGATCCGATCCGCGGCCGCCTTCGACGGATCGCCGGATGACGCGGCGCTCATCCTTAAGAGCGGCCTGCGTGCATTGGGGGGCCGGGAGAAGGCGAAGGCCCCTGCTCCGATCGCATTCGATCCTCTCCTCAGCGCGGCCGACGTCGATCTCGCCGCACTGGCCGCGCAGGTGGTTGGCGCCCGACCGCGCGCCCTCTCGTTCTGCCTGTCGGGTCCGCCCGGTACCGGCAAGTCGGCCTATGCGCGTTATTTGGCTGAGCGCCTCGACATGGAGATTCTCGAAAAGCGCTTCTCCGATCTCAGCTCGATGTATCTCGGCGAATCCGAGAAGGCGATCGCGGCGGCGTTCGAGGAGGCGGCGGATCTTCGGGCCTTTCTGATCCTAGATGAGGCGGATTCGCTCCTGCGCGATCGACGAGAGGCCCGCTTCTCGTGGGAGATCACCCAGGTCAACGAGATGCTGACATGGATGGAGCGCCATCCCCAACCCTTTGCCTGCACGACCAACGCCCTCAACCTTCTCGACTCGGCGGCTGCCCGGCGCTTTCTGTTCAAGGTGCGCTTCCTGCCGATGACGTCCGATCAAATCGCCGCCGCATACAGACAGATGTTCAACGCCGACGCGCCCGCGTCAGTCCTCACCCTCAGAGGGTTGACGCCGGGAGACTTCACGGTCGTCGCAAGAAAAGCGGCCGTCACCGAAGAGCGCAATGCAACGCGAGTGGCGTTGTGGTTGGAGGATGAAGTGATGGCGAAGCCGGGCGGAAGGCGGAAGATCGGATTCTAACGCATTGGTGTTCGCCGAAGACGAGCGAGCAATAGAGCATCAGACTACGAATCTGGGGGTCGGAGGTTCGAATCCTTCCGGGCGCGCCATTTCTTGAAGCGCTTTGTAATGTTCGGATATGAACTGAGGTGCACGCTCGTGCACCCGGAGAGCGTATCCATACGGGTGGGCGCGAGGCCTCACGCGCCGCTTCCAAGCCGCGGTTACACGGTGGTTACATAGTCTGCGTGACCACTTACTTTTCGCCCCTTCGCCGGAAAACGGCGCGCTGGTCGGTTCGAGTCGAGCGGGCTATGTCAGAGGACTGGGCATCCCCGTATCGCTTCGACATAGCGAGGATCGGTGTGTGCCCATTGGCGAACTCAGCCTTCAGCGCCCTCAGCGTCGTAATCGTCTTGGCTCCGTTAGGGAGCGCAAGATAACGCTTGACCGCTTCACGGGTCTCCTTCTCACGACCGCTCAAAGCAAGTGCCGCGATGAGGCGTCCATGCGCAAACGGAACACTACTCGGATTGATGGCGACCGACCGGCTGGCACATTTGAGCACCTGATCGTACTGCTTCTGTCCAAAATAGGCCTCCGCCCTGTTGCTATACAAAAACACCGAAGTTGGATCGTGCGGGCTGATCCGAATTGCCTCGTCAAAAAATTCGAGGCTTTTTTCATATTGCCGCGGGGGACATTTCTGTTCCCTAACCTACGCGTATTGTCCGCAATACATGGCGGGCGCAGGCGGGACGGGGTTGACCGCAAATCCATGGTTGAAATGAAAGCACGTCGGCTTCGGCCGCCTTCATTGAAGCTCGCAAAGGCGTTTTAAGAAACGAAACGCCAAACCGTTTTCATCGAGTCGAATAGAATCAACGTCGACCTGGAAAACTGCAATGTATCCGTGCCGCATTAGGACTGTTTTGCCTTCGGCATTTTTGAATGGCTCCATATCGCTTTGCAATATCACGCGACCATTATTTCTCATTTGTTCCACGAACTCACCAAACTGAAGCTCACCGGGACGGGCCTCAGGATCGTAATAACTCGGCATCTTTTGGGCCCAATAACGATGAACGACCGGCAAAAGCTCGCCGTCTACCTTAGCGTACCAAGAGCCAATGGTTCCAATGGCCTTTTTCTTTTCTAGGCTCATTCTGCGTTCCCCGCATTACGGCTGCGACCGCGCCCTGCGCCCACTTAACTCCGGCTCAAAGACTTAATCTTTCGGCTTATAGCCGTACTGTTTGAGACGCGCTCGTGCTTTGTCCAACTCCTCCGAACTAAAGCATTTGTGCCAACGCCTGTTTTCGACCACCAACGCCTCAACGGTGAGATCGAGCCGATTGCGCTCGGATAGGGCAGTATAGCCGTCGGATGGCTTCGTTGTATTGATTAGGTACTTTGCGGTAGACAAGCCTCCTCTGTTGCTCAGCATTTGCAAAAACAATGTGGCCTGATAGCCCGCTTCTTCTTTTGCCTTTCGATAAATGTCGAACATCGCTGCATCAAATGGCGCGCCGCAATCTTCGTCCATTGTGACCCCATCTAGATGTATCGTTGTGACTGATGCTCTCATTGAATAAATGCGCCGGCAGATTGGAGAGACGGGTTGTTCATGTGCGCTTAACGATGAAGCCACTGCCTTTCCCCTCAGATCCTCACATTGAATTCGCAATCACCCAAAGCGTCGCCCCATTCTCCGAGGGGTCAACGCCGTAACGCCTCGGCCGGTCAAAGTCCGCGCCGCACTCTACGCCGCTTAGCCCCCGTCGGCTCGCGCGCCCATCGTCAAGAAAATGCCGTGTCCACTTTGTCCAGCGGGCTTCAGTCGAGGCACTTCTCAAAGCGGCGTTGGAAGCCGATAGGTGAACCGGTTTCCGTCAACGTTAAGATTTGGAAAAATCATCTCACCGTTCTCGATCACAACGTTCGATCCGTCTGAGGACCGTAGGTCCATTGTTCGAATTCTTGAGCCGAACTTTTGAACTATAGATAGGTAAGGCGGAGGATTAGCTGGCGCGTGAACTTCTTTGTCAGATGAAAAGCTGAGTTTTGTTTTGACAGTAGTAAATTTCAGCTTGTCTTCGGTCACTAAATCCGCCGACTGAATTTCATGCTCCTCGTTCACGATAGTATCTCTTACGCGAACAATAGTGTGCTTTGTTGGCGATCCGACGGGCGAAGCTGTGTATGTTGTGCGGATAGGGCCTCCTGCGTCGCTGGCATCTTTAGAGCAATCGGAGGACCACGTCCCTAAGAGCCCGAAGGACCTGAGCACGTCGCCCGCATCTTCCGAGAATGCGACACCCGGAAGGAACACGACAAGCGCGATCGATAGCCTCATTTTTTGCATCGACGTGCGCCTTTGGATCACTTCGTCCTTTCATAGATATGTTATCGCCACCCGGGTTGAAATGCGAGTGGTGTCAGGCGCGAATGGCGGCGATTTCAGCCTTGATCCGCGTGGCAGTGCTGACGCCACAGCCGCATAGCTTCGTTGTCTTGAGCATGCCCACGCCCTGGTTCAGAGAGGCCCGCACAGCGGCCACGACTCCGCGCTGATCTTCGGGACACCCGGAGGTGCTTCCCGCGAAAATGGCGAGATTCAATGGCCGCTTCGGGTCGAACTATGCCGATTGACTCTGCCCGTCGAATGTCCACTTTCGCTTCCTATCGCCCGCAGCCCAGGTCACGGCAGCTTCGCGCCCGTTACAGCAGTTCCCGCCGATGCGGCGGATCTCGAAAGCGGACGCCATGCCGGCGAGGCGCTTTCGGCGACCATGGGTGGATTGCAGTGGCGGCACGATCATTCCTCCGGCAACCCCGCCTTGCGGAGGCCGTCGAACGAGGCCGAAGATACGGCGTGTGTTCCTTCATCCATTTGATTGCGGGAATTGAGGGCGGGTTGCGGTCATTGCTCGGGGACTCCGGCCTTGCGCAGGCCTTCTAGCATTCGCTCAGCCAAGGCCAAAACCGTCGGGTCGTCGCTTATCGCCGTCCACGCGGCGCGGGCGCGGGAGACGGCGAAGGCCGGGTCGAGCGCGAGGCCAGCCCTGCAAGCGGATCGCGCCTCGTCCAGTCATCCAAGCTGTGCGAGGGCGGCGGCCAGATTGAAAAACAACGCCGGATAATTTCGGTTGGCCTCGA